>Ga0160445_100927_pt1 | contig 10121 bp, 8 predicted proteins | sample HID1972M_E1MG_FD_108215 | JGI IMG/M metagenome (GOLD analysis project Ga0160445, IMG submission 108215) | Enriched pill bug-associated microbial communities from UW Madison campus, WI, USA - HID1972M_E1 MG | ecosystem: Host-associated > Arthropoda: Insects > Digestive system > Unclassified ... | reverse complement strand
GCGAATCTTCGGTTAATTCGAAATTGGTGAATCAATTCCTCGGCAAATAGCATCTTTTTAGGAACTACATCATCATTAAACAGACTAGCTACCAGTGTGCTCAATGTAGTAGACTGGCGTTTATTCAGATACCCCCGCATGATTTCATGCGCATTTTCTATGGCATTCTTATCTACTGCGATAAGTGCAATATCACAAATAAGCCAAAAACGATATTTCCACATCCATGGTCTTATCCAATCACTTACCATGGAACGAATAATGTCTTTATGATTTCCGTCACCTAAGTCAACTGCAGTCTCGCTTCCGACAAGCATTGCATGATATTGGGATAACCGAGCCTTTGCATAGTCAGTATTACCTGCGCACTTACGCACCAAATATTCTAGCACGACATAATATTGAAGCCTTGTTTTTTTCTTCGCTCTCATTAGCGGGTGTAATTTCAAGCTAAGCGAAGTTATAAAATTTATTTGAAGATCACTTTCCATTTGTAGCTATTGCACCTCAACCTTCTCTCCCTGGCTCCGTATCCACATATCGATACCATCACCATATACTTCCACCGAAATTGTATAAGACTCTTCATTTTTCGACAGTATTTCTGCCGTTGGCAGCCTGTCTAACACAGCCTCAATAGAAGCGCCGCTAAACTTAAATTTCAACCGCCGTAATTCACCTGAATACATGAATTGCACCCGTTTGCGAAACTCTCCATCGTTGAACTTGTCTTTATAAGGCACTCTAAATTTGGTTCCCAAACCCTGAAATTTTTTAACTCTATCCACACGAAACACAGTAGGAAAGTCATGACGATCATCTGCCATAAAGGCAACAAGATAAAAATAGTATTCAGAAAACATAATGGCGACCGGCTTCACTTCATGATCCCGCTCCACACCATCTTGACGGACATAAGAAACTTGAATTACTTCGTTCTTCATTATGTACTGTGAAATCTCCCATATTACCGCAAGCAACTTCTTTCCATGCATTAATGGAACGTAATAAAACTGCTCGTTACGGATCATATTTTCAACCTGCTTGCGGTCATTTGACGTTACCTGTGCTAGTAATTTCACTACAAGCGCATCCAGTTCTTCCTTGCAAAACGCCCTGCTCTCAAGCAAGATTTTGCATACAGCTAAAACCTCTTCGTTGGTAATCCATTCGCGCTCCATACGAGCAAGATAATATCCTGAACGAGATCTATCATATAAAATGGATACCTCTCCATCAATAAAACGGGTATCAGCCAAATACATTCTTAGTTCATCAATGTCACGTTGGATCGTTTTTTCTGTTACCCCGTATCTCTTTGCAAGTTCTGCCTTTTTGATGAGTTCGCCTCTATTGAGCAGTTCATGCATATTTAAAAGACGGAACCCTTTATTGCCGTTGAAATCAAGCTCCAACTTGTATCCTCCTTCTTAAATTGTTTTCCAAACTATATCACAAACAGATGGACATATACTGGGGTTGTTAAAAACTCCACAAATCTATTTTTCAGATATCTATAGTTTTATAGACCCGTGTCGTATGTTCTAATAATATACGAATCACTATGTCGAATACTGTAGAATTATGGTGAATGGACGGATATATTTGATATCAAATTATGACTTGTTCGCTATAAGCGAGGATTTATTGCTAGACTATATACGGAGTGGGAGGCATGTTAGCTACTTTGGTAGCTTCGTCCTTTCACACGAATCATGCCCGCAACGACTCCTTGTCAACGACAGCAAGATTGGTCTCTAAAATCGCTAACAGCAAAGAACCCTATTAAGTAATAAGTTGAAGGCGCGGCATTACTTCACCGCGCCTTCGTTAAAACCTTAAATCATAATAACCCTTTAGCTTCAAAAGTCCGATTGCAGTAAATTCGCCAGGCGTCCAAGCCCCCGCTCAATTGACTTTCGAACGGTACTCTCGTCAACTTGCTCCGACCGCGCAATCTCCACCTTGCTCATGCCCAACATATAATGTGCATGAATGCGTCTAACCCATTTATCCGGCAACTGGCAAAGGGCTTTATATAACTCCTCTCGGGAAGCCCTTTGAAGCAGCAGCTCCTCTGGAGAAGCTGCGCTGAGTACAGCTTCTTGCTCAATGTCGTCTTCCCGATCCAGAGAGAAATAAGCCCGATTTCGATATCGCCTCAAGATGTATGCGTTTTCATTTAATTCAAACTGTCGCAGCTCGCGAGCCGTTGCTTCCTCTACCTCCACCCAAATGTCGGTTTTTGGATGAGTCCAGTAACCCCAAGAAGGAAATGAATCAAAAGTAATGGATCGCCATAATTCGACATTTTTCTCAGGGTTATTGCGATATAATTATACAAAATGTCTTATGCAAAGGAATTGATTCATATGAATAGAGCACTGATAATGCAGGCTTTATCAGAGCCTGTCGAAGCGACCGCCGAGATCAATAGTGTTGTTACTCGTGTGAAAACAGATCGTACAGCACTTCTAAAGGATATTCTGTTGGCAGTTGAACCTGATGAAATTGGTGGTAGAACAGCCTTAGCTGGTTTTTTCTATCAATTTTTGGTTACAATTGAGTACATAATTGAGGTAATGGAAGGCAAGTGGGACTTTGTATCCGTAGAGCTACATGAAGATATTATAGTGGGAAAAGATAATGTAATTCGTTTTATTCAAGTCAAGACGAGTAAAGAGACAGATTTAAGAGTTAGTGAAACTGGCATCTATAGCCGATCCCCTTATGAAATAAATGGAATTTCATATAGATTACCAGATAGTTGGGTTGATAAATTACTCTTAAAAGCTCGTTATTTCCCAAAGAATCAGGACTTTCACACCCAATTTGAATTAATAACCAGTTTTGTTGTAACCTCTTCACAAAATGTTGATGTTTCAGTTCATCGTAAAAATTATAATTTTAATAATGAAGTATCCTCTAATGATCATTTGTTAGGTCGTTTGTCTGGTCAAATGTATGATAAAAAGAACCAGAGTTCTTTTGATTATCCAATGGTTTGCGGAGAAGAGATTAGTTCACTTCTTTCCAGATTTAATATTTGTAAAAAAATTGATCTGTTAGACACCAATGATTTTATCAGTTTACTTCTAAATCGACTAAGTGAAAAACTAGAGCCTGGAATACGAGTATCTGTAGAAGACCTACAGTGGTTAATTGGTATGTTAATGGAGAAATGCCAAGCAATTGGCGATAACTTGGTTCTATATATAGACAGGACAGAAGTAGAAGGAATCAGACAACAACTTCATGATAGAGCTATGAGGACAGTTGGTGAGTCTGTTAGGAGATATGACAACGTAGCAGTTGTTAATCACGTGTTTGACCAATTGTTACATGAAATCCGATCTGTAGATTTATATGACGATTTAGAACGTGAGGTTCACGCATATAAGGCTCATTTAGTGGAGTGGGTTGGTACGGGTGGAACGATTCGAAACCTAATAAATCGCTATCTGGATGGAAGAGAATACTCTAGCAAATATCGAGAAATAACTGAACATGACCAAACTACAAAGCTGCTCGAATTATTTAATTCTGCGTTACTTCTAATATTGATAAATGAAGAAATGTTACGAATATCGTCGAAACATCAATCTTTGTTAGTAAAAGAAATGGGAGTCCAATTTCTATCATTTCTTAGTCTAAATCGAGGTGAAACACTAGATATTGCAGTTGATAAAGTACGTAGTATTTTTGCTGATCCTGAGTTGTCAGTTGATATACTTTTACATCCACCTTCAACAGTTCTTTTACAAGGACGCTTTGCTGGTCAGAATGGTCCATCAAAAACAGTTGCAATCTATGAAGAACAGCCTGAATTAACTGAACTACCTGAAGACGATTCTCTAGTTAATCTTAAGATTATACTTGACTTTATCCCTGGAGGGAAATTGATAGAACAGTATGATCAAATATACGCTTTCAGCACTATGGAAGAGTTGAAAACACATTTAAAAGAATTCTGGGGGCAGTTACAGGAGGTTCGAGATGGAAGCATATAATCATACTCTTGATAAATTATTTGATGAAGGTTTCGAAGTGGTGCCCAATGTTGGCGATAATGGAATTGGAATAAAATGTTTTAGCAACGGTTCAAAGTTTGTTATTCTACAAAGATGGGAAATCACGACTACTATTCAAAGGGTAAATGAAGAGGCTTCTATTTTGAGAGACAATTTATTGCGAAATAGAATGAACGCTTGGAATGCTTACTACCTGATCTGCGAGGCTGGCGACCACCCTATTAGTGAAGAGACGGCTTATTCAATAGAAAGAGATCCAAAAGCCTTGCGTAAGTATGTCATTCGATCTGCACTAGACCTTCAAAGAATACCTTTTTTAGATTCAGAAGAATTAACCCAAAAAGAAGCTTCAATTGAACTACTTACTTCAATAAAAATGACTAAGACGATTACGCAATTAATTGAGTACATCCGTCAACATGATGGTGAGAGACGAAAGTTGGATCAAAAGGAATTAGAAACGGCCATTATTGAAATTGAAAAGATGGACGGAGGTATTGTTTAATGAAGATTCAAATGGTACGTATTCAAAACTTCCGAAAATATTTTGGTCTACATGAGTTTAATCTCAGTAAAGATATAACTATTTTTTACGGACCCAACGGTTATGGAAAAAGTACTTTCTTTGATGCTTTAGAATGGTGCATATCTGGTACTATTCATAGATTCAGTAGACAAAAAGATTTTAGTGATAAAGATGTAATATGCTTTCAATGTGATGAACGGGAAGCTATATGTTCGGTTGAAGTAATATTTGAAAATCATAAATTAGTTAGAGGATTTAAAATTGTTGACGGAACGCCTAGTAATATGACAGTTTCTATTACTAAACCTGATGGTTCAACTATTCGCGGGAAAACCCTAGTTGATCAATTTTTAAGAAAAACTCCCTACCTTAAGGCAGGTCGCACTTTAGTTGGTGACTTAGTAAAACAAACTCATATATTGTCACAGGATCAAATTACAGATTTCATTTCTCATGATGATGCAAAACAAAGATTTGAAGCGCTCTCTGATATTATGGGGCTGAAAAATGTTTTAAGTCTTGTGGACAACATGAAATCCATTAGAAGTAAATTACAATCACATAGTTTGAAAATTGAAGATACGATTCAGAACCAAACCTCTGTAATTGACAAACGAAAAGAGGACTTAGTATCTTTCGATTCATCCTACTTAAAAAAATGGTCTGAGGATAAAACTGTTCCACCCGATTTTGACCAATTGCGAGTTCAAGTTCCTAAAATACAAGAGGAATTGTTGTCCCGCACAGGGTTAATTAGTCAGAAAGTGGATAGATTAGAGATACTAAATGGGTTAGGGTATAGTATGATTCAAGATTGTGTAGATCGAAAAAATGATCTGGCAAAAGAATTAGAACTACATAATGAACAAACAGAGAATGCCCAGAAATTACTTACTCAGGTGAGTACGGTAATTGATTCACTTAGCGGTGACAAAGCTCATTTCGACACACTAAAAAAATTGGAGATTGAAGAAAGGGAATGCTTAGAAATTGTAAAAAAGGTTTCGAAAAATGAGCCACTTGACACTTTAGAACTAACAAATCTACTATCTCAAAAGAGAAGATTATTAACCAAACATGACACCACCCTATTATATATTCAAGAGTATCAAGAACTAGAGCAAAAAATTGCAATAATCCCTACACTTAAGGAACAACAGTACACAAAAGTTAACAAACTTCGTAAGCGACGCGAACGATTACTTACATTATTGAGTGTAGTAAATAATCGTATATCACATCATGCCAATGGGTCTTATATAAACCTTGTTGCGAATGTTCAAAATATATTTGAACATCTAAAAAATGAACATGTCCATGATGGCATTTGTCCTGTATGTTCTGTTGACCATGGGAATCAACTTGAACATCGAATTCATGAATCAATCCAAAAGCACAATGAAAATCTACAACAGTACACCAATGTGTCTGAGAGTTTATCGAGTCGAAAAAAGCGATATGAAACTCACCTTCAGCAAACGGAAAAAGATCAAAAAGATGCTCGAGACAAAGAAAAAGAATATGAGCTTAATCATAAAAATAGCCATGATCGTATATCACAGATTAAACAATTCGAAGATTTCCAGTTAGAATTGTTTAATCTGCCTTTTCAAAAAGTACAGCAAGATAGAGAATTAATTCAAAATGAAATTAATAATATTGAGGTTGCTAAACAAGCTAACAATAAATTAACACAAGTCCGACTAGACCTGAATAATTTAAAAAATACTACTGGCTTGTCAAAAGTATATACTGAACAAGAGGCCGAATCGAAACTTGAGCGATTTAAACGGGCGTTAGGCCGCATTAATAATTATATTTTAATTAAAAATTTTTCAAGAGATAAGACTATCACTGAAATTAATTCATTAAATGGAGTATTAATGAGTCTTCAAGAATCTATTGCTCAAGATGAATATGAAAAATCATTGAGTCCACTGATTAGTCAATATAAGACCGAGTTACAGGGATTAAAAGAAGAATATGCTGCTACAGCAGCTTTTGTCCAATCGCTCTCCACTAATCAAAAAATACAAAAAGATATTAAAGAAATGGAAAAAACAAGGAATAAGATGGTTCAGGAGTTTTCCGTCGCAACAGAAAAATTAGCGGAGATTCAAACATTTTTAGAAGAGGCAGCAAAGCGGCTTGGTACGACAGCTAAGGACATATTGAATCAATCGTCCTCCTCCATTCAAAAGTACTTTCGTTATTTGAATCCAATGCCTATCACCGCTCCTATTCGATTTGAAGGAAACGATGATGAACTAAAAATCATGCTCCAAACTTCTGGTGAGAACAAATCACTATCTAATGTTCAGTACACACTCAGTTCGGGACAATTAAATGTCCTCGCCATTTCAATTTTTCTAGCAGTGAATCAGTCTCAGCAAGTGAGTGTTCTTGATTTTGTAGCAATTGATGATCCTATTCAAAATATGGACGATGTGAATCAGTTTTCAATATGTGATGTTCTTGGAACGTTATCCAAGCAGCTTTTATTTGCAACACATGATTATGAGTTCGTAAAACTTTTTATCAAAAAAAATGAACACCGAAAAGATGAAATCCAAGTCTATATGATTGATGCTCCTCAGCTTACGGAGAAAAAAATCAAACGGCTGACATTCGAATAAAATTACAAATTAATCTATGATTCCAATACGTTTTAAAGCTGCCATACAGACCGAATCAATCAGCGTGTCAGCCGTGGCAACATATTTATTGGCTTCTATTATTGTTTTATATTTCAACGGAAATAACTTTGTGACCTGATAAGTATTAAAACTATCAAGAATTTTATAGATACAGGAATCATCTAAGGAATCGACTTTGTATCCTAGGACTTCCTGCTCTATTAAGTCACATTTCTCTGCTTCATCAAGCTCATCCCATTTGATTTTCAATACATCCTCTCCTTTGTATTCATCGGGTTGATGACAAATAAAGATACAAAATGCATTACTGACTACATGACTGAGATGACTAAACAAGTAAGCTTATTACGTTGGTCATCGATGAAAGAACAACTAAATCCTCATATTAGAGTACTATTTCATTCATGAAATTATACGACGGCAATGAATGCTTTATGCAAAATTAAATGTTCATCCACGACATACAAAGGCCACCTTCTTTAAATTTGAAGGTGGCCTTGCAAGCAGATTTCCAACTCAAGGGGCTTACTTTTTCAGCAAAACATTACAATTAACCGTAAAAACAGTGTTCTGGTGAAGCTATTGATTATTGTATGCTCAACAAGGGTTTATTAGATAGCCCTCCTGTCGATTAAAATTCACTCCTCATATCAACCCACTTCAAATCAAGCACAACCGAAACCTTAATCGTATCTCGCAAAACCTTATTCTTATAATCACCGTCATCCTTCGCAAAGGAATAATACTTCGCCGAATGCTGAAAACTATAGACTTCTAGGTATCGACCCGACATATCCCCACCACGCACTCCACATGACTCGTCCAAGGAAACATATCCACTGGAGTCACTTCCACCGTGCGGTACCCGCCGTCCTCCAGCACGCGAAGGTCGCGTGCGAGCGTGGAGGGGTTGCAGCTGACGTAGACGACGCGTTCCGGCTGCATCTTCAGGATCGTCTCCAGCAGCGCGGAGTCGCAGCCCTTGCGCGGCGGGTCGACGACGATGACGTCGGCCGTGGTGCCTTCCTTTCGCCAGCGGGGGATGACGACCTCGGCGGGCCCTGCTTCGAAGGTGGCATTCTCGACGCCGTTGAGTGACGCGTTGCGTTTGGCATCCTCGATCGCTTCCGGTACGATCTCCACTCCGTATACATGGCCGGCCTTGCGTGCCAGGAACAGGCTGATCGTACCAATGCCGCAATAGGCGTCGATGACATTCTCGCTGCCCGTCAGCGCCGCGTATTCGACAGCCTTGCCGTACAGAGCAACCGTCTGGGACGGGTTGACCTGATAGAAGGAACGCGCCGAGATGGCGAAACGAATGCCGTCCAACTCGTCATAGATCACGTCGCTGCCCCACAGCGTACGGGTTTCGTCGCCGAAGATGACGTTCGTGTTACGCTCATTAACGTTCTGCACGATGCTCTTGAGGCCTGGCAGCTCAGCTCGAAGCGACTCGATCCACTCCGGCTGGCGTGGCAAACGCTGACTGTTGGTGACAAGAACAACCATGATTTCACCAGTAACGAAGCCGGTGCGCACCATGACATGGCGCAGCACGCCTTCTCCCGTCGTCTCGTCGTACGGCTTCACGCGCAGGTAACGCGCGATCCGCTTCACGACGCGCAGCGCCTCGTCGTTCCTATCATGCTGGATGAGGCAGTCGTCCATGTCGATGATGCGGTGCGTGCCGCGTTCGTAGAAACCTCCGACCAGCTCGCCGCTCGCGATTGCCGTTCCGATGGGCACGGCGGCCTTGTTGCGGTAGCGCCATGGGTTCTCCATGCCGATCGTAGGATGGACGACGATGCCGCCCTCTTCCCCGTCCCCCGCAACCGTCAGCTTGCCGATTCGCGTCAGGTTGTCGATGACATGTTGCCTCTTCCAGGTCAACTGGGCCTCGTAATCGAAATGCTGAAGCTGGCAGCCGCCGCATTCTTCGTAAATGTCGCAAGGTGGGTTCAGTCGATCCGGGCTTGCCGTTAGGAGCTCGACCAGCTCGGCGTAGCCGTATTGTTTCTTCTGCTTCGTAACGCGCGCGCTGATCCGCTCGCCGGGCAAAGCGCCGGGGACGAACAGCGTATAACCGTCGACGCGGCCGACGCCTTCTCCGTCATGAGTCATGCCGCTGACGTCCAGCGTCACTGGCGCATGGTGCGCAAAAGGTCCAGCCGTCGTCTTCGCGGAAGCTTCCCTCCCGCGACGCCCCGTTCCCGAGTTTGCCACGGCAGTCCCCGAAACCATAGCAGCTTTTCCCCCGGCTCCGCGCTTGTCTAAGCCCATTCTCTGCTCGGATCCACGCTTGTCCCGTCCGCTTCCGCCACGTTTCCCGCCTGCCTGCGATCTGCCGCCCTGCGACTTTGCACTATGGGCTCCCGCCTGCACTCTGCCGCCCTGTGGCTTCGCTCCTTGAGTCCCTGCCTGGCCTCTGCCCTTCTGTCCTTGCTTCTGTTTCTTCATAACACCGTTCTTCCTTCTCTTCCTGCCCGGCAGATCCGCGCCGCGCCTCTCAGCGAAAAACAGCTAGCCGAACGCGACTAGCTGTACACAGCGACTACCGGATAGGTTTATGTGATCCGCGGCACGGGCCACGGCGTTCTATTGTAGTGAGGTCTTTCCCTGTACCGAGGTTTTACTGATACGTCGACACTCCGCTTTCGTCCGCGAATATCCGAAGATGGGACGGTAGAACGGAGAAGGTGCACGGCAGCGCCCCGCCGTATTCGCCGTCGAGATTGATCTGCACGTAATCCGGCGTCTTCACCTTAAGCTCGTTCGTGCGGAAGTGGATAACATGCGAATCGTTCAAATGTTCGCCGCGCAGCGCGAGCGTGACCAGCTTGATAAATTCGGCCAGATTCATTCGCTTGATAAGCAGGACGTCCAGCAGCCCGTCGTCCAGCTTGG
>Ga0160445_100924_pt1 | contig 10139 bp, 8 predicted proteins | sample HID1972M_E1MG_FD_108215 | JGI IMG/M metagenome (GOLD analysis project Ga0160445, IMG submission 108215) | Enriched pill bug-associated microbial communities from UW Madison campus, WI, USA - HID1972M_E1 MG | ecosystem: Host-associated > Arthropoda: Insects > Digestive system > Unclassified ... | reverse complement strand
TGATTAAGGTCATATTCGGCGCCGGCGACAAAGGGATATCCAAATAGTCGAGCGTGACCGAACCAAGCGCCGAACCCGACAGGGTCTCCCCCGCAAAAATCTCGATCTTGAGTTGTCCTGCTCCGGCGCTGTCAAATCGGAACAGATGAAGCTCAATGTCGTACAGATAGCCGCTTTTGCCCGCTGTAAAGCTCTGGGCCGTATCATCGAACATGGCGCCCGTTCCTAATCCGCTCGAGACGACTTGCTGGTCGAGAGGGTCGGGCGATGCCGCGGCCAGCACTTCTTGCCGGCCCCCTCCCAACCAAGCGAATACAACCGCTATAGTCAATACGACCGCCGCAACCTTCGCAAGATGGCCGCGGAAGCTGTTTCCAATCATTAGAAGCACTCCTTCAGTCTATGAATTACTAAGTGAATAAATAAATCGTACCATAGGAAGGCGCGATTGATGATTATCGAAAGTTAGTTTATTTAAGTGAGGCCGCTCATAGATTCGGAGTCACCAAGGATGCCAAAAAAGCCGTTTAGAGAGGCCCATGAGCGGACCCTCGAAACGACTTTTTATGACCCGGACAAGCACAAAAGCTCCTTCGTTACTACCCGCGTCTTCCCTATTGCAGGAATTTCGCTTCCGGCTCCTAAGACGGCCTACCCGATTACGCTTACACCGCTCCAGTTGTAATAAATCCAGGTCGCAGTATCAAATGGCGCGCCTGTATAAAACTTTTTGTTGGCGTATATTTGAAGCTGACCCATTGTTGTCAGAGCCATCAGATCGGCCCATCCGTCTCCGTTGACATCGCTTGCCGAAATATCAGATATGTCATCCCATTCCCCTGACACGCTCCAGCTTGCGGCAGCGAAGGGCAGCTGATTGGGGGCGCTTGGCCATTGATTGGCATACTCCGTCAAAGTTCCGTCGCTTCTCGCCACCAGCAGATCGGCATACCCGTCACCTGTCGTATCGGCAACGGCAATCCCCGTTATTCCCGAGGAATAGCCTGACGGAACAGACCAGGTCAGCATGTTAAACGGCAGTCCCGTTCCGGAAGCGGAAGCATTCCCCGTATTCACGTGAATGCGCAAGGAACCGTCTGTGTGTGTGGAAACGAGATCAGCCAACCCGTCGCCATTCACATCCCCCGCAGCAATGCGAATCGCATCGCTCCAATTGACGTAATCCCAGGTAACGAATGTCCAAGGGGTGGTGCTGCCTGTATTTTTCCATATGCGCAGATGACCGTCTGTTCCCAGAGCCAGCAACTCGGCCTTTCCGTCGCCCGTTAAATCGGCTGTCGTAATGGCTGTTGTATCTGCTCCCCACGATGTGCCCAGAGATGTCCAGTACTTATTGACGAAAGGATATCCGTTATGGGCCGGCTCCAGGAATCCATTCGCATAGATTGACAACCTCCCGTCTGCGTCAATGGTTGTCAGATCTCCATACTTGTCACCAGTAACATCGCCTTCGGTTCGGTCTATTTTATTCTGGAACACACGGAAATACTCGAATTTGGCTGTTGCCTGGGTTGCGTTTGTACGGCCGTGCGACACCAGTCCGATCTGGGCGGAGGTATTGGCGGGAAGGACCCACACTCCCCCCGCTTTCCAGTTTACGCCGTCCGTACTGCTTGAAGGCCGATAATGCTGCTCGCCCGTTACAGGATCAATGGTTACATGGATGCGGAGCCAAGTCGTATCAGCCGGCACTCCGAAATTCGTTGCTCCCGCCCATCGAGTACCGCCGCCCTCTTGCGTCACTTTCCAAAACTCTAACAACCTAAGCGTATTCGCGGTGCTGTGGACCAAACGCAAATGATTGTTATCATTGGTATAAACAATGAGGCCGGCCTGTTCAAAATCTCTGATCGTGTTGATTCCGACATTAAAATTGAGTTTCGTTTCGATCATATAGTTGCCTTTAGGCGGAGATCGCAACAAGACCCCGGGTTTGCCCGACGCGGCGGCGAGATCCCCCGATTGTGTCGGCCATGCCAACGAACCCGACTGCACGCTGGCATTCGGATCATTTCTGATCCAGCTCCAGCCGGCACCCAAGCTTCCTGTAAATTCATCGGAATAGGCGGTTAACAAATTGTTGCTGACAATAGGCGGATCCGAAACCAATGATGTATATGCCGTAAAGATTGTACTTACCGAAAAATTATCCACTTCCGCAAGATCGTCTCCCGCTATTCCGGCAACCCCCTGATTAACCAGCGCGTTTGGAAGAGTAGCTGTTTTTACAGCCAAAGGGTCTCCAAGATTGGCATGGGTGACTTCGGCCTTGAGATGATTGCCGCGCACTTGGACGGTCAAGGTATGCCATTTGTCCGGCGCAAAGCTCGATGGCAAAGAAGTAGTCGTAACTGTCGGAATTCCGTTGGCCACGGTTTCGATTTTCAACTCGTTCGTTGCGGCATCAAGCAAAATCCGCACATAATGGTCTTTATCCACATAGTTACTCAGCAAGCCAACGACATCGGCCGTCCCCATTGTACGTACATCCGCCTGGACCTGCACATCCGAGCCGGAAAGCACCTTCACTCTCGCCATTGTATCCTGTCCGTTCAGCCGCATGAACGCCCCGCTGTCTGTTCCTGCACCGCCGATGTTCGAGAAGCTGCCTTGAAGCGCAACAAAATTGTTCGCTGTGGCGACAGAATCTCCAAAGCGATCATCCACCGTTCCTGTTACAATCGGCATGGGCTGGGGAGTAGCCGATGCCCCTCTGCCCTCGCGCACGATCGGCCATCCGTCAATCCAGTCGAGGCGATCGATATGCAATTGACGGACCGTGTCGGCAGCCGTGTAACGATTAAGCGCATGATACACGATATAGGTTTGACCGGAAAGATCGGTCAGCATGGCATTGTGGCCCCCGCCAAGAACCGAATTACCACTGTTGGACATCATGATCGTTCCGCCGCTTCGCGAATTCACAAGCGGTATTCCATCGCGATCGACATAGGAACCAAGCAGGCTTGCGGACTTCCCGACATAGGTTACATACCCGGACGAAGGTCCGGCACAACAACTGGATGACGACAGCATCAGATAATAAAAGCCGTCACGATGCACCATGTAAGGCCCTTCATATTTGCCGCTGGCAATTTTCACCGGAGAGAAGGCCGGATCGGCACTCAGCCCGCTGCTGTTGAGCTTCTGAATCCAGACCCCTCCCGGATAACTTCCGTATAGGACATAATTTGTTCCGTCCGTATCGGTAAAGCCTGCAGGATCAATCAGCGTGGCGCCGACGGTCAGCAGCGCTGAGCCTCTGTCCGTCCATGGCCCCGTCGGCGAAGGCGCGGATGCAGCGCCGATCGCCGACACGCCGGAACTGTTGATCACGCTGTAATAAAGAACGTATTGCCCATCAATATATCGAATGTCTGGAGCCCAAAAGGAATAACCACTCGCCCAGGCAGGTTTTGAAGCGAATACCGTGCCCATATTTGTCCATGTTTGCAGATCTTCCGACCTGGAAATCTGGAATCTGTCCCCGGTAGCATACGCATACCAATACCCGTCCTTGCCTTTAATGATAGTAGGGTCGGCAAAATCGCCGGGCCGGATCGGATTGGTGTACGTGGAAGATTGGGCAAACGTCAACGTGGGAGCAGTGACGCCAAAAAAGTTCAGAGAAATCATAAAGACGACCAGCATAAAATATCCTGCAGCTTTTCTCCATCGCATCAAACCGCTTTTCAGCTCTGCATGTCGCATTTATCCATCACTCCTTCTTCAGAATCCATCAATTCGGCAACGTTACGCTAATCCGATGCTCTCCCCTCGGTACATGGCATATGATCCAGCACCGGCCGTTCTGGCGATGAACGGCAGCCGCCCGCTGTTGACCGTCTAACGAATAAGAGGCTGCTTCCCCGTTACCGTCGTTAAGCGGGATTTTGACCAGCACGCCGTCGCTTGATTGCGTTTCCACTTCAAATGATAAAGTGGATCCGCCGTCTCCAGCATCCAGTACGCAATGCTCCAATCGGGTCGAAGCACGCTCCATCCACCAAAGGCACAGCTGATTTGTGGAATGATACTTTACCTTGAATTGCTTTTCATTCAAATATCGAAGCAGTTCTTCCAGCGCGGGCAAGCAATGCATATTGTGCTCCGCGTCGGAAATATACACCGGATGGATAAACATATTGAGCGTCCACCCGAAATACGCCGCCCGCTCGACAGCCAGCTGTATTCGAGCAATATCCCGATCTTTCGATTCTTCATAAATACGCGGCTCGAAAAAGCCGATGGGAATGTTGACAAACGGTATGCGCGCGTTGTCATGCTTGAAATCGTCGTATACAAAATGCGGATATACCGTTCCGAATCCATAGCCCATCAGATTGATTGGATTATAAGGGGGATTGAAAGCATGCGCCCTTGAATTGTCGCCTTTCATTCCTCCCGAGCTTGCCCAACGCGCATGCTCCGCCCAGCCCGTGCCTGTGCACCAATGATTTACGGAAGCAATCGGCACTTCTCCGAAGGCCTCCGTATACATCTGGATTTGTTCCATCACATCGGCTTCCGTATAATGAAAATGGGGTTTGACAAAATCAAAATGGATCGATAAATCATGTCCGTTGTTTTTGATGATCTCATACTCTTGCCGATCGATTGCAAATTTGCCGTTTACGGGCATCAAATTCATGTGATAAGGAAGTCCCAACGCTTTCATATAGCGGGAAGCCTCGACCTGAATGCCTGGCGTGCACTCATCGTCTCCGCCGAAATGAATGAGCAAGTCCGGCGCGCTTCCGTCCGGCAATGGCGGGAGTTGATGAATAAAGGGCTGGGGAGTGGATGACAAAATCTCCTCCAGATACTGCAGCCAATAATCCCCATAAGGAACCTCCAGATCATGCAGACGGCTAAACGGAATCGCATCCCCGGTCCGATAATATCCGTCGCCGTCGTAGTCCCGATCAATCGGCCGCCCTTGATGCATCACCCAGATCGTCTGAGTCAGATCAAAGGCAAAGTACCATGTCTTCCCGGCTTCCAGTTGTGTCCGGACAACAGAAGGGCAGCCGGTAGCCGTTCTACCTGCGTTAAGCAGCAAAGTTTCCTCGATCACGGCCTCATGGCTTGGCGCGACCATCTCCAGCGGCGAAAAGATCGGAAGCAGCGCGCCGCGATAATCGTACATCGGACCCGGAGACGTCTCGGCATCTCCTTCCTGCCGCGAAAATTTGCCGTATCCCGAAATCGTGAACTCGTCGTCCGGCTGCGCAATCGTTTTGCGATAACTGATGCCGAACAGATCATCCGCTCCCTTGAGGGCAAATCCAATGAGAATGCCTCCGAGGCGCACCCATTCACGCAGAACTTCCTGCTGCCGCGCATTCAGGCTCATCGAACCGGCGAACAAATATTTATATCCTGCAAGATCCGAAACGCTCTCCAATGCATCAAGAGACAGTTCCGTCGCGCGTAAGCCCATTTCATCGAATATTTCCGGCAAATAGGCATACCAGTAGTTTCTCCCGTTGCGATTGGCTTCCGCTCTCAGTCGATCGCTATACAGATAACCGACAAACGATCTCGTCTGCTCATTCATGATCCGGCGCCTTCTTTCTGAAGTCCGGAACCTCGAGCAGCACCCCGCCCCGATTGGAAGATTCGGCGGCAAGAATCGCCGGGGCGGCCGTCTCGACGGCCTTGTAAACATCCATATCGATAGGTTTGTCTTCCCGGATCGCTCGCAGGAAATTGACGACGGGCCATCCATCCGAGCTACCGTGGCCGCTTGCTTTGATGAAATCGCTTACGTCACGGACGTTTGTGCTCCAATCCATCTCTCGCCATTGACGATCCGCTGCCGTCCACAATCTTGGACTGTCGTTCTCCGTCCTTGCCCATTCCGCCGTCTGCTCGGTTCCCTTCACCTGGTACCAGTGGAAGCCGGTTTCCTTGCGGGGGCCGTGCGGCGAGGTGAATCCGGCAGCAACCCGCAATACGGTGTCGGTGCTTGTATGCATAAGCGCAACCTCAATGTCCCTCGCCTCGTAGTTATCGACATAATAGCTTCGGGGCCTCGTTCCCATACATGATACCTTGGTCACTCTCCCGCCCGTAATCTTTAGAAGCGGACTTAGCGTATGCGGCAAATAATAGATCGGATTGTAAAACCGTTTGTTGCGCCACGTTGCTTCTACTTCCCTGCCTTCCGGAGGCAGCGCGTTTCCATAAAAACGTTCCCCCGTTTGAGGATCGATATAATAGTCCCACTCGCCATAATGAAAATATTCCCCTTCGGCGAACAAAATCTGCCCGAAGTCGCCGCGCTCCGCCATCCGGCGCCACTCATCGATAAATCCCCAATAACGGGTTTGTTCCGATAATTGATATTTTGCGCCGGTTTTCTCAACCGTGCGAACGAGTTTCCAACATTGTTCCATCGTATAGGCCGCCGGAACTTCGGTTGTGACGTGCACGCCTTGTTCCATCGCATAACAGGCAATATCCACTTGCTCGTCGGGCGGGGACGCTATTAATACCGCATCCGGCTTTTCTTCGCGAATCATTCGCTCGAAGTCCGTGTACCGGTTTGCACTGGATTTCAGGGCAACCGCAGCCTGCTCAACCGTGGGGCCGACACGATCGCATAACGCAACAATCTCGCAATCCGGATGTCTTGCGTACAACTGTGCGATATATACGCCTCTTGGTCCCAATCCGATAACGCCCAATCTTACTTTTCTATTCATCACGATCCTTCTTGCTCCTCTCCAACGCTCCGTATATTTGTGAATGATTGCGCTTGTTGCATGGTCCAGCATCTTCCGGGAGCATCCACCCGGAAGACTTCTATGTTGCCCGTGTCCGCAACCGTGACATAGCAGGTTCTCCCATCGTGTCCTGCGAAGGTTAAATTCGTGCAATTTTTTCCCGACAGCATAATTTCCTCCAATATTTCGCCGCCGGGCGACAGCTTCACCACACTCCCCTTCCCATAGCGGGTCACGTAAAGGTTGCCTTCCATGTCGCATCTCATTCCGTCAAGTCCATAATCGTCAAAGGCAAACAACAGACATTTGTTCGAAATTTGCGCATCGGCCGACAGATCATAAACCCAAATCTTTCGTTGAAATGATTCGTTCACATAAAGACGTTTGCCGTCGGGACTCACTTCGATGCCGTTGGTTGTACCCATCCCTTCCTCTAGCAAAGTCGTTGTCCCATCCGGCTCGATTCTCCACAATCGGCCTAAGGACGCCTCCCAGTCGGGGTCGCTGGCAAATACGATATCGCCGTCCGTGATGGCAATATCGTTCGGCTGACTCATCGAAGGTTCGTGTGCAAGTACGGATACATGGCGGGTTGCCATCTCGACTTTGAGAATCCGGTGACGGGTATAATCCGCGATCAGCATGTCGCCCGCCCGATTGAAGCGAATACCGTTGCCTATGCTCCCGTTCTCCAGCTCGACAAATACGGCGCATTGCCCGTCAGGCGTAATCCTACCAATCGTATGCTGCCTCGCATAGTTGACTGCATACAAATTCCCGTGCCGATCGCATGCCGGTCCCTCGATTCCGTCCGTAAATCCAAACGGTTCAGTAAAAACGCGGCTGGTATATAACAAATCATCATGCATAGTTGCAGCCTCCGTGGCGGAATGTGTCTTTCACCTTGACTCCGCTTTTACAAAACGCCATATTTATCGAAGACATCCTGAAGCAGCTTGCCCTCCAGCAGTTCTTTACGGCTGTTGTTCTCTCTTTCGACCTTCCCGACTGCCAATTCGACCGTCTGTTCAAGCACGGAAGAAGGAATAACCGCAACGCCGTCGCAGTCTGCGAACACAACGTCGCCCGGATGCACGCGAATTCCTCCCGCAACAACAGGGCAGTCATAATCGATCACGATTCCTCTTCCCCTGGAATCCACTGGTTTGATTCCTTTGCAAAAGACGGGAAAATTCATGTCTTTGATCTTGCGGGTATCCCTGATCAATCCGTCAACAATCGCGCCCGTGCTTCCCCTCATCGCGGCTGCCGTAGACAGCAGTTCGCCCCAAATGCCGTTATTCACGGATTGATTCGTGCACATCACCACCACTTCACCGGGTTTAATGCTGTCAAGCGCTTGAATTTCCAGCTTGTACGGATGTTCATGCACATGGTAAACGTCGGCTGCCAATATCGTTTTGGCCCGCCCTACAACAACAAGATCAGGCTGCAGCGGCCGTACATGCTCGCTCATGGCCTGTTCCCGATACCCCAATTCATCCAAAGTATCGCAAATAACGCCGGTATACAGCTTCGCTTTCATGACTTCAAAAAGTTGACTGTCGCTGCTCATATTCACGCTGTTCTCTCCCTCGCATTAACTTTATAGTTTTCCGGAAATGCTTTTTTCGATAGCTTTGGTTAAAGCAAGGCTGTCAATGCCCGCTTGCGTACCGGGAACGCATGGCTCCCCTGTCTTGATGCTATGGACAAATTTGTCCAACTGGATTTTAAAGCAGGATTCAAAATAATCATCCTCAAGCCGAACGGTCTGCGTAATGGTTTCATTTTTCAATTGAACAGTACGGGAGTCGCGATCAAAGATGGCGATGCCGCGCGGACCGACAACTTCAAATTCGCCCTTTGGAAACCGCGGCATAAACCAGCCAATCTCCACTTTGGCCACATCGCCGTTGGCAAACCGGATGACCGAAAGGTCGTAATTCGACGCGGGAAATTCCTCTCGGGTGCGCAGGCCGAACGACTGTACTTCCTCGACCCGGGAATCGCTCAGAAAGTTCAGATAATCCGCCACATGGGCGCCGTCATGAATAGATGGCGAGCCGCGCTCCATCGTGCGATAGATTCTGTCATAATGCTCGGGATTGCCGTCCGGATCCCAAATTTCATCAAAGATGCCCATTCGATAGATAAGCGGCGCTCCCAGCTGCCCGCTCCGAATCCATGTTCTTAATGTTTCGAACAGGGGGCCGTGCCGGTATGTAAAACCTACTTGCACCTGGCAACCGCTGCTTTGCTCCGCCTCCCGCACTTTCAGCGCCGTCTCCAAATCCACCGCCATCGGCTTCTCGCACAGCACATGCTTGCCCGCTTGCAAACTTTCTATCGTCAATAACGGCGTTATCCAAGGCGGCGTGCATATGACCACCGCATCAATGCCGGGGTCATTCAACAGCTCGCGGTGATCGGTTGTCGCCAAGGGTACTTCGTACCTGGCGGCCAGTTGATTAGCTCGCTCCAGATCCGTGTCGCAAAGCGCAACAATCCGGACCGCATCGGAAGCGTGCATAGCGGGAAGATGTCTGGAAACGGCGATATCGCCACAGCCTATTACACCCATGCATAGAAAGTCTTTCATCGCTTGCCTCCCCCCGACTGTCGAATCAGTCCTTGATAGCCGTGCATTCGACCTCCACCAGAAAACCGTTCAACTCGCACGCGACTACTGTTCTGGCCGGATAATCTCCATCGAAGTACTGGCCGAAAACTTCATTAAACGCGGCCCAATCGGATATCGAACTCAAATAAACGGTGGCGCGTACAATATCGCTCATGCCGAATCCGTTATCTTCCAATAGATTGCGAATATTCTGCATCGTCTGATGCGTCTGTTCGACTATGGTTTCCCCTACCAGCTGCTGGTTAACATCAAAGGGACCGAATCCGGCCAAATACATCGTATTTTGTTTCAGAACTGCCGACGAATAATTGCCGAACACCGGATGAACCCGCGGCGAACAAATAATTTGCTTGGACATGCGCCACCCTCGTTTCTATTGAATTTGCAGCAACTGCAGGGCGAATTGCTCCAATCTGGTACTAATGCCGTCAAACAACCGTTGTCCCTTCTCTTTCGTTGCCAATGAAGGCCTGCCAAAAACGCCCGATTTCGTCAACTCCCGAAAATTAAACACGCGCGACACTTCATTCCCCTTTTGCATATCCAGCAACCAGATATCGCCTTCGGGTTGTACGCCGTCATCGCGAATCCGCTCGCGCAACACTTTGGTTTCATCGAGATACAGATAGAGGGAAGTTTCCAGCTCGCAGGCATGTCCGAGCCCCCCTGTGCCGGACTGGCGAATGCTGCCGATCTCCTCCCTGGCCAGGTTCCAATAATCGGCGGCAACGGCGATCACATCG
>Ga0160445_100915_pt1 | contig 10202 bp, 2 predicted proteins | sample HID1972M_E1MG_FD_108215 | JGI IMG/M metagenome (GOLD analysis project Ga0160445, IMG submission 108215) | Enriched pill bug-associated microbial communities from UW Madison campus, WI, USA - HID1972M_E1 MG | ecosystem: Host-associated > Arthropoda: Insects > Digestive system > Unclassified ... | reverse complement strand
TGTTTCCGCTTGGGTGGGCGATCAGTTCCTCGCTAAAGGATCCGATATCACTTTACCAGTTTCCGCCCAAATGGATACCGGATCAGCCTCAGGTCGTTACGATTGTGGTAGATTACAGCGATTCGGATATGAGCGATCAACAGGCATTGGAGCGGGATGGCCTTAAGGCGATGTGGTACAGCTGGAAAAGGAACCAAAATGAAGCGATCGGTGAAATGCGGACCATCGGGATGAGAGACGGCCGGGTTCTCTACGAGATGAAGATGCGGGCGTTCGAGTTTAACGCCGGAAGAACTTTTGTGCTGCCGACGGAAGTGTTTACCGATCAGATGATGAAGACAAAATACACGCTGATTAAGGAACGGGGTTACTCTCACGTTACCTGGCATGGCTTGGATAGCGAAACTGTTTATCAACCGAAGCAGGGAGCTGTTTCGAGTACGGACGATCAACTATCTGCCCAAATCGATTCCTTCCTGCGAAGCTCGTCGTTTTTGGAGGGGGATGTACGGACGGTTTCCCAGAGCGGAGAGTGGATGCGAATATTTGACAATTACTTGGCGATCTTTAAAGAAAATTCGCTCACAAGTAAATCGGCAACGATATTGAACAGCTTCATGAATAGCGTATATGTGGTAGTACTGTCGATTTTTTCGCAGCTGTTGCTGGGCGGAACCGCAGCCTATGCCATATCGAAGCTGATCGGCAAGCGGTGGTCCAACAGGTGGACGTTATTTTTTGTGGCGACGATCATGATCCCCGAGGTGGCCATCATCGTTCCGCTATATTTGGTCATCGGGGAGCTTGGACTGACCAACAACCTGTGGGGGGTCATTTTGCCGCATACCTCATGGGGCATTGTCATTTATATGTTTAAGGGCTTTTTTGATCAAATTCCGGATGAGATGCTGCAAGCGGCCCGAATGGATGGGGCCAACGAATGGCGAATTTTTTACAGCATGATTGTTAAGCTATCCATTCCCATCTTTACGGTCATTTCCATTATGACCTTTATGGCGGTCTGGAACGAATTTTTATGGCCGCTAATTGTGCTGCGCGATGAAAGCTTGCATACCTTTACGCTCTATATTACCAATGAAGCATCGAGACCCAGGGCGGCCGGAACCGGCCAATCCACGATGGCCATGCTGCTGCTTGCGGCCATTCCGCTCATGGTTGTGTTTGCGACCTGCCAAAGGTTGATCGAGCGGGGCGTGAGCTGGAGCAGCGGTGTCAAGGGATGATCGGGCGCTGAACTCCTGATCTGGGATTTGAATGAAATAGAAAGAGATATAATCTTTATACTGAAAAGATAAATCACTATATAACTCCTCCCACACATAATTGATTACGATGTATGCGTATTCAAAACAAGTTGTAGGGAGGTTTTGCTTGTGGAGCGTCAGATGCATCCTATTAAAAAAGAAGAGAGGGTTTTATGCGGATGGAAGTAACGAAACAACCGGATCAAAGCTTTGTTCAATGTCTGCATGAAAAAATGGTGCTGCGGCTCGAACAAACGGAGAACGGATATTGCCAATCCCTGTTGAATACGGATGATGGACGGTTGGCTCCGATTCCGATCGCTTTGCCCGGCTTCCAGCTGGCCATTGCCGGATTGCCGCATGGCGCCTTGTCTTCCATGGTTTCGGGCATGACCAGTTTACCGTCAGAAATGAAGCTGGAATCGATGAAGCAAGTAGACAGCCAGCGCCTCATCTTACTTTATTTTCATGAAAAGCTGCAGCTATCCGTCGAAGTGGAAATGCATTTTATTCCGGATGCGGCGGTCATCCGACAATCGACAACCGTGCGCAATAACAGCAATCGCCCAATCGTCCTTACTCATCTGTCGTCGACGAGCATACAGGGGATCGCAACCGACGGTTGTAGGCCTTGGTACGATAAAAACAAAATTCGAGTTCATTATTGTCGTCAATCCTGGAACGGCGAGGGTCAGTGGCGTTCCGGCGATCTGGAAGAACTGGGACTCTATCCTTCATCCGTTCATGGGATTGGAGCCGCGATTCATTTTTTTTCATACGGGAGCCAGAGCACAAGCCGCTTTCTCCCCATGATCGTGCTGGAAGATATGGAGACGGGAAAATCGTGGTACATGCAGATCGAGACGTCGGCGAACTGGCATATTGAAGTCGGGTATCGGGGAACCTCGGCCTTTAACAAAGGCGCTTTGTTTCTGCATGCCGACGGCGCGAGCGAGAGATATGGCGGTTGGACGCACGAATTGCTTCCCGGAGAGAGTTTTACCACGGTACCGGTTGCGGTCGGCTGTTGTACCGGCGATTTCGCCGATGCCGTGAAACAGTTGACCAAATACCGAAGATCCTTTTTGAAGCCTTCCCATGGAGGGGAATCGGAATCACCGCTAATCTTTAACGACTATATGAATTGCTTGTGGGCCGATCCGACCACGGATAAGCTCATCCCGCAAATCGATGCCGCCGCTGCGGCAGGCGCCGAATGCTACTGCATAGATGCGGGGTGGTTCGCGAAAGGGGATCAATCGTGGGGGACAGGCTTGGGTGATTGGAAACCAAGCGAGGACCGGTTTGGTGAGGAAGGACTTCAAGGCATATTTGCTTATATTCGAAAAAAAGGATTGCGCATCGGCATATGGCTGGAAATGGAAGTGTGCGGCGAAGACGCCGAGCTCGGCCAAAAGCCGGATTCCTGGTTTCTCATGCGCAACGGCGCCCGCGTCGGCGGCGGCCCTCGCTGGTTTTTGAATTTTACCAATCCTGAAGTAACCTCTTACCTGCATCAAATCATTGACCAATTGGTTGGCATGGGGGCCAGTCTGATTCGAAATGACTGCAACGACTGCATTGGGAATGGCGACGATCATATCGCCTCCTCAGCAGCAGACGGGCTAATCAAAAATATGAGGGCCTTTTACGCTTTTATAGAAGAAGTAAAAACGAGGCATCCCCACATTCTGCTGGAAAACTGCGGATCAGGAGGCATGCGCTCCGATTACGGCATTCTTTCCCGCTTTCATCTGCACAGCACTTCTGATCAGGAAGCCTATTACAACAATCCTTCGATCATCGGCGGTTTACTGGCGGCAATTTTGCCGGAGCAGGCTGGCTTCTGGACGTATCCGTATCCGCTGCTGTTCCACGAGAAGGAAAACCGGCAATTGCTGACGACGCAGGACTATCAAACCAGCATGTCAAATGGCGAGCAGACGATTTTTAATATGATCAACGGCATGTGCGGGAGCATGTATTTGTCGGGTCATATAGAAGTGGCCGACGAATTGAATGGGCAGTTGATCCGGGAAGGCGTGGCTCTCTATAAGCGAGAAAGAAAATATATCCGTCATGCCTACCCCATCTGGCCGATCGGCTTCACGCGCTTGAACGATAAAAACGGTTGGGCCTGCGTCGGATTGGCTTCCGAGGATCTATCCCGCATCCTGCTTGCCGTCTGGAGGTTGGGAAGCGCAGAGTCGTATATAGACCTTCAGCTTCCGAACGGGGAAGGCAATAGGAAAACTTCAGTCAAACAGTTGTATCCATCGGGCGAGCAATACCAGGCAAGAACTTATTACAATGCCCATAGCTGTAAGCTGACCGTTCATTTGCCCCAAACTTTCCAGGCACGCTATTTTGAAGTGATCCGGGAGTAGGCTTTATCGGCGCTGAAGCCATCTAAACATGAACAAGATTTTTGGAGGCGATAATAGCAATGTTGAAAAAAATAAGCGTTTGTTTTCTGGTCTTTAGTTTGATGGTTTCTCTCACATCATTGGGAGGGTTCGAGCCGGTCAAAGTGTCGGCTTCCGGTCAGGCGATTTTACCAAATCCAGCCAATTCATTCTGGAAATTCGAAGTATACGGGGGAGCAGATGTCGACTATGCCATCGTTTCGGACGTCTATCATGGCGTGGCAGGTCAAACCGCAGGCCATTCGCTGCGTCTGACTAACCGCACGCCGCTCGCGCCGAATGTGTTCACGCTAGCCTCTCAGAAGGTTCAGGTCAAGCCGAACACGACCTATGAACTCTCCCTATGGGTCAAGGGCGAGAATGTAAGCGGAGTTTCTTTTGGCCCTAATGTCGCGATCCCCGCTGGAACCTATGATTGGCAACAGATCAAGGTATCTTATACGACAGGACCTCAAGAGCAAATCTACCGATTTTTTATCATCATGGAGAATACTACCGATAACGTCTGGTTCGACGATCTGTCGATGACCGAAGCTGGGAGCAGCAGGAATGTACTCCGCAACGGGGGCTTCGAGAAGCAATTGCAGCCTGATCTTGTGGATGGCTTCGAGAATCAGGAATTATGGCAAGGGAGTCAATCATCGGCCGGAACAGCTGAGGCTGTTCAAGTTGCGAATCGAAAAAATGAAGGCGTTTACTCGGAGAAACTCACGTTCAATCTGAACACGGGAGCATCACCAGGTTATATCAGCAGTTATTGGAGGCCGTTGCAAAATCTCGATTTATCCGGGGCTTCGACCCTTCTGCTGGATATGTACACCGAATCACAAACAAGTCGCGCTGTTGAACCGTTGTACATTAAAATCTACGATGCTTCGGGCGGAACTGTATATGAATCGCCGATTACTCAATTAACGGTTAATCAGTGGAATACGGTTAGCATTGACCTTTCAGATTACATTAGCTTGAGGAATCAGGTCAAGACTATTGAGTTCTATATGTATAGCGGATCCGAATCTATCGAAAGTAGGACGGAGCTCAGCTATTGGATTGATAATCTCAGAATGCTGACGATGCCGACGGAGCAGCCGGTGCAGGCCAGTCAAGGCGGCGGCGTGGTTCCAGCCGGTACGGAGATTCAATTGACTGCCGCCAATGATGCAACTATTTACTACACGACAGATGGTTCTGATCCACGCTTATCCATAACGCGAGAAGTTTATAATCAGCCAATCCGCATTGAAAGATCGATGGTAATCAAGGCATATGCCGAAGGAGATACGGGGGATGCCAGCGTCGTGTCCGAGTTTGCCTATGAGATTGGAACTGGCATTCCAGGCGAGTCGTTGATTGACGTATCTGATTTGATGGGCTCTCTTGGCAAAAGCAAGTTTGTACCGCTTTTCCATGCGGATGCTGACCTTACCCTTGACGGTACATGGACGGGATGGGAAGGATATGCGAGCCTGTCTTTGCCTGCAGATCCAAGTCAAGTCCTAATTGAAGGCTGGGGCGGCCAGGAGGATTTATCGGCGACCGCTCGATTTGCTTACGATGAAGATGCGTTGTATGTCGGGGTCGAGGTGAAAGATAACGCTCATGCGGCATACGCAGGCAATGACATATGGAGAGGAGACAGCGTTCAAATCGCTTTCAGTCCGGATGGGGAGCAATACGGACCGGAATACGGTTTCTCCCATGCTAACGGATCTTCGCAGGTATGGAGATGGAACAATGGGACTGCCGTGCTGGAAGCATCCAGCGTCCAGCTCGTTACATCGCAGAATGCCAAAGTCACGACTTATCAAGCGAAAATACCATGGGGGGCCATTTGGGCCAACGGAAAACCCGTGACTTCACTTCCCTTCACGTTTTTGGTAAACGACGATGACGGGAACGGACGCAAGGGCTGGATCGAATGGACGGGAGGCATTGGGAAATTCAAGGACCCTGCGCAATTCGGCAGCTTTGGCCTGATCCCGGAAGGCGACCAATGGCATAGCAGGATCGAGGGCACAACCGTGCTGTCTTCGGGCGAGCCACAATCTTACCATTACTATATTACCAACTACAGCGACCAACCGATCGAGCTGCAAGTGAACTCCCCGTCTCTTGGATGGGATAGGCTGCTCGAACTTCCTGCCGGCACCATGCTGAAAAAAAGCTTTGATCTCCAATTTACGGACATCGGCCAGAAGGATATCGCGATTCAGGTAAGCGAGTCTGCAACGGGCAAGAGTAAGGAGGATCTGCTGCAACTGGTCGTGATGCCGAGCAAGTCGGATTTGCATGCGCGGTTTGACCAATTGGCTGCAAGGATGCCGGCACTCGATCAGTTGCTAGCCGAAGCTGAAGCACATCGTATTCCGACAGATTACGAGCAGATTAACGCAAGCGTCATTCGCAAATTTTTGACTTATGGCAAAGAAGATGCAGATCAAAATATGATGGATAGATCCATTTATGTTGCTGAACAATTGGAAGCGCTTTATGACGAAGCCGTCGACCGGCTTCAGGGATATTTGGACGGTACCTCGACAGCGCTAACGGTTCCACGCTATATCACAGGGGAGGAACGGCCTTCCATACAGGGAAAATCCTTCATCGCCGATACAATGGAAACCGGAAAAGATCAACCGAGCAAATCAAAAGTCTTTTTCACAGGATACGGTCATTTCAATCAGGTTCGCAGGGATGTGCCGGAATTCGAGGCCTTAGGCGCGAATATCATTCAGATTGAAATAGGACCGAACAGCGTAATTAAACCATCGATTTGGGAAGTTATCCGTGCCAATGGCGTGCAAGGAAATGTTCAATTTGATACGGACGTCTACCATTCGGGGGATGTTTCGATGAAAATCACCAATCAGAATGTCATGACGCCGCAAGTGTATTTAGCTGTCAGGCAGGGCGTTGCCGTACAGCCCAATACGACCTATAAATTTGAAACATGGGTTAAGGGCGAGAACGTCAATCAGGTTTGGTTCTTAGGAGGAGCGGGCTGGGCTACGCGCCAAGCGATTCCAAATGGAACCTATGATTGGCAGAAGGTAACTGCAGAGTATACGACAGGGTCGGATGAAAACTGGCTTGAGTTCCTTATCTTATCGGAAGACCGGACCGACGCCCTGTGGATTGATGATATTAGCATGACAGTAGAAGGCAGCGTCGAAAATTTGCTTGATGATCCAGGATTCGAAGAGAGCTCGAATACGGATGCAACCGACAAAGGATACACGGTGTCGACTTCCGCTATTCGAAATGATATTCAGAAAGTGCTGCAAGAGGCTAGCGATCATAATGTAGCGGTGAGCTTGCTTCTATCCCCACATTATTTTCCAGACTTCGCCTTTGAGAAGTGGCCGGAGCTGAGGAGCAGCAATCCTCATTTCCTAAAGTTTAACGTTGATTCACCCAAAGCGAAGGAAATTATGTCTGATTATTTGAAAACGATCATCCCGATGGTTAAGGATTACCCATCGCTTCACAGCATTACCCTATCTAATGAAGCGGCATACGAGTCTAACCGCGATTCGCAGAATTTGCCGAAATGGAGAGCGTATCTGCGTCAGCTCTATAACGAGAACATCGCAACGCTTAATGCTCAGTATGGGACAAGTTACGCATCGTTCGATCAGGTGCCGATGCCTTCCTCCTATACACCGACGGTCTTCTATTATGATTGGACAAAGTTTAATAACGACTTGTTCTCTGGATGGCATCAGTGGATGGTCGATATCATTCAAGAGATCGCTCCTGAACTTCCGCTTCAGGTCAAAATTATGGGGGAGACATTGACCGCAGTTCCCGGTATGTCATGGGGTGTCGGCGTAGATCTTGAGCAATTCAGCGAATTTTCGGATATCAACGGAAACGACAACAACAATCTTTGGGGCAAAGGGCCGGACGGATACTTGAGAGAACTCAAGTTTTACGATTTGCAATCGTCCTTTAAGGTTGCTCCAGGGTTCAATTCCGAAGATCATATTATCGCGGATCGTGATGAACGCTACGATTCCCAGCAGGCGGATCATACCCGCACCGTGCTGTGGCAAGGAGCCATGCATGGGCTGAATGCCGCGACGCTCTGGGTTTGGGAGCGGTCGTACGATAAGAATAGCGATTTTTATGGCAGCCTTCTCCATCGGCCCGATGTTGTTTCGACAATCGGCAAGACGAACCTGGATCTGAATCGGCTGGCCGACGAGGTGAGTGCGTTTCAAGAAGATGTACCAAATGTGTACATTCTATATTCTCTTCCTTCGACGGTATATGCCGCGCCATCTTATATGGATGCTCTGTATCGTGCTTACAAGGCGGCCAGCTTTAGCGGCCAAAAGGTTGGCTTCATATCAGAGAAACAAATCCGGGAGGACGGGTTTGGCAATGTGAGTGTGTTGATCGTTCCTCAAGCAACGCACGTCGAAACATCTACGCTGCAAGGCATTCATCAATATGCGGCAGGCGGAGGGACGGTGCTGCTGCTGGGCGATGACTCTCTGCGATACGATGATCGCAAACAGCCTCAGAACGCTCAATTGCATCAGGAGCTGTTGGACGATTCTACCGTTCTGCCTGCTGATGTATCCGCGATTACGATGAGGGATCAATTGTTCGACATTTACGAACAGCTTAATCTGGACCAGGTACTGTTGATCGATAGAGACACGAACAAGCCGGTTATGGATGTTGAATGGCGCAGCATGTTGCTGGATGGCAAACGCCTTATCAATATCGCCAACTATACCGAAGACGTTAAGAAAATATCGATAATGATAAATGGACAGTCCGAAGTTGAGTTAACCGACCTGCTGGGAGGGGCTAACTACGCGTCTGCGATGGATCTGCAGTTGCTTCGTCCCTATCTGCTTGAGGTGACCGAACAAAGAACTAACCCGGGCGATGGAGGAAGCGGCTGGAACCCGCCTGTCACTGACGACGGCAGCGAACAGCAGCAATCCAAACGGTTCGAAGCGAATCAAGCGGGAGAATTAAAGCTGGGAAGCCAGTTGGTGGTTCGCATTCCCGAAGGAGCATCTGCAAAACCGATGACCGTTACGGCAAAGATCATCGAAAATCCGGGCGGCAATGCCGGATCTGGACTGCTGCTTGCCAGTCCTGTATTCGAAATCGTCAAAGAACCGGCAGATGACTTTGCAAAGCCGATTACGCTGGAGCTCATGATCGATTTAGACAAACAAGGGTATGAAGGGGCAGCCGTTTATTTCTTTGACAAGTCGAAGGAAAAATGGGTGAAGCTCGAAGGTCAAAGGGCTGGCAGGACGATCACTTCACAGGAGACCCGAGACGGCGTGTTTGCGATCTTTGCTGCCAAGCCTGCCGATGCAGTCCAAACGGAGTTTAAGGACACGGTAAACCATTGGGCAAGGAAAGCTATCGCAGAAGCGGCTGCGCTCGGAATCGTAAAAGGCACTGACGAGGGAACCTTCCGTCCGAACGGCCTTGTTACGCGCGCAGAGTTTGCAGCCATGCTGGGCCGCGCCCTTCAATGGGAAACAGAAGAGGGCGAAGCTGTATTCGCCGATCCGATCCCGTCCTGGGCAGCTGGTTATATCGCAGCCGGAGCCAAGCTAGGGGTCATTACCGGCTATGCCGACCAAACGTTCGGCGCCGAGAAGCAAATTTCCAGAGCAGAAATGACAGTGATGATTGGGCGGGCGCTCAAGCTTCCTCTTGATTCCAGTGCTGAACCGGCGTTCAAAGACGCGAACCAGATCGCACCATGGGCGAAGGCGTATGTAGCTGCCGCAGCCAAAGCAAACATTATTCAAGGCAAGGGCGGTCAACGGTTTGCGCCAATGGATGAAACAACCCGCGCGGAAGCGGTAACGGTTATTATGAACATGCTGAATTTGCTGGGGAATTGAGGCAGCAATCGAAAGTCGCCGAATGTCACACGATTAATCGAGGAGGGGTTATGTTGAAAAAAGGCAATAAAATGTTGGGGCTATGTATGGCAATCTTATTGATCATGGCGTTGGCTGCAGGATGCGCAAACGATAACAAGGGCGGCAACAAGACGAATGCGGGGGAGCAAATAGGCAAGTCCGGAGGCAATCAGGAAGCCTCTGCATCCGATGGCGCCGCGAATGTAAACCTGGACGGTCCGCTCCCGATAGTCAAATCGCCGATAAACATGTCGCTCGTAACTTTGAAAGCCAGTAACAGCGGCCCAGTCGAAGGAATGTGGTTTTTTAAGTTCATGGAGGAAAAAGCGAACTTGAATTTTGATGTCAAGCAGATCGATCATTCGGCCTGGAACGAACAAAAAAATATTATGTTTGCCTCGGATCAGTTACCCGATATTTTTACCGCATCGTTCTCAATCGACGAAATTATGCGGTACGGACAAATCGAGGGCCAACTATTGCCGTTAAATGATCTGATCGAAAGGTATGCGCCAAATATCAAAAAATTGTTGGATGCAAAGCCGGAAGTCCGCGCGGCGATTACCGCACCGGACGGTAATATTTACAGCTTGCCGTCGATC
>Ga0160445_100912_pt1 | contig 10236 bp, 5 predicted proteins | sample HID1972M_E1MG_FD_108215 | JGI IMG/M metagenome (GOLD analysis project Ga0160445, IMG submission 108215) | Enriched pill bug-associated microbial communities from UW Madison campus, WI, USA - HID1972M_E1 MG | ecosystem: Host-associated > Arthropoda: Insects > Digestive system > Unclassified ... | reverse complement strand
CCGGCGGCGGAAGCCTGTTTGTTTACAATGTATCCCAAGCTATTCGGCTAAAAGTGCTGCAATGGAGAGGAGCTCCGCATATCTTCGTATGCCGCGGGGAACAATCCGTATTCATTCCCATCGATATGAACCGGAGCGTTGGCCAGCCGCTTGTACTCGATAGCGGCAAAGTGACAAGCGCGGCGATCGGCGATGTAAGAGGAACCGGCAGCGAAGATATTATACTCGCATCCCGGCAGCCGGATCGGGACGGGGCGGAGAAATCATGGATCTATTGGGATACGGCAGCGGGATACTCCAACGAAAATCGAACCTCATTCACGACGAAAAGCGCTTACGACATTGAAATAGCGGACTTGAGCGGCAATGGTTATGGAGATATCATCGTATGCCAGGATAAGACGGAAACGATGTACACGCATGAATCGGTTATTTACCGAGGATCAGAGGCTGGTTTGGAAGAGACGCCGCTGCGGTTTGAAACGCATTGCGCTGTAGGTGTATTCGTCGCTCGAACGATGGACAGCGCGAATCCGCAAGTTATTTTCCTTAATCACATGTCCAATCGCATTTTGGGAGATGTGCCTTCTTCTATTTATTTGGGCGGACCGGACGGCTTCTCTCCTGAGCGAAAGCTTGAATTGACCGGCTGGGCAGCGACAGAGCTGCGAATTTGCGACTTTAATGACGATGGATTTGCGGATGTGTTTATGACCAACAGCAACGAGAACGCGCTGCATATGGATAATGGTTCATTCGTCTTCTACAACGGTCCAGACGGATTTTGTCCGGATCAAAAAGTGGAGCTGCCGACCAAACATTCGATGAGCAGCTGCTGCGCGGATCTTAACCGGGACGGGTGGCTTGATCTTATTGTCGTCGGACACAACAACGACGAATTGTTAATCTTTTACGGCTCGGAGAACGGGTTTGTCGACGAACCGGCGCGCATTCCGTTAGTGATTGACGGCGTTGTCTACAGACAACCTAGATTTATGACTCTTGCGGACTTAAATAATGACGGTTGGCTGGATCTTGTCATACCAGACTGTGGAGCAACCGATGATTTGCTCATCCTGTGGGGCGGGCCGGATGGATTTGATTTGAATCGGCGCACCTTACTGCCAGAAGGATCGGGAATCAGCTCGCGCGCTGCGGATTTAAATGGCAATGGCTGGCTGGACCTAATTGTAGGCGGTTACAAAGGGCCGGACGCCGGCGATCCTTACAGCACTTTTGTTTACATTTACTGGGGCGGGCCCGACGGGTATTCCAATGACAGAAGGACGGAGCTGCCGGCGCACTTCGCCGCGGATCTCGCGATAGCGGATTTTAACAATGACGGCATTCTTGACATATTTGTCGCTTGCTATCATGGCACTCGAACCCGCGATATCGACTCGTATATTTATTGGGGGGAGCCGGACGGAACCTATTCGGTGGACAAGCGGACGCGACTATTCGGTCATTCCGTCGCCGGCGTGCTGGCTGCCGATTTCAATGAGGACGGCTATGTCGATTTGGCGATGGCCAACCATAAGACATTCGGGAATCATCCGGGCATGTCCTTTGTATGGTGGAACGGTCCGAATGGATTTAACGAGCATAACCGGACGGAATTGCCTACGAAAGGACCGCACGGAATGACGCATTCGGACATTGGCAACATGATGGATCGCGGTCCCGAAGAGTACTATGAATCGCGCCCTGTTGAACTGCCGACAGGCTGCGTCATAACCGGAATCGATTGGCTTGCGGCCATACCGGTGAAGACGTGGGTGAAAGCGCAAATCCGAACCGCCGCGAATGAAGAAGCGTTGAAGGAGGCGAACTGGTATGGCATCGATGGAGAAGGAAGCTGGTTCGAGAGGGGCGGCAAGTGGTCCGCAGGCAAACATGCGGGCAACTGGGTACAATATCGATTAGCACTTGGAGCCGTCAATAGCGGCGGCACTCCCCGTATTAGCGAAGTGACCCTTGATTATGAATCGCAGGCGCAAAAGCATCAGAACAATCACGAATGAGGAGGGGATCCACATCGAACAAACTGCGAAAGCGATAAAAACGGATGCAGGTCTTAAGAACAACCTCCGCAAAAAGAAATGGAAAACATTTGCCCAGCAATACCAGCTCATACTGATGTCTGTGCCGTTTGTCGGCATATTGGCTCTATTTAGTTATTTGCCCTTATGGGGCTGGATTATGGCTTTTCAGAAATATTCCATAGGGAGGGGTATCTTCGGCAGTGAATTCGTTGGATTCGATCAGTTTGTAAAACTGTTCAACGATGATTGGTTTTATACCGTTCTTCGAAATACGTTGGCGATGAGTTTGATGCATCTGATTACGAGCTTCGCAGGAGCGATTGGTTTGGCGCTTTTACTTAATGAAGTGAGGTCGAGACTGTTCAAACGAACGATTCAAACGATTACGTATATTCCGCATTTCGTCTCCTGGGTCGTGATTGCCAGCATCGTTACGCTTGTTCTGTCTCCGGATTTCGGGCCGCTTAATGAGCTGCTGATCTGGCTTGGCATTGTAGATGAGCCGGTATTTTTTCTATCCAAGGAAAAATGGTTTTGGGTTATTCATACGATGGCCGGCTTCTGGAAAGAGCTGGGCTGGAGCACGATTATTTATTTGGCGGTGCTGGCCGGAGTGGATCCCGCGCTCTATGAAGCCGCCGATGTGGACGGAGCGGGACGTTTCCGCAAAATGATTCATATATCTTTGCCCGGACTTATGCCGACTGCCAGCATTTTGCTTATTTTGAACACGGGTTACTTGATCGCGACCGGCTATGAATCACAGATGCTGCTCGGCAACAATCTGGTCATGGAATATTCGCAGGTGCTTGACTTGTATGCGCTCAATTACTCCATGCAAATCGGGGATTACTCTTACGGGGTCGCGATCAGCATGTTCAAATCAGTGGTGAGCATCGTACTGGTATTGCTCGTCAATTCATGGGCCAAGCGGGTTGGACAGTCTACCGTTCTGTAGGGAAGGAGGCACAAAATGAGAAGCAGAACTAAAGTCGGGGACGGCCTATTTAACGTTTTCAACAATACGCTGCTGCTGCTGCTGGGCATAGCGACATTGTATCCTTTTTTGAATCTATTAGCGGTCTCCTTGAATCAGTCGCTCGATACGATGCGCGGCGGAATCTATTTATGGCCGCGAGAGTTTACGCTCGACAATTATCGCCTTATATTCAGCAATGACCGTTTATTCGATTCCGCCGCTCTCTCCGTATTGCGAACATTGATTGGAACCGGATTGTCCGTCATATGTACAATTATGGTTGCTTACGCATTAAGCCGCAGAGAGTATATGCTTCGCAAATCGCTCAATGCCATCATTGTGGTCAGTATGTATGTAAACGGCGGGATCATTCCGATCTATTTGATGATCAAAAATTTGGGATTGACCAATACGTTCGCGGTTTACATTATTCCCGGTCTGATCGGCGCGTTTAACGTGATGATTATGCGGAGTTACTTTGACCAGCTGCCAGACGGGCTTGTTGAATCGGCCAAGCTGGACGGAGCAAATGAATGGCAAACCTTATTCCGCGTCGTTATGCCGATCAGTCTTCCTGTCATTGCAACCATTACTTTGTTTATATCCGTCGGACATTGGAATTCCTGGACCGATAATTTCTTGTACAACAGCAAAGAAAGCTTGACGCTGCTGCAATATCAACTCATGCAGATTCTAATGCAGACAACCGAGCAGGTTTCCGGCGGTATCGGGTCCGGAACCGACGACGCGATATTGAATTTCACGACGCCGCAGTCCATCCGGGCTACGATGTCGATGGTTGTCACGCTTCCCATCCTGTTCGTGTATCCATTCTTGCAGAAGTATTTCATTAAAGGCATGACGCTCGGCGCTATGAAGGAATGATATCTTTGGGGGAAACCCGATGATATAATTAAAAACTAGAAAGGGTGTTAACATGAACAAAATGTTCAGATTGCTCGTCATCGTGCTTGTAGTTGCAGTGGTTGCCGGCTGCAGCGGGGGGAACAATGGAGGGAACGGCACCGCCCCGACGAATAAACCGGGAGAAACGAATGGTGGGACACAATCGGCGGCGCCGCAAGAGCCGGTTGTGGTCCAGATGGCAAGCTTGTATCCGAATCTGGATGCGAACAATCCGGTTATGACGGAACTTAGCAAAAAATCGGGCTTTAAATTTGACCTGGTTACAGTAACGGGAGATCGCAATCAAAAATTCGACTTATGGCTCGCTTCCGGCGATTATCCGGCCGATACGGTCATTTTAAAGCCGGATTATATTAAAAAATATTCGGATGCCGGCGCTATAATCCCGCTGGAGGATTTGATAGAAGAGCATGGCCCAAATATTAAGAAGCATTTCGGAGAATACTTCGACTTGTTAAAAGACGAAAACGGACATATTTGGTCGCTCTATGTCAGCAACATAACGGATGAGCCGACGCCGACGATGCAGTCGGAGTTCGCTGTCAGCTATAAAATGTTGGAGGAAGCGGGATACCCCGAACTGAAAACAATGGATGATTTGTTCAACTTGCTGAAGGATTACTATGAGAAGCATCCGCAAACGAATGGACAGCCGACCATTCCTTTCTCCGGCTTCAGCTATAATGACAATACTTATGAAAACGCGACAGGTCCGATCTTCACTACGAGCGGATTGGAAAATCACGGGGACCTTACGATAGACGAAAACGATAACGTTAGGCATATCTTTACATCGGAAGAGGCGAAAACGTATCTCGCGTTTTTAAATAAGCTTCATATCGCCGGCATGCTGGACAAAGAATTTTTTACTTTGAAAAATGATACGATGACGCAAAGACTTGCGGAAGGCCGAGTTTTGGCGGGCGCTTTCCCAAGCTGGTACATGCAGCCGGAAGTAGAGCCGGTTATCCGGGCGGCAGGCAACTTTGACGATCTTTACGCTTATTTCCCGCTTGTGTTCGATGCAACGAAGCCAAATAAAAACTTCACGGCTGCGGCAACGCGTTCTAACTGGAACTGGGCGATTACCTCAAAATCCAAGCATCCGGAAGAAGTAATCAAGCTGCTTGATTACATGTTTACCGATGAAGCGCAAATTTTGATTAACTGGGGAATTGAAGGCAGTCATTATGAAGTCGTAGACGGTAAGCGGGTCATTAAGGAAGAGTATAAGCAAGGAGTTGCCGCCAACCCGGATTTGATCTGGAGCGAAATTGTTACGCCATTCTACGGAACATCGATGTATTTCGCGCACGGAACGAAGTTGGCTGATGGAGACTATGCCACGCCTACGACGAGAGATAGCGTCAGAGAAAAATACGATGAAAGAACAAAAGAAGTTTTAGCCGAGTACGGCAAGGAAGTGTGGGCAGACTTCATTCCCGAGGTGAATTTTATTCTTCACGGACTTGGACAACTGGGCGATGTGGAGGAAGTGCGCGCCGAAGCCGAGCGGCTTAAGCAAATTTGGAACCGCGATACGGCCAAGATTGTTTTCTCCGCGTCGGAAGAGGAGTTCGAAAAGCAGTGGAATGAAACCATGCGCGCGTTGGAAAAGGCGGGAATCGCGAAAGTCGAGGAAGCGTATACAAAATTGTGGAAAGAGGCTACTGCGCGATATAGCCATATAGGGAAATAAATCATATAGGGGAGGGGGGAGCAGAATGAGTATCCGCACGAAGCTGTTTTTGTCGAACGGCGCAGTCGTCATTTTGCTGCTCACTTCCCTTACTTTTATTTTCGAGCATTTTAGCAGGCAGATGATTCTTGAGAAGATCATGGAGAGCAATAGCAACTCCTTTTCGCAAATGACGGAAAATGTGGACAGTCTCTTGAAGACCTACGAACAGACTGCCGATGTATTGTATATGGATGATTCTCTGCAGGCTACTCTGCTTCAAGACATTCATTCTTTGGCGTTGCAGCATACGGAGTACACGGAGCTTATCGTCCCGCTTATGGAATCGATTCGTTCAACGAAGGACATTGTCAATTTTCAACTGTTTACCAATAATGATACGTTTCAATTAGGGGTTGTCCGGCCGTTGTCGGAGGCTCCCGAATTGGCGAGTAAAAGCGGATGCGACACTTCCTCGCCAAGCTATCGGTCGCTTCGTTCCTGGACTTTGGAGAAGGGAGCGGGTGGCGAGAACTTGCTTCGCTTATCGCAAAGGCTTAACCATCTGGATATGAAAGCCTGTCTATTCGTTTCTATCGATGTGGATGTCAATGTGCTGGTGGACTTTATAAAGGCGAAGGATAATCCGAATCAAATTGTGTTTAGTTTATCGGATGGGAAGGTTGTATTTGACAATGCTTCCGACCATGCAGGGGCGGCCCGTTTGGAGGATTACTGGTTTTTCCCCGAGATGAATGCCAATGATGACGGCCAGCTTGTACGTACGGCCGATCAGGAATATTTGCTCACCAGCCGCGTCCTGGATTCGCGCAATAGCGTGAATGGCATCCAAATCGTCTTCCTTACCCAGCTTGATGCCCTGGTGGCAGGCACCAATGCGATTCGAACGACGGCTCTCGTTCTGTTCGTTGCAACCTTGGCTATATTCGTCATTGCAAACTATGTGGTATCGTCCAGATTAACGAAAAGACTGGTAGAGCTGTCCATAAAAATGAGAAAAACCAGCCTCGAAAATTTGCAGCCGATTCAAACGATTAAAGGAAATGACGAAGTAAGCAAGCTCGGCTTCAGGTTCAACGAGATGGTGCAGCGCATGCAGCGGCTTATTCGCGAGGTGTACGAGTCGGAACTGGGACGCAAAGAGCTGGAGCTGAAGACAAAGGAGTCCGAGTTATATGCTTTGCAGACACAAGTGAATCCCCATTATTTGTTTAATACTTTAAATGCGCTTCGCGGCAATCTCCTTATGAAGGGAGATCGTGAAAATGCGAAAATTGTTAACTTATTGGCTAAATCCTTTCGCAATGTGTTGGGCAAAAGCGGCCGGATGATTACGATAGCGGAAGAATTGGACATCATCGAGACTTACTTGAACATTCAAGCTTTCCGCTTCTCTGACCGGCTTCGCTTCCGAATCGACATTCCGAAGCGGCTGCATGACGTCGCTATACCGAAGCTGTCGCTGCAGACATTGGTGGAAAATACGATCGTCCATGCGCTGGAGCCAAGCGCTGACGGAACCATGATCGTTATTCGGGCGGATTTTGATGAGCAGCAATGCAGACTTGTCGTGGAGGACAACGGTCCGGGCATTCCGTGCGATCACTTGACGGCAATAAGACAAAGGCTCGAAACCGCAGATCAGAAGAAGGATGACTCGCTGCATATTGGCCTGCGCAACGTACATCAAAGATTGCGCCAAAGCTTTGGCCCGAACTTCGGTCTGATCATTGAAAGCAAGCCTAGAGAGGGCACGAGAATTATCATTAACCTTCCGCTAGACAAGCCGCAAACGTAAGGAGGTTGGGAGCCATCTATAACGTACTTCTTGTAGACGATGAACCCGGGGCGCTGCTTTCGCTGAAATATTTGCTGGATTGGGAACAGCTAGGTTTTACGATCGCGGGCGAAGCGACGAATGGCCAGCAGGCGCTCGATCTTTTTCATGACGGCAATTACGCCCTGGTCATCACGGATATGAAGATGCCGGTATTAAGCGGTTTGGATTTGATTGCGCAGCTGCGCGCATTATCCGATGTTCCGATTATCATCATGAGCGGTTATGAAGACTTCTCATTTGCGCAGAAGGGTTTGCAAATGGGCGTTAAGGATTATTTGCTGAAGCCGGTTGAGGAAGACGACTTGGTGCGTCTATTGAAATCCGTGGCAGCCGAGCTGGAAAATGAACGGATGCTGGACAAAAAGCTGCATTTTGGTTTGTCTGCAACGAAGGAGCGCATTGCCAGAGAATGGGCCAACGGTTTCATGAATGCGGAAGAAGTGACGGAACGGTTTAAGTTGATAGATATACAGGTCAGAGAGCGCTCAGGGATTTGCTGCATTGCGGCGGAGCTGGACTCGGAAGCCTGGAACGACTCCTCTATGACGGATAATGATCTGCAAATAAAACGATTTGCCGCGCGTAATGTCATGGAAGATATTATGGGGTTAAACGGCTGTTTATTCGAAGAATCGGATATGAAATACGGAATCGTTTTATTCTCGGATTTAGACGAGGTGGAGCGCGCGGATGTTATTGCAAAAATCAGCCTGATGAGCCAGCATGTGCGGCAATACGCAAAAATCGGGATCACATTCGGCATAGGCAAGCTGGTTCATGCGATGAACGAAGCCGTAAAGTCTTATGAGGATGCGAAACGAATGCTGGACAAGCAATTCTTTTTCGGCAAGCAAAGCGTTATTTCGGAAGAAAGGCTGTTCTCGAAAGAGGAGAATGATGATGAACAGAACTGGCTCCATGCCAATGAGCTTATTGAGCAGCTTGACAAGCAGGACAGTGAGCAGCTAAGAGAAATGCTTGCGCACAGATGGGAGTTATTGGCGAAAAATCAAGTACATTCGAATCTTATTAAAACCATGATCTTGGAGCTGTTCATTGAGTTGTTTCGGCTTGTCAGGGAACAAGGGATTGATTATGAGCAGCTGTTTAATCCGAGACAACTCGATTACGAACGAATTATGGGGGCAAGATCTTTGACGGATCTGTTCCAAATTACATGGACCAAAGTGCGGGAAACGGCCGAGCTGATCAAGTCCCATCGCGAGCTGTCATCGGAAAATGCGGTCAAAGTTGCCAAGCGATTAGCGAATGAACGTTATGCCGACAACATCAGCATGAAAAATATAGCTTCTCAAGTGTATATGAACGCGGCCTATTTGGGGCAGCTATTTAAAGCGGAAACAGGCATTGGCTTTAACGATTATTTGTTTCAGGTTCGCATGGAAAACGCAAAAAGAATATTGAGCTCTACCGATATGAAGGTCTACGAGGTGGCCTATGCCGTCGGTTATAACGATCTGGATTGGTTTTATAAAAAATTCAAGCAGCATACGGGCTTGAGCGCAAGCGAATACAGAATCATGAGCGCAAGAACAATAATTCCTCCCGCTATGATCTGAATGTTAAGGGGTTCATCGAATGATGGACTCCTTTTATAATCAGTGAGGAAGCGGTTACAAAATAACTAATAGGAGGAATTAATGAATGAGAAGTGAACAGTTACTTCGCAAAGGATTTCGCAAGTTTCAGTTTTACATCTGCATAGGGATGATTCTGGCCTTGGCTGTACCGCAATTGGCGATGGCAAGCGGGCAGCCGGAAGAAACCGATCTTTATAGCGGTTATGGCTCAGGCTTGCTTGCATCAACGGCGGGGTTTGCGAATAAAGACGCCAATCCGGAGCTGGGGCAGCTAAGCGGCTTCGGCACTAGCGGGAGAATGGAGCTGGATTATCAGTATCGCAGCATCGGCGTCGATTTTGGAGCAATCGCGGCTGTAAACACCATCGAACTTGAAGCTGCGAATGCGTCGAACCGAGTGGAGAAAAGCGATCTGTCCCTATACGTCAGTACGGACAATGAGACGTACAGCAAAGTAAAGAATTGGGATTTCGTAAAAGTGGACAACCGTGTAATTTTGTACAATTTTTCGGAATCAGCTCGTTATGTAAAGGTTCATAACCATTTTGATGATGCGAAAGGCACTTTTTATAATGACAGCCTGCAAGAGATGATTAAAGCGTATCAGCTGCCGCAAGGACGCTGGACGGCCGGCAATGGACAAAGCTGGTTGTATCAAAAGCCGGTAACCGTCTCCAATCCGAATGCCGAGATGATCAATGATCGGGCGGTTTATCTGACTAAGGTGGATCTGGGAACCGCGCAATTGATTGCCGATGGGAAGCTGCAAGCCGATTATCGCGATATTCGCTTTGCGGCTGGTGGCCAGGAGCTGCACTTCTATATGGATGATGCAGGTTTCTACGTACGAATTCCTGAAATGCAGCCTGAGGAAACGAAACAAATTTATATGTATTACGGCAACCCGGCGGCCTCCTTCCGCGGCGGAGCACAGGAAGCGCTGCAAATCGAGTACGGCAACAAAACAATTGTGGAACAATCAGGGGAATTGAAGCCGGTGCGATTGAAGGATGGCACGCTGATGACAGTGGCGGGCTCGAATGACGCGGGCATACTGGCCAATTACTCCTTTGACGGCGGCAAGACATGGACGGATCAGGAAACGATTATTCTCCCTGTTTCGGCGGCAGGCTCCGACTTATATG
>Ga0160445_100910_pt1 | contig 10247 bp, 9 predicted proteins | sample HID1972M_E1MG_FD_108215 | JGI IMG/M metagenome (GOLD analysis project Ga0160445, IMG submission 108215) | Enriched pill bug-associated microbial communities from UW Madison campus, WI, USA - HID1972M_E1 MG | ecosystem: Host-associated > Arthropoda: Insects > Digestive system > Unclassified ... | reverse complement strand
CGAAATACAGGCCGTAACGCAGGGTCAGCCCGCGCCAGCCCGCATCGGTGATGCGGATCGCCTCGCCCAGCAGATATTTGAACGGATAGCGGTTCAGCGGCAGCGACCCCAGCAGCACAACCGCCAGCAGGCCGTTCTGGATCGACAGCTTGATCTTCAACAGGTTCGGATCGTGGAAGACGATGGTCAGAACGCCAAAGATCAGGGCGAAGCCGCCGGTCAGCAGCGGCAGGGGCGCCAGACGACGCTCGACCACATAGCCGACGATCAGGGCGATCAGCGAGGCGCCGACCAGGACCCACGTCGCCTGGACCAGGGCTTCCTGCCCGTCCAGACCGCGCGCGAACCGGTTGATCGCATAGGCGGCCATGAAGGCCACGAGCGCGCCGAAATCGACGGCCTGGCGGATGTTGGAAGCCTTTTTCGGCGTCTCGGTCATGTCAGTCTTCCAGTCCCACCAGCGAGCGGGAGAAGGCGCGGGCGTCGAACGGCTGCAGGTCCTCGACACCCTCGCCGACGCCGATCAGCATCAGGGGGGCGTCGGACGCCTGGGCCACCGGCACCAGCACGCCGCCGCGTGCGGTGCCGTCCAGCTTGGTCATGACCACGCCGGTCACGAAGGCGGTGCGGCCGAAGATCTGTTCCTGCGCCAGGGCGTTGCGGCCCACCGTGGCGTCCAGCACCAGCAGGGTGTCGTGCGGCGCCTCGGGATCGACCTTCTTCAGCACGCGGACGATCTTGAGCAGTTCGTCCATCAGGGCGGACTTGTTCTGCAGTCGGCCGGCGGTGTCGATCAGGACGACGTCGTAGCCTTCGGCCCGCGCCCTGGTATAGGCGTCGAAGGCCAGGCCCGCGGCATCGGCGCCGTCGCGACGGCTCTCGAAATCGGCGCCGGCGCGCTCGGCCCAGACCTTCAGCTGTTCGCGGGCGGCGGCGCGGAAGGTGTCGCCGGCGACGATCATCACCTTGGCGCCCTTGCCCGTCAGATCGGCGGCGATCTTGCCCAGGGTCGTGGTCTTGCCCGACCCGTTCACTCCGACGAACAGGACGACATAGGGTTTGGGGCCGGACAGGGGGTCGAAGGTCGCCTGGCGCGGCGACAGTTCGGCGGCGACCGCCTCGGCCAGGGCCTCCTTGACCTCGCGCTCGGGCGCGTCCTTGCCGAACTTCAGGCCGCGAAAGCGTTCGACGATCCGGGCCGAGGCGGCAGGGCCGAGATCGCTCTCCAGAAGATGCTCTTCCAGCTGCTCCAGCGACGCCTCGGACAGAGGCTCCTTGACGAAGGTGGCGACGACCTGATCGGTCATCTGTTTGGAGGAGCGCGAGAGCCCAGCGGACAGGCGCTGGAACCAGCCCTTTTTCGGCGTATCGTTCATGCAGTGGCTTTAGCGGGGGCGAAGGCCAACGTCATCCGCATTCGCGAGGGTCGTCCCCGACGTTTCAGACGGTCGGCGACAAAAACACCGTCTAATTCGTCTAATTGATCTGAAATCGAGACCTCCCTGTCAGCGTGAGCGCGAAGGCGAGGATTATAGGCCCGCGCAAAATCGACGATGGCAGCAGGCCGCGAGAAATCGGCAAACCGTTGAAAGCGCGAGGGTTGGAGCCGCCAGTTTGGATGGCTGTCGATCATTTTCTTCCGTCATCCTGTGCAAGCCTCTGGCGGCGCAGATGGCAGCGGCGAAGATCATCGAGCGACGCTTGCGCTCGTAGAGCCGATCAACAAAGAATATGCGATGCGCATACGTTTCATATAGCGCGGGAGTATCATGGGCATCGTCAATATCGAGGACGAACTGCACGAGCAGCTGCGGCGCGCTGCGAAGGCGTCCTATCGGTCGATCAACGCCCAGGCGGCGTTCTGGATCAGGATCGGCATGTTGTGTGAGATGCATCCCGGCGTGACGTTCCAGGAGCTGGTGGCGCGCGAGCTGAGGGCGGCGGGTGTGGATGCGCCTGTTCTGAAGGATGCCGCCGCGTGATCAAGACGCCGGCCGAGATCGAACTGATGGCCGAGGCGGGGCGGCTGCTGGCCTCGGTCTTCACCCATCTGGACGCAATGACGCTTGAGGGGCTGAGCACGCTGGAGATCGACCGACGGGTCGAGGCCTTCATCGTCGATGACCTTCAGGCGCGGCCGGCCAGCAAGGGGCAGTACGGCTATGGCTTCGTGCTGAACAGCTCGATCAACCAGGTCGTCTGCCACGGCGTGCCGACGGCGGACGACATCCTGAAGAGCGGCGACATCGTCAATCTGGACATCACGCTGGAGAAGGACGGCTTCATCGCCGATTCCTCCAAGACCTATCTGATCGGATCGGTGGGACCGCAGGCGCGACGACTGGTCCGCACAACCTATGAGGCGATGTGGAAGGGCATTCAGGCGGTGCGCCCATGCGCGAAACTGGGCGACATCGGTTTCGCCATCGAAAAACACGCCAAGCAGGCCGGCTATTCGGTGGTGCGCGACTATTGCGGGCACGGCATCGGGCGCGAGATGCATGAAGAGCCGCAGGTGCTGCATTTCGGCAAGGCCGGGACCGGCGTAACCCTGCGCGAAGGCATGGCCTTCACCATCGAACCGATGCTGAACCAGAGCGTGCGCACGGTCCTGACCGAGGACGACGGCTGGACCGTGGTCACCTCCGACGGAAAACTGTCGGCGCAGTTCGAACATACGGTGGCGGTGACGAAGGACGGCGTGCGGGTCCTGACCCTGAGGCCGGACGAGAAGCGGGGCGCGTACACGCGCGAAGGAGAGTTTCCGTCCCTTCATCATTCGCGCCTATATGAAGGCCGACGACCGGCGCGGGCCGGGTGATGCGGACGATCCGATGGCTGATGCTCTGTTCCATTCTCCCAAGACCCACGGCTTCGTGCGCGTGGCGGCGGCGACGCCGGTCAGCCATGTGGGCGACCCCAGGGCGAACGGCCAAGAGCACGTCGCCCTGATCCGTCAGGCGGGCGAGCAGGGCGTGGACCTGATGGTGTTCCCCGAGCTGTCGCTGTCGGCCTACGCCATCGACGATCTGCATATGCAGGCGGCGCTGCTGGACGAGGTCGAGCGGCAGATCGCCGTGGCAGCCGAGGCGACGGCCGAGGCGGATGTCGTGGCGGTGGTCGGGGCGCCGATCCGCAACGGCGACGCCCTGTATAATTGCGCGGTGGTGATCGGGGCGGGCGAGGTGCTGGGGGTCGTGCCCAAGACCTATCTGCCCAACTACCGCGAATACTATGAGAAACGCTGGTTCGCGCCGGCGACGGCGCGCGCCGAGGACGTGATCGCGCTGAATGGCGAGACAGTGGACTTCGCGCCGGGTCTGTTGTTCGAAGCGGTCAACCGGCCGGGCTTCGTCTTCTCGGTCGAGATCTGCGAGGACTATTGGGCGCCGCTGCCGCCCTCGACGCGGGCCGCATTGGCGGGCGCGCGGATCCTGCTGAACCTGTCGGCGTCCAACATCGTCATCGGCAAGGCGGACGAGCGGGCGATGCTGAGCGCGAGCCATTCGGCCCGCACCCTGTCGGCCTATGTCTTCGCCGCCTCGGGCTGGGGCGAGAGCACGACCGACCTGGCGTGGGACGGTCAGGCGACCATCCACGAACTGGGGTCGAAACTGGCCGAGGGCGAGCGGTTCGCCCTGGACAGCCATCTGACCATCGCCGACGTGGACGTGGGCCGAATCGGGCTGGACCGATTGCGCAACGGCACCTTCGCCGAATGTGCGAGAAACGAAGGCGAGCCGGCGACGGTCGTGCCCTTCATGGCGCGCGAGGATCACGAGGCCAGCGAGCTGATCCGGCCGCTGGACCGGTTCCCCTTCGTGCCGGACGACGCCGGGCGGCTGGATCAGGACTGCTATGAGGCGTTCAATATCCAGGTGCAGGGGTTGATGCGCCGCATGACGGCGACCGGCGCCAAGTCGCTGGTGATCGGCGTGTCCGGGGGGCTGGATTCGACCCAGGCCCTGCTGGTGGCCTGTCGCGCCTTCGACCGGCTGGATCTGCCGCGGACCAATATCCTGGGCTTCACCATGCCGGGGTTCGCCACCTCGGACGGGACCAAGTCCAATGCCTGGGCCCTGATGACCGCGCTGGGCGTCACGGGCGCAGAGATCGACATCCGCCCCGCCGCCGAACAGATGTTCAAGGACATCGGCCATCCGTATGCCGAGGGTCAGCCGGTGCACGACATCACCTTCGAGAATGTGCAGGCGGGCCTCCGGACCGACTATCTGTTCCGGCTGGCGAACCAGCACAGGGCCTTCGTGCTGGGGACCGGCGACCTGTCGGAACTGGCGCTGGGCTGGGCCACCTATGGCGTCGGCGACCATATGAGCCACTACAACGTCAATGGCGGGGTGGCGAAGACGTTGATCCGGCACCTGATCCGCTGGGTGGCGGCGGGCGACCTGATAGGCGCGGGCGCGCGCAACACGCTGCACGCCATTCTGGACACCGAGATTTCGCCCGAGCTGGTGCCGGCCAAGGACGGCGTGATCCAGTCGACGGAAGGCACCGTCGGCCCCTATGCGCTGAACGATTTCTTCCTGTTCTACATCAGCCGGTTCGGGATGGCGCCGTCCAAGGTCGCCTTCCTGGCGCACCGGGCCTGGGGCGATGCGGGCGCAGGGCATTGGCCGGCGAATACGCCGGAAGACGAGAAGGTCGAATACGACTTGGCCAGCATCAAAGGCTGGCTGCAGAAGTTCCTGATCCGCTTCTTCCAGACCGCCCAGTTCAAACGCTCGGCCCTGCCGAACGGCCCCAAGGTCGTGACCGGCGGCTCCCTGTCCCCACGCGGCGACTGGCGCGCGCCGTCGGACGGCAATGCGCGGGTCTGGCTGGACGAGTTGGACGCGAACGTGCCGGACTAAACCGTCTCCTCCCCATTTCATGGGGAGGTGGCGCGGCGCTCTTGCGCCGTGACGGAGGGGCTGTGTCCGCATCGCAAGCCTTAGTGGGACCTCAAAGAGCCCCGCCACCGCTTCGCGGTCCCCCTCCCCGCAAAGCGGGGAGGGGACGATGCGTGAATTCCCATAGGTTGAGTGTGGATATTCGCCGAACCAGTCGCTAGAAGCTTGGCCATGACCGACGACGTGACCAAAGATTCCAACGGCAACATCCTGGCCGACGGCGACAGCGTGACCCTGATCAAGGATCTGAAGGTCAAGGGATCGGGCGGGGTGACGCTGAAGCGCGGGACCTTGGTCAAGAACATCCGCCTGACCGGCGACACGGACGAGATCGAGGCCAACGTCGAGAAGGTGCGCGGCCTGGTCCTGCGCACCGAGTTCGTGAAGAAGGCCTAAGCCCCCTTTTCATCGGCCCCCTTTTCAAGCGCCGGTGCAGCCGCCATCTAGCGGCCTATGACCGACACCCTCGCCGCCCCCGCCTCGACCGCTTCCGCCAACAGCAAGATCCCCGTCACCGTCCTGACCGGCTATCTCGGCGCGGGCAAGACGACGCTGCTGAACCGGATCCTGACCGAGGATCACGGCAAGCGCTACGCCGTCATCGTCAACGAGTTCGGCGAGATCGGCATCGACAACGACCTGGTGGTCGGCGCCGACGAGGACGTGTTCGAAATGAACAACGGCTGCGTCTGCTGCACCGTGCGCGGCGACCTGATCCGTGTGGTCGCCGGCCTGATGAAGCGCCAACGTCCCGGCAAGCCCGCCTTCGACGCCATCATCGTAGAGACGACGGGTCTGGCCGACCCCGGTCCGGTGGCCCAGACCTTCTTCGTGGACGAGGACGTCAAGGCCAAGACGCAGTTGGACAGCGTCACGACCCTGGTCGACGCCAAACATGTGATGGCGCGCCTGGACGACTCCAAAGAGGCGCGCGAGCAGGTGGCCTTCGCCGACCGCATCATCCTGAACAAGGTCGATCTGGCGACGGCTGACGAGCTGGACGCGGTCGAGGCCCGGCTGCGGGCGCTGAACCCGCTGGCGCCCATCGTGCGGGCTGAGCGCTCGAACGTGCCGCTGGATCAGGTGCTGGGCCTGGGGGCCTTTGATCTGGAGCGCATTCTCGAGGTCAAGCCGGACTTCGTGAACCCGCCGCATGGCGCGGACGGCCATGTGCATGACGAACACTGCGGTCATGACCACCACGACCATGACCATGACCATGACCATGATCACGGGCACGACCATCATCACCACGATCACGATCACGGCGCCCATTCTCACGGAGTCAGGGGGCACGCCCACCAGGACGACATCAAGGGCATCTCTCTGTCGCTGGATCGGCCGCTGGACGGGACGAAATTCACCGCCTGGCTGGATCGGTTGCTGGGCGAGCAGGGTCAGAACATCCTGCGCGCCAAGGGCATCATCGACGTCAAGGGCGAGAACCGCCGCTTGGTCTTCCAGGCCGTCCACATGATCCTGGAAGGCGACCTGCAACGCGAATGGGGCGCCGCCGAACGCCGCTGGAGCCGCGCGGTCTTCATCGGCCGTGATCTGGACGAGGCCGCGCTGAAGGCCGGCTTCGAAGCCTGCGCCGCCTGAATTGACCCTTCTCCCCTCGGGGGAGAAGGTGGCCCGCAGCGCGGGTCGGATGAGGGGGCTGTTGGATACTGATGTGGCAGACGCCGCCGAGAACCCGACAGTCACGCCGTCTTCGCGCCGACATGACAGGCGCGGAAGCGATCCTGTGGGCGATGCTGCGGAACCGGCAACTGGATGGATTGAAGTTCAGGCGGCAGGCCCCAGTCGCTGGCGCCATCGCCGATTTCGCCTGTCATGAGATCAGACTGATCATAGAGCTGGATGGCGGGGTGCACGATCTGCACGAGGCGCGGGACGCCGTGCGGGATGAGCGGCTTCGCGTCGCGGGCTACACGGTCATGCGATTCAGGAACGCCGACTTTTCGAAAAATCCGGCGGTTGTGCTGGACGCGATACGGCGACATGCGGGCATACGGACACAGCCCCCTCATCCGACCGGCTCCGCCGGCCACCTTCTCCCCCGAGGGGAGAAGGCAAGCGACGGCTGACTACTTCCCGAACAGCTTGTTCCAGCGGCGCTTGTCGCGGGCCTTCCAGGCGCCGCGGTGGTAGGCGTCGGAGCCGATCAGGGGCACGACCGTGGTGGCTTCGGCGAAGACCATCTGTTCGTGGGTCGTCTGGACCTTGCCCCACGAAGCCGCTTCTTTCAGCGTCGAGGACGAACAGGCGCCGTCGCGGACGTCGGCAACGGTGATCTGGACCGCATAGCGGTGCATCTCGGCCTCTACGCCAAGGATTTCAGCGCAGACGACGGTGTCCTGGGCGAAGTTCTTGGGCACGCCGCCGCCGACCATGAACAGGCCGGTCACGCCGGCGGCGATCTTGATGTCGGTCAGTTCGCGGAAGTCGGCGATGGCGTCCAGCATCAGATAGGGCTGGCCGGCGGCCGCGCGTTCCTTCTGGTGCTTGACCAGACCGAAACCGGCCGAGGAGTCCACGAAGGCCGGGCAGAAGATCGGCACGCCCTCTTCATAGGCGGTCTGGATCAGCGAGCCGGGCTTTTTGGCATTGCCCTCGCTCAGCCATTTGCCCATTTCCCAGATAAACTCGCGGCTGGAATAGCCGCGCGGCTCCAGTCGATTGGCGATCTCCAGGATGGTGTGGTCGCAGGCCTGGAGCTCTTCCTCGTCGATATAGGTGTCGTAGATCCGGTCGATATAGTTGTCGCGCAGGACGTTGTCGTCCACCTCGCCGGCCGCCTGATAGTGTTTGAAGCCCAGGGCCTCGAAGAAATCCATGTCGACGATCGAGGCGCCGGTGGCGACCACGGCGTCCACCATGCCGAACTTCACCATATCGCGGTACACATGCATGCAGCCGCCGGCCGAGGTCGAACCGGCCAGGATCAGCCAGGGCGAGCAGTCCTTGTCCTCGATGGCCATCGAGAAGATGTCGGCGGCGCGGGCGGTGTCGCGCGACGAGAAGGACATCTTGCGCATCGAGTCGATGATCGGGCGCGCATCGAAGCTGGTGATGTCGACGTGCTCGACGACATTCTGCAGCAGTTGGGCCTTGGTGTTCGATTGAACGGGAGCGTTCATTTCGGCGGTTTCCCTGTGATTTGAGCGCCCGTCGAACAAGCAGACGTGCCGGGACGGAGCGACCGACAGGACCGATAGACGCCCAACCATCGGCCGTCACCCTCGGACTTGATCCGAGGGTCGGACGTTCCGCCGCGCCCTTCTTGTAAAGGAGACGCAGAGCGGCCGATCCTCGGATCAAGTCCGAGGATGACGGATGTCAGATGGAGCGTCCTATTTCCGGCGCGACTTGCGCTGACCGGCCTTGCCCTTGGGCCGTGAAAGGCGCACGACCTTGCGGGCGTTCTCTTCCGCCGTGGTGCGCACGGTGGGGATGGAACGCGGGGCCAGGCCGTACAGCGAGGCCATCGGGGCGTCCTCGACTGCGGCGATGTCGTGTTCGCCATAGCCGTTGAAGCCCGTCGACATGGCCACGCCGTAAGCGCCCAGCATGCCGATCTCGATGAAGTCGCCTTCGCGCACATCGGCCGGCAGCCAGAAGGGTCCCGGCATATGGTCGATGGAATCGCAGGTCGGGCCGTAGAACTGGAACGCCTTAAGATCGCCCGCGCTTTCGCCGTCCCGAACCAGCTTGGTCGGGAAGGGCCAGCGCGAGTGGGTCGCGTCGAACAGCGAGCCGTAGGAGCCGTCGTTCAGATAAAGGGCGTCGCCCTTGCGCAGATCGACACGGGCCAGGATCGACGAGGATTCGGCGACCAGCGCCCGGCCGGGCTCGCACCACAGCTCGGTCGTTTCCGACACCGGCATCTCGCTGAAGCCGCGATGAATGGCGTCGGCGTATTCGCTCATGTCCGGCGGAACCATGCCCGGATAGACGGACGGGAAGCCGCCGCCGACATCGACGATATCGACGATCACGCCCGCACGGCTGATCGACCGGCCGACCTGGGCCATGGCGGCCTGATAGGCGGTCGGGCGCATGCACTGGCTGCCGACGTGGAAGGAGACGCCCATCAGGCCGTCCTTGACCGCCTGGCGCGTCGCCATCAGCAGGGCCGGCGCCTGATCCGACGACACGCCGAACTTGCCCGACAGCGTATAGGCGGCGCCGTCGGCCGAGACGGCCATGCGCACGATCAGGTTCAGGTCGTCCGCGCCGCCGGTGGCGTCGAGGATCTTGTTCAGCTCGTCGACGCAGTCGAGCGAGAAGGTGCGCACGCCGTGATCGAAATAGGCTTTGGTGATCGCAGAGCGGCTCTTGACCGGGTGCATGAAGGCCAGGCGCACGTCGTGGCTGACCGAACGAACCAGCTCGATCTCGGCGATGGACGCCACGTCGAAGCCGCGAACGCCGGCCTCGATCAGAGTTTCGACGACCCAGCGCGAAGGGTTGGCCTTCACAGCGTAGAAGACGTCGGCCTTTAGATTATCCTGGAACCAGCGCGCCGCTACGGAAACCGAACGCGGCCGCACGAGGGCGACGGGACGTTCAGGGGACCGCTCACGGACCAGGTCCAGGGGAAGCTGATACGTGCGCAATTCACGTAACCCCCTGCTAATTGTTAAACCCAGACCGGCGTTAGCGGCGCAGACAGGACCTACGGGGTCCGCCGGAGAGCGCGATATGGGGACGCGCGACTGTCATGTAAAGAGGTTTTTTCGTGGCGGGGCTTAGGTTTGACTGTCACAAATCCGCTCTGCGCCCTCCACGACACGATCCAGCGGCAACCTTGACCGTTCTGCGCCGTTGCGATGCTCGGAGGGTTTGATGAATCGTTGGCTGTTCTTTTGGCGCAAGATGCGGCGTCAGTTGTGGGTGCGCGCCACGGCCTATGCCGTCGCGGGCGTCGCCGCAGCCTTGCTGGCCGCCGCCCTGGCCCCATGGGTGCCGCAGGAGATGGCCGAGCGCCTGGGCGGCGAGTCTGTGGAATCGATCCTGACGATTCTGGCGTCCAGCCTTCTGGGCGTGGCGACCTTTTCGGTCGGCGCCATGGTCACGGCCTATACGTCCGTGTCGTCGGCGGCCAGTCCGCGCGTCGCGGCCCTGGTCACCAGCGATGACGAGACCCAGAAGTCGCTGGCGACCTTCGTTGGAGCCTTTCTCTACGCCATCGTCGCCGTCACCGCGATCAACGCCCATTATTACGGACAGAACGGTCGGGCGATCCTGTTCCTGATCAGCCTGGCCATGGTGGGTCTGGTGGCGTTTCGCCTCCTGGCCTGGATCAACCGTCTGTCCAGCCTGGCGCGG
>Ga0160445_100909_pt1 | contig 10253 bp, 13 predicted proteins | sample HID1972M_E1MG_FD_108215 | JGI IMG/M metagenome (GOLD analysis project Ga0160445, IMG submission 108215) | Enriched pill bug-associated microbial communities from UW Madison campus, WI, USA - HID1972M_E1 MG | ecosystem: Host-associated > Arthropoda: Insects > Digestive system > Unclassified ... | reverse complement strand
GCCCAATTTCACCTACAAGACTGCTTGTACTTAAAATAATACCTTGCGTTTTTTTAAGTTCCTCAATTCCAAAACGCGTGGTATAAAGCAAGCTTCTTAAGTTCACCTTCATCAGATTCTCCCACTCTTCATCACTTGTTTCATGCAAAGGCTTGGAAGGCGAAGCAATGCCAGCGTTATTATGAATAGCATCCAATCGTCCATATTTCTGAATAGTCTGTTGAAAGGCCTGTTCAACATCTGCCGCATTCGAAACATCACAAACAATACCTAAATGTTGTGAGCCCAATTGACGAACAGCCTCATCAACAGGTTCCTTTTGGAGAGCAGCAATCACTACATTCGCTCCAGCATCCGCATAGGCCTTCGCACATGCTAGCCCAATCCCCATCGATCCCCCAGTAAGAAAAATCACTTTATTGGATAATAACTGCATAATTTTTAATTGTATAATAATCTTAAAATGATAAATCGATCTACCTAAATATGTAAAACAAAGCTCCGGTAATAAGTAACAATAAGGCTGACAATATCTTGTAATTTCCAATTCCCTTCCATGCCGGCCCTTGCAATGCTTCCCAAGGAGATTTCCAGTACAATTGCGCGCTTTCGGCAGTATGCTGAACAGGGTATATGAAAGAGAAAGTCACCTGCAGTAGCACGCATATACAGAAAAGATAAAAAGCCATCATCATAAACGGTATCTGACCAATAAGGCTTTCGGGATATACTTTATTCAGAACAAACACCACTACCCCTAGTATAGAGCCTATCCATAAGGTCAGTTTGGCCGATGGTGCTGACGCCCCTTTCCAAAATATTCCCAATAAGAAAACACAGGTGATGGGAGGAGCTATATGCGCAATGACATCATTTATGCCGTTAAAAATACTTTCATATCGATTTAAAAGGGGCAATAAGGCCAAGGAGAACAACAAGGCAATTCCCGCCGATACTTTCCCGGCGAGTATGAGTTGCTTATCGGAAGCTTTAGGGCGATAACGTTGAAACATATCATAACTCACCATGGTAGATATCGAATTCAATGCTCCGGAAACCTGACTCATCAAACCGGACAAAAGTGCTGCAACCAATATCCCAACCAGTCCTGAAGGCAATAATTGAGTAATCATTAAGGTATAGATACCCTTAGAGTTCACATTCCCGTGTTCATCAACTCCGAGGCTACTGACCTCTATGACTCCGGATTGCGCCAGCGTATAGGCAAACAAACCAGGAAGCACAAAAATAAAAACCGGCAAAATCTTGATGAACCCACAAAACAACGAGCCTAATCGAGCATGATTCTCATCCTTAGCGCCCAGCACGCGCTGCACAATGGTCTGATCGGCACACCAGTACCAAATTCCTAAAATCGGATAGCCCAGAAAAACCGCATACCAAGGCATGCCACTGCTGTCTCCGTGAGGCCGTAACATGGATAATTTATCCGTTTGACCGTTATCTTTCAATACGGAAACCATGGGTTCCCAACCGCCCATTTTACTAAAGGCAGCATAGCTAATGATAAAAGCACCTGCCAACAATACGACGGTTTGAATAGATTCAGTTACGACAACCGCTTTCAAGCCTCCGATAATGGTATAAATCGCTGTAATAAAACAGATAACAATAACGCTTACATACATATTGAGCCCAAAAAGCGTTTTCAACACAATCCCTCCTGCCAGCATGGAAAAAGCGATGTGAATGATTACGGCAGATACGACCGAAATAATGGCCAACCAATCACGACTCGCCCGATCATAACGTTTCTCTAAAAAATCGGGTAAAGTGGATACTCCTGATTTAATGTAAAAAGGTACAAAAAACAAAGCCAACAAAATAAGTGTAAAAGCTGCCATCCATTCAAAATTCCCGTTCAGCAATCCTGTATCAAATCCACTTTGTGCAAGACTTACTAAATGGACTGTGGAAATATTCGTGGCAAAAAGAGCAAGACCAATGGCAGGCCATCTCAATGATTTTCCCGCTAGAAAATATTCACCGGCAGCATTCGCTTTACTTTTTTGGCGATGCCTGATACCCGCCCATAAACCGATAGCAAGGATGCCTAGAATATAGACAATACTGATCCTTAAGTCCAAAAAATTGATCATATTGGGTTTCTTCTGTTATTTCGTTAAAATTTCAAATCACAATTGCTTCCCGCTTCCATTGGTGTTTTGTATACCCCGTCGTCTATTGTAACGGGATGCACAAAATGCTTCTGCAAATGGGGAATATGCTCCAGAAACAGGGCTTCATGCCCCATGGAAATATGATTGAATAACACCAAATGCTGATGCAATTGCCCCATATCGCCTACATGTGGTACAACAGGAATATTGTATTTACGACATAGTAAACTGATGCTGATAAACTCACTCACGCCACCTACTCGAACCGCGTCTACCTGTATAAAACCAGCAGATCCCATTTGCAGATAATTTTTAAAAACAATGCGATTGGGAACATGCTCACCTAAAGCCAGTTTCGTTGGAGCAATAACCTTCGCAAGGGTTGCATGTGCCAAAACATCGTCCGGATGGGTTGGCTCTTCAATCCAATAGGGATTCATGCTTTGCAAATCCTTGCAAATTTTAACGGCTTGTGGCAACGTCCACTGTTGATTCGCATCTAACATTACTTTTATATCCTCTCCTACTGTCTCACGAACGATATGCGATCTGTGGATATCCCGCTGGGGATCGGCACTTCCCACTTTTAGCTTCATTGCTGTAAACCCTTCGCCAATTGCCTTCTTACAGTTTTCACGGACTTTCTCATCAGAATAATTAAACCATCCGATAGATGTATCATACCCTGGATATCCTGACTGTAGAATGGAAAGTCGATTCGACTTGTCCACTTGATTATTTTGCAACAGTTCTAAGGCCTGCTCTTGCGTTAACTCATCTTCCAAATAAGATAAATCCAATGTATTCACTATTTCTTGTGGAGAAAGATCAATTAATAACTTCCACAAAGGGACCCCTCTCTTTTTTGCCCACAAATCATAACAGGCATTCGTTACGGATGCAAGCGCCAAATGCACAATCCCTTTATGTGGACCGAGCCACCTAAATTGCTGTTCATTAGCGAACTGATTAAATACCGATCCAAAGTTGAACATTAACTCTTCAATGTCTTTCCTTTTAAGTTGCTCTGCATAAAATGCAGCGGCTTTGCATACCAAGTCATTTCCCTCACCAAGCGTAAAAGCAAAACCTGTACCTATAAGTCCACTATCATCAATGAGATTGGTTACGGCATAGGAATATATTGGATCACAGTGAATCGCATCACTTCCTGCACCTTTCCCCAAAGGGAAACGTGCATCGTTTATCCGAACTTTTTTAATCATAAATCAGGGTATTGTCTTTTATCAAAACTAGGTCTTTATTAATATATACACCATGAACTATTCTTAGAAAGTGATGGATTATTCCATTGAATATACTCTTGGTATATCAGAAATATAAAAAACTAGTTATTCTATATGATTCAGTCTAACTATTTCATCAAAGACTTGAAACATTTAGCAGCTAAACAATTAAAATTCAGATATTATAATTGTCACTTTCTAAAATAAAGATGTGAGATTGGGTAAAGTGTCCTGGTTATATTTACCACAATCTTTATATAGTCCGATTTCTCCAATATATTTCCAGTATTTGTTCGTTCCTTTGCAAGCGAATATTAAAATAATTTTGTGGAAGTACTTTTAGAGATTTTCAATAACCTGACCGATCCGGATTGGATTGTAGCTCATGGCGGTCTTTATTTGCTGTTGTTTATCGTCTTTGCCGAAACCGGAATTCTGATAGGATTTTTCTTGCCAGGTGATCCTATCCTCTTCATCTCAGGGGTTATTATCGCCAACATGTCGCTTGGCACCATCCACCCCGTACTGACGCTTTTATATTGGATGATATTGATTTCGATAGCGGCTATTCTGGGTAATTTTGTGGGCTATTGCTGTGGCAAATATTTTGGTCATCGTTTGCTAAAGATGAAAGATAACTGGCTTTTCAAGAAAGAATATATTTACAAAGCTCAGGAGTTTTATGAAAAGCGGGGAGGAGTTGCGATTATTTTAGCTCGGTTTCTTCCTATCGTACGTACGTTTGCTCCGATCGTGGCCGGTATAGTAGAAATGGATTTCAGGAGATTTGCGCTTTATAATGTTGTGGGCGGTATTATTTGGGTGGGAACCTTGGTGACACTTGGTTACTTACTTGGTGAAAATCCTTGGGTACAACAAAATCTTGAATACGTCATCATGGGGATCATTGTGCTGGCAACAGCACCGGTAGTTATCAAGTTGTTTACAGGTAAAAAGAAAACCGTAAAAATCCCTGTCTAAAGTAGAAAGCACAACCACATTCATCACTCATCAGCCCTATCCTTTGGTCGTAATCCCCTGCGATAGAGGGAATTCGTCTCTTCCTTATTTTTTCGATTACCTCATTGGCCAAATATTATAGCCTGCTAGGTCGCCAAGGCAATAAATCGTATCTGGCTGATGTTTTTCTATATCCTCAAAAAAGGCTTCTAATACTGGCACATTAGCATGTATGTCGGAAAATAGTGCAATTTTCATTGGTATGGTAGCTTTAAATTATATGCATTTTTGTAATATTTATCTCTTAACCAAAAAGCGACATTGACAAGCCCAATCAATACAGGAACTTCTACTAAAGGGCCGATAACTCCTGCAAATGCCTGTCCACTATTGATTCCAAATACACCAATGGCTACAGCAATGGCCAATTCAAAGTTATTGCCCGTTGCCGTAAAAGAAATAGATGCATTTTTTGCATAGTCTGCCCCAAAACGTTTGGCTATAAAAAAACTGATGATAAACATCACGGTAAAATAAATAACCAAAGGAATGGCAATGCGCAAAACGTCAAAGGGTATTTTTACGATTAGTTCCCCTTTTAGGCTGAACATAACTATGATGGTAAATAAGAGAGCCGTTAAAGTAATGGGTGAGATAAAGGGCACATATTTCTTTTCAAACCATTCTTCTCCCTTTAAACGGATTAGACCATACCTGCTGATGATGCCCATTAAAAAGGGAATGCCCAGGTAGATACCAACACTTTTGGCGATCTCCCCAATAGTGATATTCACTTCTGTTCCTTCAATCCCAAATAAAGGCGGAAGAACAGTAATAAACAGGTAGGCAAAAACACTATAGAAGAGCACCTGAAAGACGCTGTTTAAGGCGATTAGACCGGCAGCGTACTCTCGGTTTCCTTCTGCCAGCTCATTCCAAAGGACAACCATCGCAATACATCGGGCTAAACCAATCAGGATTAACCCGATCATGTATTCTGGATAACCCCTTAAGAAAACAATGGCCAATATGAACATTAATATGGGGCCGATAATCCAATTTAAGACAAGTGAAACACTCAGTACCTTTGTATCTTTAAACACTTGTCCAAGGTTTTCATATTTCACTTTTGCCAAAGGTGGATACATCATTAAAATCAATCCAATTGCCAGGGGAATGTTGGTCGTGCCGCTTGAAAAGGAATTTATAAAGCCTGAAGAGGAAGGTATAAAATATCCAACTCCAACGCCTATGGCCATTGCGATAAAAATCCAAAGCGTAAGGTACCTATTAAGGAACCCGATCTTTTTACGCTCTGCAACCGGAGTACAATTATTTGCTGACATAATTTAGCAACATCCCCCTCCAAGTGTACATGTGTTTTGGTTTTCAGTTTGTAAGTTAACAAACTCTGTTTTTGGCTTTTCAGGTTGGAGGCTGCATTTATCTAAGGCTAGGCACTTGGTTTGCTTAGCCAATAAAACGAAGTCTTTACCGTTAAAGGCTAAGTCATACTTTCCGATGGTTTGGGATTGATACTCTACTTCAATTTCCAAATCTTCCATACCTAGAACTTTCTCGGATAAGGCAATGACGTTTAATAGTTTTCCTGGTTTTAAGCGATGTCCAAAATCATCTGCGTCCCATAACTGGAAGTTGGCTACTTTTTCATTCCTGACGGTACCACCGCAATCAATAAATTGCTTGGTCACGATTCCTACTTCTGTTACGTGAAAATGTTCGGGAACTTTGGTTCCATCTTCTAATTCAAAATTTACTGCTTCTGCACTGCTTAAGTGCTTTTTGATTTCTGATAACTTCATTTTAGTTTGGTTTAACCTTTAATAATGTATCGTAATTTAACGATGGGTTTATGTAAAAAAATATTAACAACAATTGTCTGAAAGAGGTTGATAGCTTAAAAAGAATTCATGAATTAATTTTTTGGCAATCGCCCATTCTTTTCCGTCAATGCAATAACACACGGTTGACCCTTCAATTTCACCTTTAATCAAGCCTGCTTCTTTTAATACTTTTAAATGTTGAGATACTGTACTTTGAGCCAAGGGCAATTCCTCCACTATATCGCCACAGATACACGTCTGTTTCTGTATTAATAAGTTCAGGATGGATATTCGCGCAGGATGTGAAAGAGCTTTCGCGTATTTTGCCAAAGTCACATCCTTTGTTGAAAAATCCTCAGGTTTTTCTGCTGTCTTTATAAACATATCGCAAATATACGATAAGGCATCTAAATAATGTAATAATTATTTTTTAATAGAAAAATACGTCAAAACCCTCAATATAAGAACGTTATCACGATTTCATGGTGAAAAAGGCTGCGATATTTCGCTTGACTTGGGTCTTGATCTGATATCATTCGCATCTCGAAAACCATTCTGCGAATCGTTAGAAACGAGAAAAGTCCTCCTTATAAATAAAGAGGACTTTTTTAGGTAAACTTCAATAGCACCGAACTATTCTGTAGCCCATAGGGAAGGAAGTCGAACCATTTTATAAAGATTTAAAGCGCCTTGCGGATTAATAGCTAAAAAATTGATTATCCTTAGTGATACTCTTTACCGGACTTGTTTCTATTACTATCCTAGATACAACATGTTTTTTATACTACCACTCAAAAAATTCAAGGACGCTATCGCATTTCCTTACAAACGGTATCCTTCTTAAGGGTATTCACCTTATTTCTTTCTGATCCAAAGCATCCCATTTTTACTTTTAAAATTGCTTATTCTCCCTTCGTCAAGAAGTCCATTGAGCGTTTTTTTCGCACTTTCAAGATCGGTTCCTGTCAAGACAGCAAACTCTTTCGTCATCAGGGTATCGAAATACGAGAATACACCTAATGGGGAGCGATCATACTCTTTCCTTTGAGCATCAGGAACAAATTTCTTTATGGTTTTCTCATAATCTTCATAGGATCTGAATCCGTAAACCAAGGCTTGGTTATTACTTTCGTCCGTAAAAAATAAGGTTGGAAACCCTCTTACGCCAAGTTGCTTGCCCAAGTTCAGATCTTCCTGAAACAGCTCATTGGCTTTCCCTTCATAATCTACTTTAAATCGAAAGGTGTCTAATCCCACCTCATGGGCAGCTTGCTGCATATGATCCCATTTGGTGATGTTTTTCTTTTCCAAGAAAAGCATTTCCCTCAACTTGCGCATAAAAGAAACCCCTTTTTCTTTGCCCTGGAGTTCCGCCGCTTTCACTGCAATGGATGGTGGATAAGAAGAATCAAAGGGGTCTTCAAACCAAACACCGCCATCTATTGGCATTTCGTAATAATCTCCTGCTTCTTCCCAATGGGAGGCAACATCCGATGGTTTGCTAATACCGCCACTGCTGTACACATCCCATGATGGCAACAAGCCGCCCATATGGTAAACTATTTCGAAATAGTCTCCGTATTCCAGTTTCAATTTCCTCAATTGTGGTTCGATACCCCAGCAGGAAGAACAGATAGGGTCTGTGAAGTAAACTATTTTGATCGGCTTGGTTGGAGACGAAAGATTGGTTCCCTCTCTAGGTTTTGCCGTTTCCAGTACACCGCATATCCCTGTTTCAATGTCACATAGCAGCGGATTTTTATTTTCTGTCGTATTCATATCTTTATAGTGTTTTTGTTTATTGTGATAAATTTTAATGTTGCGATAAAGGACTTAAACTCCTTGTTTAAACAAAATAATCTCGTTTTGAAATTTCAAGTAGGAATAATAGGATAATACCAACGTAATCGTGGCAAAAGCAATGAACCCGTAAGTATGGTAGCCATTGGCAACATGGGCAATCAAAGCCGAAACAAGGTTGATCGTAAATCCTGCGTAGGCCAAACCTTTTAACGTTCTGGGTACAAAAGGCAATAATAAAGCTGCGACACCCAAAATTTTGGCAACAGCCAATTGTATCCTAAAAGAATCGGCAAGGAATCCAAAGTGGGTAAATGCCCCTTTCATTTCTTCGGATGTAAGATAACCATATGCGCTGAACAGCATAAAGGCGGAAAACAACCCTGTCGATATCCAAAATATTATTTTATAGTTTTTCATTTTATTCCTGCATTATTTAATTTATTGTTTCTTCGTTGTATTAATGATTTTGTTGTATTCTGGAATTACTTTACCACTTCTTCTGATGTCGCAAACTCTTCCATTCTTGTGATCAAGCCGTTTTCTACGGTATAGATCTGTACCCATTTCTGCTTCAGTTCCCTTCCGGATCTTTTTACCTTTTGGTGCTCCTGTCCTAAAACAACCACTGTGTTTTCCTCTACGATATATTGTTTGGGTTCAAAAGCAATAATTTCTGTGCTATTGAGAATATTATTAAAAAATTTACGGACACCTTCTTTTCCTTCAAAAGTACCCTTGGGAATAATTTGGGTGCCATGATAAACCCAAACCGTATCGGTGGAAACAGTCGCTACAAATTTTTCTACATCACCACTGCTAAAGGCTGCAAACATATTTTCTACCACTGTTCTTGCTGAATTTCTCATATCTAAATTGTTTTATGTTTAATTATTATAGTGCAAAGATAATGGACACTCACTTTACAATAGCTATCCGTTTCCTTTTTGAAACTAGTTTCCAATAGGAAACCATGTGCTACTTTTGTATCTTCGCTGAGTACTTTTGTACCTTAAAATAGTAGATGTATGAAAAAACAAGCCATTTTAAATAACAACACTACCTGTCAAACCAGGATTTCTTCAATAAAGGATACCATGGATATCCTTTCAGGAAAGTGGAAATTCCATATTCTTGGCACCTTGATACAGGGCGAAAAGCTCCGCTTTATGGATTTGTTGAGAGAGGTTGACGATATCGGGAGCAAGATGCTATCGAAAGAACTGCAGGATATGGAAATGAATCATCTGGTCAGCCGCACGGTGCTTAACACCAAACCGATAACTGTAGAATATGAAATTACCGAGTTTGGTAAAACCTTAAGTCCAATTATTGATGAAATTGCAAAATGGGGCATAGCCTATAGGAATGCCCTTCATAACAAAACAGAATAAGACAGAAAATCTGGGGCCACAGAATGCTTAGGATAGTAAACAAGGAACTGATCCGAAAACCAGAATTCCTTTTATATATTATCGACTCAACGTAATTCAATTAGGATCTTCCATTTTATTCTTCGGCGATTCCGTATTCCGTATAAAGAAGTTTTGTTTAACGTTTAATTTGTGTTTTGATGTCTTCCTCTGCCGTAATATAGTTGTTTACATATTCTCTGCCTAGCTGAGAATATGTATTCCTCGTATTGTTATTACCAATGCGCAAAGTTTGTTCCGATCGACCGACAAGTTGCCGTTATATAGTGTTAATAGCTTTTGCGGGAATACCTCCAACTATGGTAAAACCCTACAACGCTATTACTGTGAAATTCAGCTTTCTCTGCTGAAAAGCTCAATTTTATATTGACTTTCAAAACCCATAACTTTTTTGGGCAGTGCCGATCTTATCCATCCCTTCAGCACCTTATCCCCGATACCTGTGTGAGTGGGATCACATTATTACGACCATAAAAACCAAGGAATAAGATAAGCTACCAAGCCGAAACCTATTATATAATACACCAAAACCCTGTTGTATTTTCCTCGATCGCTTAAACCTTCTTTTTTCGATGCTCGATATCCAATAGTAATGAGAATTGCAGCGATGATCATTCCAATAGGATGCTCCAATAGGTAAAATCTTGAAATGGAATGGCCCATAGCATCCTTTGTGAAACTTGACATACCTAAAGGTGAAAGGGTATATAAGAATATTCCCACCAATACCTGGAGGTGCATGACGATAAGCCCTATTAATGCAGTAAGCCTCACACTTTTCAAAAATGGTTTTCTTTTAAAATAAGAAAACACTATAAATAAAATGCT
>Ga0160445_100907_pt1 | contig 10281 bp, 7 predicted proteins | sample HID1972M_E1MG_FD_108215 | JGI IMG/M metagenome (GOLD analysis project Ga0160445, IMG submission 108215) | Enriched pill bug-associated microbial communities from UW Madison campus, WI, USA - HID1972M_E1 MG | ecosystem: Host-associated > Arthropoda: Insects > Digestive system > Unclassified ... | reverse complement strand
GACCGTGCAGGGTTTTCGAGCGCCTTTTACTTCAGCCGCGTGTTCAAATCGGCTTACGGGATTAGTCCTACTGCATATCGCAAAGGCTGTTTTTTCGATTAAACGGCCTTTATTTGGCATACACAAAAGGCCAGAGCCGAGAGACAGATAACCTCTCCGCGCCAGCCTTTATAGAATCCTTATTATCCCTCTAGCGAAACGATAGCCGATAGCATGCTACCCCTTCACCGCCCCAATCATAACGCCTTTCACAAAATACTTTTGCAAGAACGGATACGCGCACAGAATCGGCAGCGTGGCCACGATGATCGTCGCGTATTTGATCGTTTCGCCGATCGGCATCTGGTCTCCCGAGCTAATATCGGTCATCATGCTGCTCGTATCGTTGACGATCAGTATTTCGCGCAAGATGAGCTGCAGCGGGAACAAAGCCCGATCCTGCAAGTAAATCATCGCCGAGAACCAGGAGTTCCAATGCGACACGCCATAAAATAGCAGCATAACCGCGATAACCGGCATCGACAGCGGGAAGACGACCGACCAGCAGATGCGAAAATCACTCGCCCCGTCCAGCCGTGCGGATTCCTCCAGCTCGACCGGCACCGCCTGAAAGGCCGTTCTCATAATAATGAGATTAAATGCGCTGATCGCCGTCGGAATGATGATGGCCATTCGCGTATCCAGCAGCCCCAGCTCGTTAATGAGCAAAAACGTCGGAATCAGACCGCCCTCGAAAAACATCGTAAACGTAATCATAAACATAATGGGATTTTTCCATAACACGTCCCGTCTCGATAAACCGTAAGCCGCCATGGACGAGAGGAAAATATTAAGCGCCGTGCCCGCGATCACGTAGAACAGCGTGTTTAGATAAGCCGTGCCGATCGACGGATTCATAAATACCATCCGGTAGGCGTCAAACGTAAAACCTTTGGGGAACAAAAGAAGCCCTCTCGTCTGGACCAGCTGACCGGGATCGCTCAACGACGCAAACAATACGAATATGAGCGGATACAGAGCAGCCAAGGAAAGCCCGAATAAAAAGGTGATATTAAATACTCCGAATACCTTCTCGCCAGTCGTCGCCCTCATCTTACACACTCCTTACCATAGTTTGGTCTCGCTCGTCTTGCGAGAGACGGCGTTGGCGATGATGAGCAGCGTGAAGCTGATAATCGCATTGAACATGCCGACTGCGGCGGCATAGCTGTAGTTCGTCTCCAAGATGCCTTTCCGGTACGTATAGGTGCCGATAACGTCGGCGGTCGAATACGTAATCGGATTGTACATGAGCAGTATTTTTTCGCTGCCGACCGCGAGCAATTGACCAATATTGAGAATGAGCAAAATAATGATCGTCGGAGCGATGCCGGGAAGCGTCACGTGCAGCGTCTGCTTCCAGCGGCTGGCGCCGTCGATTCGGGCGGCTTCGTAGATGGAAGGATCGATCGTAGCGATCGCCGCCAGGAATATGATGGAGCTCCATCCGACGTTCTGCCAGATCCCGGAGCCGATATACAACGTTCGGAACCAGTCCGCTTCCCTCATGAAAGCGATCGGTTCGATGCCAAGCAGCGAATTCAGCACATTGTTAACCAGCCCGTCCCGCGCCAGGAAATCGAACATAATGCCGACTACGACGACGAGCGAGATGAAATGCGGCATATACGTAATCGTCTGAACGGTCCGCTTGAACCAGCTTTTGCGCACTTCGTTCAGCAGCAGGGCAAGCACGATCCCTGCCGGGAACGCGAAGATCAGACTATATAAGCTGAGCAGAATCGTATTCACGAGTATTCTTCCGAAATAAAAGCTGGAAAAAAAATCGACGAAGTTATCGAAGCCCGTCCACGGACTTCCGTTAATGCCCAGTTTGATCGCAAAATCCTTAAACGCGATTTGCATGCCGTACATGGGACCATAATGAAACAACAGGAAATACGCGACCGCCGGACTTAACATCAAATAAATCAACTTGTTTTTCGCAAAATCCTTCCGGACACGTTGTCCGAAGCTTATACGGGAGCCGGATCCGCCGATCCCAGCCGATGATCCATTGGATTTCTCTATGACCGCCATAACGTTGCTCCTCCCTATCCCCCGTTAAATCGTCCGTGCCTGAAGAATGGACAAGACAAACTCTCCAGGCACGGACTGCCTGCTATCTCTTCAAGAACCGCTCCAGCGCCGCCTGCTCCAGCTTGATGACTTCTTCGATGCCCATCGCTTTAAGCGTCTCCACATATTCCTCGAACTTCTCAAGCGGTTCCGTGCCCATGATGAATTTCAGCATCATTTCCTCGTGATATACATTGAGGTCGGTCATGACGGAAGCCTTCTGGCGCCCTTCCTCGGCTGTAAGCGTCGTAAGCGGCATCTGCATTTTCGTCGTTGCTTTCTCCCAGTTCACAAGCGTTTCCTGCTGGGAAGGCAGCTCCAAATATTGTTCGATGTAACCGGGGTCCTGCACAAATGGACCGTTGTAGCTCGCACGGAAGTATTGCGCCATCGCCTGCGTAATCGGCAGATCGTCGGGATTTTTCATAATGACGTCCGTATATTTTTGTTTGCCGTCCACCATGGTAAAGCTTTCGCCTTCAATGCCGAAGTTGAACAGGTTGTGGCCGTCCGGACCATAAGCATAATCCAGCCACTTCACGATTTGCTCCGGATTTTTGGCCGCAGTCGTAATAGCCGCTCCAATGCCCGTGTAGGCGAAGTCGCGCTGTCCCCATACGGCGTTTTCGCCTTTGTTGAGCGTCGGATAAGGAGTCGATACGAGCTCGAAGGTTGGATCATCCTTCATGAGTCCCATATACTTGCCGATGCCGCTGCCGGTATAGCCGACAAATGCCGAGGTCTTGCCGGTCGTTATCTTGGAGTCCATCAGCTTGGTATCCATGGCGGCAAAGTCGGGATCCAGCAGCCCCTTTTTGTACCAGCGATTCATCACGGTCAAAAACTCTTTGTATTCCGGCTGCATCGAACCGTATTTGACCGTACCGTTATCGTTGTAAAATTCTAGCGGTATGCCGAAAGCTCCGATAAATCCATGACCAACTTTGATGTCGGAGATGCGCTGCAAAAATTGAGCTTCGCCGCCCGTCTGTTCCTTGATCGCTTCCAGCACGGTCTCCCACTCGTCGATCGTCTCGGGTATGGCCAGACCGGTCTTGTCCAGGAGATCCTTGCGGATGATAGGACCAAAAAATACCATCAGCTTCTCATGGCCGCGAATAAACGGGAAGGAATAAATATTGCCTTCGTCGGTCATAATCATTTTTTTAATTTCGGGATGTTCATTAAGATAAGCCGTCAAATTCGGCGCATGTTCTTCGATAAGTTCGTTCAGTCTCAAAATCGTTCCGGATTTGATGGCATCATCCGGTCCACGGGAGACGGTCAACCAGTTGCGTTCGATGACGTCCGGCAGCTTTTTGGAAGCCAACATCAGATTGAATTGCTCCTCGATCTGTGCGCCTTCTCCGGATGGATGCGTCCAGGTCACCTTTGTGCCCGTTACCTTTTCCAATTGCTGATAAATTTTACTGTCGCCGAGAGTTGCCATTGTCGCAGTCGCGTTGGGATTCATATGAATCCAATAGGAGAGTCCCTCCGGATACTCGACTGCAGCAGCCTCCCCAGGCGCTTTGGTTGAGTCCGGTTTGTTCGTAGCGCCGGTCTTGCCTCCCTCGCCGTTGTTGCCGCCCGAGCATCCCGCCAGCTGACGGCCGCAGCCAAAACGGCCATGAACAAGGTCAACCATTTGTTTCTTCTTAACATAAGCGATTCAATCCCCTCTCGAATGTAATGAATGAATCTTGCAATCCTATTGCCGCAGCAACTCCTGCTGCTGAATTCATCGTAGTTCTGGAGAGGTGATTACGAATACGGTCAATCTGTTAGAATCGCTATTCAATGTTCAGATCACGCATTATCTTCTTTCTAGATGGACCTCGATTCTTATAGAACAGCCTCGTTGTCAGGCCCGCTCCCGCCTGCGATTTCACGGTATTTGCCGGGTGTTATGCCCTCCGTCTTCTTGAACAGGCGGATCAATCCAATATCGTTTGCGAAGCCGACCTTGATTGCGATGGCCGCGACAGTGAGCTCCGTCTCCGCGAGCAGCGTCTTCGCTTCTTTCATCCGCAGCGAAGTGATGTATTCCGTCACGTTATGGCCCGTCTGCTTCTTGTAGAAGGTCGACAGATACGAAGGGTTAAGGCCGACATGGTCGGCAATCGTCGTCAAGCTTAGTTCGTTGCTGTCGTAATGGCTTTCAATATAACATCTGATCCGGGAAGCCAGCAGATCGCTGTGATCGCTTCTGTCGCCTGTCACCTTCTCGCAGATCGCAAGGTACAGCCGCTTGAGCGTCGCGCTCATCTCCTCTGCCGTGCCGATCTTGGCCAAATATTTAAACGACTCGCCTTCGCCTCCGAAAAACGTTTCATCGTCGATATTCAGCGCGCTTAGCAGCTTGATCACCGTGCTCATAAGCTCCGAGGACAAATATTTGGCCATCTCGGGGGAAATCGACCGCGATTGGAAGTTGATCTCGAACAATTGATCGAGCACCTTCTCGACGTTGCTGTAATCACCGCTCTTGGCGTAGTTCATCAGTTGCGCTTCCATCTCGAGCGAATAATAGAAGTAATGCCGCTCCACGCCTCGTATCGTATCGTAATAGATGACGCTCCCCTGCTCTTGCATCGACTTGTGCTCCATAGCCGTCACCGCTTCGCCGTATGCGACGGCAATGCCGTGTATGCCCGATTTCATGTTGCTTACGGCAATCGTGACCGACGTACGGAATTTCCCCTCCATCTGCGACTTGATGCTCTGCAGCAGCCTGTCCAGCTCGTTGCCTTTCTCCGCGATCGACTCGGTCGAATTAAGCAGGATGCCGACGCGGTCACGATCAAGCTCGATGGCATATCCATTGCCGGCCAGCAGCTCATTGCTCAGATTAATGAGAATAAAGCGGACCAGAGTCCATTCCCGCTCCGACTCTTCTTGCACGAACCGTCTGCAATCGTCGATTTGCAGTAGTACAACGCCATAATAGGGATGTGGAAGCGACACGTTCATGAAGGAATAGTCGCTTTCCTTCAGACTGGACGTATCCACGAATCCCTTCATGAGACGGGAGATAAAGTCTGCCTGAATAACAGGCTTTTGCTGCGACAGCACGCCTCGCATCTGCTTCTCTTCGACGATGGAGGACAGCAGCTCATTGCGGATAAAAGCAAATTCGTTGCGGATAGCGACTCCGCTCATATTTTTGCCTTGCAGGATGGTATGAATCAGCTCCCGGATCGGCCGATGGTTTTTGTATGCGAGATAATACGACACCGCGAAGCCTCCTGCCATGCATAACAGAACAAGCAGCAGCGCAAGAGACTTCGTTTCGTTTACTTTGGACAGAATGATCGTCTTGGGAATGACGGAAACATAGGTCCAATTATTTTGACTGGAGGTCGTATAGGAGATAAGCATGTCCGTACCGCCTATGGTTGCCGCGAGATTGCCGTAGCCATGGCCCATGCTGCTTCTCAGATCTTCCAGCGCGCCGGAACGGTCCGACGTCGTACTGATCACCTGTCCGTCCGCGCCGAAGATGTAATAATCGGTCTCGCGATGATCGGATTTGCGCAGTTGCCCGAGCAGTTGGGTCTCGTCGATTGTGACGACAAGAGAACCTCTCACCTCGGTATTGTCGCCCATGGGAAGCGAGGAGATCGTCGTAATCATACTTCGTTGCTTTTGATCGTATTGGATGGGTTCGGCCGGCAGATAGGTTCTCAGATGATAGCTGTTAAGAAGCGATTTGATTTCATCGAGACTGCGGTTCTGATATTCGTTGATATAACGATAAAAGGTATCCGTATCCGTGCGAATCGTCGTTGTGACAATTCGGTCGGATTGCTTGAAGTAGACATAATAATCGTCGATGAAAGGGGATAAGGTGCGGTAACGTTTTAGATTGCGGATCAGTTCGATATAGGTGTAATCGTTAATGCTCGCGCGGTTGTTCTCCTCGTACAGGAACAGCTGGAGCATGGGGTCGAAGGCAATCTGGGCTGCCAGCTGATCCACCTCGTTCATCCGGCTGTCTACAGCGAGCCGCGTCTGCTGAAGCAGCGTTTGGTTGGAATCGTAGGCGTTTTCGATCAGCGCCTGCTCCATCCGGCCGTACAGCAGCGCTCCGATCACGAACGGTATCATCAGAATCGCCATGAACGACAGCAGCAGCTTGAAGAATACGGATCGACGGAACGTTTCCCCTTCTTTTCCGGAACGCCATTTTTGGATCATGGTTTTCTCCCTCCCGCATCCACTGAAGAATGCGCTTTCAACTTTTAAGGACGGCTATCGGTTGTTTTTTCCTTCTCTTACATATTACATGGAATTCGATTGTCGCATTTGTCGTATCATTGGCAGGCCTTGTGTTTTTTTTAGGTATGAGGGGGGAATCCCCCACCCCGCTGTGGCTTACATACCTCTCGTGATTTAGCAACCCATCTCGGATGATTTCCATTTTTGTCGATACTTCTGCGGACTGAGATGGAAATGTTTTTTGAATATGCGGCTAAATTCCGCAGGATCTTTGTAGCCTGCTTGTTCGCCGACAATACTTATCGGAGCCGCCCCGGATAACAGCAGCTCCTGCGCTTTGCGAAGCATTCTGTGCCTGACATAATCAATCGGCGACAAGCTCAGATCACGCTGGAACAACGTTCTCAAATAATTGGGTGACAGATGGACGGATGCGGCTATGGAGGCGGTAGACAAGTCCTCGTGAAAATGAGCTTCTATAAATCGGCAAGCTTCATCGACTTTGGCGTCATATATTGATGAAGCTGTTGACAGCTGTATGGGCAGCTGGCTTATTAATTGGTTTAGCCAGGCATACTGCTGGGACAATACTTGCAACTGCTCCGGAACTACGGCGTCGCCGGGTTCCAGAGACAGCAGGTAGTCGAGCTGACGAATCAGCTTGCGCCAGATTTGCTGCAGGTTTGCGGAATCAGCCAGCGTATGATGAATCGGAAGCTGCAGCCAGGAGGCCAGTGAAGTGCCGAGCACGTCGGCTTCATAGCCGATAGACAGAAAAGCGATGGGCCGCTCGCTTGAGCCTTGCACCTGAAGCGGCAAATAAGCTTCTGCGCAGAATAAGCTGCCGGCTTCAAGCCGATACGAGCGATTGTCATAGATCACGTCCATCGTCCCTTCTGTGACAAGCCAGAAGAAGGGATACCGGTTTATGCGTTCAAACCGCCAGTCCGGGGGCATCTTCCATTCATAGCCCCATTTCAAATAAAATCGCAAATGATCGATCGAGCTGAAGTGCAGCTTGTCCGCCATGGTGTCACCTCCACTTTATCGTTACTATTCACAAGTATATCGTTATCTCTCACCTAACGGCAATATACCTGATTTTGCTAAGATATATATGTAATGTCAAGAAAAAACTGTGGCTGAAACGATTGTAAAATTGTGCAAATTCACAAAAATGAAGTCATCGTAGCCGCATCTGATCGTACCCAATCCGTAAGATGGAGGAGATTGTTGTCTATGAAAACAGTTGTTGAAGCATCAAGAGAAATACCGGTCATTGCCGAGCCGGATGTGCTGATCGTAGGAGGCGGTCCGGCAGGAATCGGAGCAGCGGTTGCTGCGGCCAGATCGGGAGCCAGAACCATGCTGATCGAGCGTTACGGCTTTGTCGGGGGAAACCTGACGATCGCAATGGTCAACCCCATGTTTACATTCCATGATGTCCACGGCAAGCAAGTCATTCGCGGCGTGGCCGGCGAAGTGGTAGATCGTTTGGTGAAATTAACCGCATCGCCCGGTCATGTCACCGATCTTACATTTGACAATGCCTCCATGACCCCGTTTGACCCTGAAGGGATGAAACTGATCTTGCTTGACATGCTGGATGAAGCCGGAGTCGAGTTGCTTCTGCACTGCGCTTTCTCCGACGTGCTGAAAGAGAACGGCAGGATCACGACTGTACTGGTCGAGAGCAAAAGCGGCCGTCAGGCGATTTGCCCGAAGTATGTGATAGACTGCTCGGCGGATGCCGATGTCATTGCACGCGCCGGTGCACCGTTTGTAAAGGGCCGGGAAACGGACGGAGCGATGCAGCCGGTAACCCTTTTTTATCGGATTGGAGGCATAGATATTCCGGGGTTGAAAGCGTGGATGAAGGCGAACCGCCATTTGCTCAAGGATTCCCCTACCGATGCAGAGATTGATGTACAAAGCGCATTAGCGTTTCTGGGCATGAAAGAAGTGATTAAAGATGCGATGGAAAAGGGCGAATATCCGCAAGATGCAGCACCGCGCATCCTGATGTATGAACTGCCGCGAGAAGGCCAATTCGCAGTGAACTGCACCCGGTTGCAAGGCATCGACGGTACGGATGTACGTGATTTGACCAGGGCCGAGACAGAAACGCGCCGTCAAGCATGGAAGGTTGCGGAATTTTTGAAAAACCGGGTGGGCGGATTCGAAGACTCGTATGTGCTGGATACCGGCGTACAAGTAGGCGTTCGGGAAACGCGGCATATCATCGGCGATTATACGATGACCGAAGAAGATGTCCTGAACAGTCGCAAGTTCGAGGATGGCATTGCCTGCGGTACCTTCGCGATCGATATTCATCCGCCCGAAGGGGAACAACAAGTATTTACCGGCTCAGGCAAAGCGGTCTACGAAATCCCTTACCGCAGCTTGCTGCCGCAAGGGCTCGATAATGCGTGGGCGGCCGGGCGATGCATCTCGGCAAGCCACCACGCGTTCGGCTCCGTACGCGTCATGGCTACCGCAATGGGCATCGGACAAGGCGCTGGAACGGCAGCGGCGCTTGCGGCTGCCGAGGGCGCTATAAATCGTCAAGTTAATGTCAAACAGGTGCGTGCCATGCTTCTGGCACAAGGGCAATACTTGCTGGGAGAGGAAATTGACGAAACATTAGATGAAACGCTTAAACTTCACCGTCATGGAGGTTCTGGAAGCAGCGCCTCCCATCATAATCCCTTTCTATTAAAATCATAGCTATTTATGAGAAAAGAGCTCGCAGACATGCGAGCTCTTGACAATTCCGCTTCAGCCCTTGATGGAGCCCAGCAATACTCCTTTGACAAAATATTTCTGCAGAAACGGATACAGGCACAAAATCGGCAGGACAGTAATGATAATGGCAGCAGCCTTCATACCTTCCGGAGGCACAAAGCTCAGATCGGAACTGTCCAGAAGATTGCTGTCCGGCAGTTGGATCATCTGATAGAGCTTTACGGTAAGCGGCATTTTGGAGGAATCCGTAATAAAGTACAGGGCTGGCGCGTACACATTCCACAGTCCCACCGCATAAAAGAGGGAAATGGCGGCAAGCACCGGCTTTGACAGCGGGATGACAATCCGGGTAAAGATGGTCAGGTCGCTGGCGCCGTCAATGGTGGCCGATTCCTCCAACTCGCCGGGCAGCCCCTCGAAGGATGACTTCATGACAAAGAGGTTGTAGGCGCTGATCAATCCCGGCAGCCAGATCGCCCAGAAAGTATTGAGAATATGCAAGTTTTTTAACAGCAGAAACATCGGGATCAGACCGCTGCCGAACATCATGGTGAACAAAATCAGCAGCAGTGCTATTCGCCTGCCCTTAAGCCGGGTTTTGGACAAGGAATAAGCGGCCAGCGTGGTGGCCGTCATCTGCATGATTGTTCCGGCAACCGTAATGATCACGGTATTTTTCATGGCATTCATCAACTGCCCGTCCTTGAACAGGTTGGAGAAGGCAGTCATGGTCCAATCCACAGGCCAAAGAAAGACCTCGCCGGACAAAATAGCCGTGCTTCCGCTAAAAGAGGTAGCCAGCACATTCAGCAGAGGGAAGGTGGTGGCAGCGGCGCACAGGATGAGAAACAGCCCGTTTAGACTCCGCAGACATTTGGTTACCATAATCCATTCTCTCCCATCGCCTTGGTGATCTTATTGACGGCAAACATTAGAATAAGGGCAATAACCCCCTGAAACAGCCCCACAGCCGTGGAATAGCTGTATTGTGCGGCTTGCAAGCCCATCCGGTATACATAGGTGCTGATGACGTCGGATACTCCGAATACCGCTTCGTTTTGCAAATTGTATACCTGTTCGAAACCGACATCCGTGATTTGGCCCATCTGTAGAATCAGCAGAATCGCGATGGTCGGACGGATGCCCGGCAAAGTCACATGCCAAATCTGACGGAGCTTGGAGGCACCGTCTATTTTG
>Ga0160445_100906_pt1 | contig 10281 bp, 4 predicted proteins | sample HID1972M_E1MG_FD_108215 | JGI IMG/M metagenome (GOLD analysis project Ga0160445, IMG submission 108215) | Enriched pill bug-associated microbial communities from UW Madison campus, WI, USA - HID1972M_E1 MG | ecosystem: Host-associated > Arthropoda: Insects > Digestive system > Unclassified ... | reverse complement strand
GAACACTTGGGAGGAATTCGTTAAGCTTGGAGAAGACATAAAAGCACAAAATATTATTCCAATCTCATATCCGGGCGTGTACCCTGAGTATCTTCATAATGCATTTGGCGCATGGAAATTTTTCGAGATGGCCGAAATTAACGGTAATTTGGAAAGTTTTGAGGATACGTTCCGGAACTATAAGCTCCCGTATTATTCGTCCCCGGAATTTAAAGCGGTATGGAGCCGCGTCGCAGAGCTCGGCAAAAAAGGGTTTTTCCCGAAAGGCGTTGCAGGGCTCAATCATACGCAATCGCAGATGCAGGTGCTGCAAGGGAAAGCCGCAACAGTTGCCACGGGTGTTTGGGTAGGCAACGAAATGAAAGATTCTACGCCTGAAGGTTTTGAGTGGGGTTTCATGGTTGTGCCGATGGGGGATAAACCTGACAGCACGAAATGGCTTAGATTTTTTGCCGCCAATGGCAATTATATTTGGGCAGACAAACCGGAGCTGAATAAGCAATGGGCCAAAGAGTTTAATGTGTGGTTGTGGAACATGGACGTCCAGCAAATGATCGCAGAAAAAGGCGGTGCCATGCCTGTGCGAAACGATTATTTGACGGATACGGCAAGAGCCGATACTTTGCAGGATGCCGTAAAAAACATGCTTGCGTATATGGATAAAAATAAAGTGCAAGGGGAAACAGAAGCCCATCATATCGCTTTGACAGATCCTGCCGCGGCGCAAGCGGGGAAAATTATTCAGGAGATGATTACGGAAGTTACCGAAGGCAAACTGGATCCAATACCGCTTCTCGAGGAAGCTGACGAGTTTTTAAAGAAAGCTCTCGAAGCACAGCAGAAGTAAATACTTGAAAAGAAGAAGGCCGCGCGGTGCGGGGACGTTCGTTTCTCGCAACGCGGAATTAAAGGAGGCGTTGCAGCTTTGAATGATCGGATTGGAGTAGGGATTCGCCAAAATACATGGCTTCAAGCATGGGCGCAAAGATCGCAGACGCAAAAATATATTTTTCTGTTGATCGCCATTGTACCGGCTTTTGGTGGCTACTTATTGTTTACACTTTACCCGAATCTCGTATCCGTCTATTATTCCTTGCTTAATTGGGATGGTATTTCGACGCCTAAGTTTGTTGGCTTTGAAAATTACATCAACTTGCTCCAAGATCGATACGTATGGCGCGCGTTGTCGCACAATGCCGTGCTTATGATTTTTGTTCCCGCATTGGTTATATTATTCTCCTTGCTGCTGGCTTATCTGTTGACAAACAAATCGTACAAAGGCGTCGGGGTTTTAAAGGTACTGTTCTTTTTCCCGAATGTGCTTTCGAGCGTCGTCATTGCGTTGTTGTGGGCATTTATTTACGATGGCAGCTTTGGATTGCTTAATTCGCTGCTGCGTCTTGTCGGTATCGAGATCGGGGATTTCTACTGGATCGGAAATACGGACACGGCGTTATGGGCGATTATTCCGCCATCCGTATGGGGAGGAGTCGGACTATATGTCGTCATTTTCTCAAATGCCATGATCACCATACCAAAATCGCTTTACGAATCGGCGATATTGGAAGGAGCAAACCATATGACGCGGCTGTTTAAGATTACGATACCGTTGATTATGCCTATTATTCGGGTAAGCGTGTTGTTTCTTACCCTTGGAGCGCTCAAAGGATTCGAGAACGTGCTTGTGCTTACTAATGGCGGGCCGGCGGGGTCGACAGACGTTATCGGTCTCTATATGTTTAATCTTGCTTTTGGCAAGGAATTTCATAATTATGGATACGCTTCGGCAATAGGCATGTTTTTGTTTGTTTTTCTTGTCATCGTTAAACTTGTTACGGATAAACTTTTTGCTAACCGCTCTTCTGAGTATTGACCTTAGGCTGTGAGCGTTGGAATGGAGGAGAGAAACTTGGCTGAACGCAGAACGGCCGTTGATTTTATCTGGTGGGGTATTCTCATCGCATTTTCTATAACCATCTTGTTTCCTATCATGTGGATACTTTACGAGTCGCTTAAAACGAACCGCGAATTTTTTCAGGATGTGTGGTCGCTGCCGGAAGTATGGATGTGGTCGAACTATGTTAAGGCGTGGGACAAATTTCATGTGGGTTCCGCCGCGTTGAACACGGCTTATTATGTCGGACTTAGCTTAATCATTAGTGTCTCCCTTACGACGATGAATGCATATGCATTGACCCGCATCACTTTTAAAGGACGCAAGCTGATCTGGGGCATTATCATGCTGTCGCTGTTTCTGCCTGGGCTTACTGCCTTGATTCCCCAGTACGTATTGATGCGAGAGTTGAACCTGACCAACAGCTTGACTGGACTTATCATTCTGGATAGTTTTGGCGAAAGCGCATTCTACCTCATGCTGCTTGGCGGTTTTATGCAGTCGCTGCCAAAAGAGCTCGAGGAGAGCGGATTTATGGATGGCGCTTCTCTGTATCGTGTGTTTCTGCAAATTATCGTTCCGCTGGCATTGCCCGGCATTGTGACAGTCGCCATTTTTAAATTTTTGGAATTATACAACAATTTTCTCGGTCCATTTATTTACTTAAGCGATCAGAGCAAATACACTATGGCGGTCAATATGTATCATGCCAACAGTATGATGCAGTACTCCGCAGATTGGGTAACGCTTTTCGCTGGGGTTATGATTACGCTGGCACCATCGGTTGTGTTCTATATGCTGTTTCAGCGGTCGATTATGGAAGGCGCGACGCTAGGTGCGGTAAAAGGATAGTTTCATCATTTGTATAAAAATGGGAGGCTAGTTTAATGCTGAAGCGTTTAAGGAAACTGCGTCATATAGCGGTCTGTCTTCTTGTTGTTGCTTTAGTTACTTCTGTTCTATCGTCGGCAATTGTTGCAGAAAGCGGAACTGTATCAGACAAATCCGGTTTTCCGGATATCTCATCATCTTATGCAAAGAGTGAAATTGAAGCTTTGGTAGAATCGGGTGTTCTATCGGGTTATGCGGATGGAACTTTCGGACCGAGTAAGCCAATCACTCGGGCTGAAATGGCTAAAGTGATCGCTAAGCTTTTAAAGTTGGAGGAAAACTTTGGAAATACCAAACACTTTACCGATGTGAAAGAAGGGAGTTGGTATGGCGGGTATATCGGAGCGCTTGTAGAAGCAGGTATAACACGCGGAACATCGAAATCGAGATTTTCGCCAGAGGGACTTGTCACCAGAGAGCAGTTGATCGTTTTTTTTATTCGCGCTTTTGGTATGGAAGAGACGGCAAAAGCTTTTCGGTCGACCACATCTGAGTTCTCTGATGACAAGCGGATATCCGATTGGGCGAAACCTCATATATCGCTTGCTTTTCATATCGGATTTGTTAATGGAATACCAAGCGCGGACGGGCTGCTGTACTTTGATCCGCAAGGGAACGCGCAAAGACAGGCGGTCGCAAGACTCGCTTACGAATTTGCCGTAAATTTCTTTAACTATACAGAGAAAGCCGGTATAGCGACTAAGCCAATAGATGAGCAACCGGCAGAAGGTTCGGAATCAGAAGAAACAACCGTGCCGGTGCCAGTTACGGTGCCAGTGCCAGTGCCAACAACATTGTCTATTATAAACAATCAGGAAGCGAATGCGGTTATCATCGTCGATTCCGAGGCGGATGAGCGCGTTCAGGCAGCAGCGAGCACCTTGGCAGAGTATGTAGAAAAATCTACAGGTGTGTTATTGCCAGTGTTGTCGGAAGAACCGTCATCGGGCAATCATGAGGAGCTTATTAGCCACGTTCGCATTTTTGTGGGTGAGAGAAGCGGCCAGACTAGCCCAGAACTTATCGAACTGATGCAAGGCTTGGGCGGGGATGGCTTTGTTATACATCCTCACGGCAATGCCATTAGTATTGTAGGTCCTACTTCTTGGGGCACCATGTATGGAGTGCTAGAGTTTCTGGAGCGGTATGTCGACGTGCGGTGGCTAATGCCAGGCCCGGCTGGAGAGGACGTGCCGCAGAAGTCGAATATTGTGGTCCCCAAACAAGATATAAGGGAAGAGCCTGCCTTTGCGTCGCGCGTCTTTAGTCCGATACACACACCTGCAACGCCTGAGCGTCCGTATCCGCTGCAAAGTGAATGGGCGGAGAAAAACCGCATGCATTTGCAAATTGAATTCCATCATAATTTATCGAACCTGTTTCCTCCATCTCAATATCGAGAAAGTCACCCGGAGTTTTATCCAAATGGTATCGTGCCGGATGACAACAACGATATTGGATGGCAACCATGCTTTACTGCGCCAGGGATAGTCGAAGAGGCAATCGACAATATCATTCAGTATTTTTATGATCATCCGGACGAATCCTCCTATTCGTTAGGCATTAATGATGGCAATGGATTTTGCGAAGCAAATCCCGCACATCCGGCTTACCCCGACAAGCTTAACTCCGTCGGTTTGGTCGATATGTCGGATATTTATTACGAATGGATAAACCAGGTAGTCGAAGGTGTTCTTGAAGTGTACCCGGATAAATGGTTTGGCCTGCTGGCTTATGAAAATGTAACGGACCCGCCTGTTGGCATCCAGCTTAATTCCAGAGTTGTTCCGCTCATTACAAAAGATCGTATGGCCTGGGTTGATGAGGATATAAGGGATGCGGGGCAAGCTCAGATGGAGGCGTGGAGTCTCGTTGCCGATAGTTTGGGCTGGTACGACTACAATTACGGCGCTCCTTACACATTACCTCGTATTTACACAGGACTCATGGCGGACAACTACCGCTTTGCCCGGGATAAAGGGGTCATTGCGCATTATTCGGAGCTGTATCCGAACTGGGGCGAAGGGCCGAGGGCATGGATATCAGCCAAGTTGCAATGGAATCCGGACCTGGATGAGGAAGCGTTGCTTGAGGAATGGGCAGTGAGAGCGGTTGGCGCTGCCGCAGCACCCGACTTGATTGCGTATTACGAGCACTGGGAGCACTTTTGGACGGAAAGAATTGTTGATTCGCCGTGGTTCCAAGTGAACAAAGTGTTGACTTACTTTTATTTTGACACCGCTTCTTATCTAAAGCTGGTCACGGATGAAGAGATTTCCGAAAGCAGAATATTGCTTGAATCGGTCGTAGGCAAGACGGAAACGGATCAGCAGGAAGCAAGAGCCAATTCGTTGCTTCGCGCTTTCGAATATTATGAAGCATCGGCGCTTAGTTATCCGAAGGACGCGGCACCTCCAGCGGATGTCGAATCAGCGCTCGCTATGCTGGAAGACGTTGTTGAACATGGAGAAGAAAAAGTGGAGTGGGCGAATACCCGGTACGATCTGGTTGACGAATTTAAAAACGATCCCGTATTGATACACCAGCTTGATCCCAGGCCGTTTGAACTTAGGTGGTCGGGATGGAATCCACATTCCTTCTGGCGTTTGTCGAACTACATGAATGAGAACGAGCCTTCAGGAGGACCTGTTACGGAACGGCTTAATGAAATTATGGAGAGCAGCGAGTCTGCGCCCATACGCGATTATAGCAAATTGCTGTTTACAAGCAGCGAAGGATTGTTCCCGGTTAATGATAATACTTCTTTTGAATTTGGAACAACCACCGAAGCAACATCATGGATTTATTGGATTAGAGAAAGTGGCAGCATGCAAAAAACAACGGATTTTTCGCGAACCGGCAACGCAAGTCTGGTCATCCGCGATCTTGATCGCGGCGGGCCGGCGCAGATGGCATCAGTCAAGCCAGGTCTACTCGCTGCCAGAGCATTCTACTATACCCCCGCTGGTACGCAAACGGATGGTTCAATTCAGTATGGATTCAATCTGTTCGATACGGAAGGGGCGTTTCTGTACGCTCAAAAGTTTGATGTAGAGGCATTAAAGGATACGGCAGGAGAGTGGGCATCGCTTCATCAATTAATTAGTATTCCCGAGGAGATTAACGGCAAGGAAGTAGGAACTGCTCAAGTCGTCGTTATCGTTAATAATTTGACGGACGGCACGCCGCTTTATATCGATGATGTAGAGCTCTATCAGGCGCAGGAAGGGTGGAACTTCCCGAATACATTCTGGAGTCGCTTTGATCAACTTACGGGATCGGATATGGGAAATGAGGAATTGCGCCAAGATCTGGAATCGTTTGTTCAAAACGCTGAAGCTTCCGAAGATCGCGAGTATGCTCGTTTACTGATGGATATCGCAGATGGCAACGCTTTGCCGATTAACGGCAACTTTTCTTTCGAGTCCGGCACAGTATCCGCACCGCCTTGGGCGTACTGGGTGCATAGTGTGGGAGGCATGCAACGGGATATCGAAGTAGCCCGTACGGGGCAAGCGAGTCTGCGTATTAATGATTTGTATCACGGCGGACCATTCCAACCAATCCCCGTCAGTCAGGGAGCTTTTGCAGCGCGAGTTCATTATTACTTCGAGAAAGGCGCAACAAGCGGAGGTAGCGGAGGTTACGTCGAGTTGACCTTGAACCTGCTGGATGAGCAGGGCAATGTACTGGATACGCTAAGATCGGCAATTAAACCGATTGAGGCTGTTTCCGGCTCATGGGCATCCGTCGACTGGATAGGCTCGATCCCCGAAACAGTTGGCAATGTCGACATTGCGCAAGGACAATTTGTTGTATTGGTGCATGAAGTGGGCGAAGGCAATACGCTGTATCTAGATGATGCGGTGTTCTACCAGAATCAATAGACTTCCATAATTTTTAAGCATAATTATACAGGCGGGACTGATGTCTACGGGATTGAACGTCCATAGCAGTAGCCCGTCTGTACCTATGATCCGATGGGGAGAGGCTTTATTATGAGTTTACTTGCTGGCACAGCCAAAAGAGATATAACAACAAACGACGTCGGAGTTTTAGTTAACGATCCGCTTTACGCCAAAGCTTTGGTGCTGGATGACGGGAGCAAAATCGTGGTCATCATCGCGATGGATGTGCTTGCGATTGGCGGCTTGGGAGACGTCAAAGATGATTTTATGATGAAGCTGCGAAGCAAAATCGAAGCGGAGCTGGGCATTCCCGGCTCGCATGTGCTGGTAAACGCGTCTCACACGCACCCGCTGGGCCGACTGCTATGCGATGATGACGAGCAGGTTAATCGTACGTTTGATGCCGTAAAAGAAGCGATGGAAAATAGAACAGAGGCGAGAGCCGGCTCCGGTTACGGTTATGAAGACCGTATTACGTTTAACCGCAATATGAAGATGAAGGACGGCAGCCATTGGACGGTTCGTTACGCTTTCCCGAGTCCCCCGGACGAGGACGTAGCAGACGTCGGGCCTATCGATCCGGATATCGGTATTATTCGAATCGACCGTTTGGACGGAACGGTGCTGGCGGTCGTGTACAATTTCGCTTGCCATCTTCTCATCGGTGTGCCGAACAAGGGGGTAACAGCCAATTTTCCAGGCTTCTCCTCCAAGGTTATCGAAGAAAGCTTGGGCCACGGCGCGATGGCATTCTTTTTCCAAGGAGCAGGCGGAGACATCCTGGAATTGCACTTCAAAGATATCAATCGTCCAAGAAACAGTGAGCAGATGGGGATGATGCTGGGTCTGAGCGCGTTAAAGGCCATTAACGGGATTCGGACCGCGGAGGTTAGTCTCAGCGTGATGTCCGAGACGGTCCAGCTTCAAAGAAAATCGGACTTTGACGACAGAATTGCGGCGAGACTGCGCGATCAGGCGGAACTGCTGGCTTCTTTAAGAAACACTTGTTTAAATTTCAAAACGTTTTTGCCCTTGTATTTGAAATATGCGCTTAACGGCGACTATCCAGCTGATTACAAGTACAGATATTTGCAGGAGGAGCGGATCGGCTCGAATGAGCTGGTTACGATGGATGTCCACAATCGCGGCAATATCGATCAATATTTAAACAATATCTTCGCGATGGAGCAGTTGGTGAAGATTCAGGAGGACATCGATACGCTGAACTTCCATAAGCAGTTGACGGAGGAGGCGGACGAACCGACCGTAGCGGCCGAGGTGCAAGGGATTAAGATTGGGGATTGTGCAATTATTACGGCTCCTGCGGAATTGCTTGCCGAGATCGGCTTAAATTTGAAAAAGGCCTCGCCGCATGCGCACACGATCGTTGCAGCGTTTTCCAACGGATATTTGCATTATGCGCCTCCCGTTTACCATTACGATAAAGGCGGTTACGAAGTGACGGAATGTATGCTGGGGCCAGAGTGGCAGCAGGTTTATGAAGACAAAGCGTATGACATTTTGCGAAAGCTGTAAGGGTGAAAAAATCGATGGATAAACAATGGACGGCCAAATGGATTACGGATCGCGAGTTTGATGGTTTGGTCCCGATCGATCTGTATCGCAAGGAATTGGCTCCCGCTCAGCCTTACGTGCACAGGGCAGATCTCAGGAACCGCCACATGTTGTTCCGCAAAGTATTCGATGTGCAGGGGGAGGGGGGCAGCTCCGAAGCATATCTGGACATATCGGGCGACGATTATTATAAGGTGTATATAAATGGACAATTTGTAGGCCAAGGACCGGCACAATCGCCTCATTTCCATTATTACTATAATCGGTTTCCGGTCTCCAACTTTCTGCAAGAAGGATTAAATGTAATCGCGGTGCATGTCTATTACCATGGATTAATCAGTCATTCCTTTAATAGTGGAGATTACCGCCAAGGGCTCATCGCAGAAATCGTTTTGGGTGATAAAGTTGCGGTCCAGACAGACGAGTCTTGGAAATACAGGATGACAAATCAATACGGCGACGGACATTTGACCGGTTATGACACACAATTTGTGGAACATCTAGATAATCGGTTTCGCGTGCAGGGCTGGCAGAACCTTAATGATGACGACCAAACCTGGCAAATGGCGTGCGAGCTGGGCGACAACGACTATCAACTGTTTTTACAGCCAACCCCGCCCTTGTCTGTTTATGAAGTGGATCCGACTTCAATCGTCCAAATCGAGGACGGTTATTGGATTGATTTTGGTCAAGAAGTAACCGGTCAACTCCGTTTAAGCGCTATTGGCAGGGAAGGCGGAAGGATCGAGATTCGTTACGGGGAGGAATGTCTGGAGAACGGGCGAGTCCGTTACGATATGAGATGCAATTGTCTCTTCCAGGAGTTTTGGACCTTGTCGGGAAACGATGACAGCTTCGAGGGGTTTGACTATAAAGCCTTTAGGTATGTAGAGGTGCTGACCGATCCGGATATCGTGATCGACACTGGAAGCGTGAAAGCCATCGTAAGGCATTATCCATGGCAGGATCAGGCCTGTGTGTTCAGCTCCTCCAGTTCGCTGCTTAATGGGATTTGGTCGATTTGCAGCAATGGCGTCAAATACGGATCGCAAGAAACGTACGTCGATTGTCCGTCGAGAGAGAAGGGGCAATATCTGGGCGACAATACGGTCATTACGCATGCTCATGCTTATTTGGGCGGCGATTTGCGGTTGTTTCGCAAGTCGCTGCAGGATTTTGCGACTCTGTCAGAACGTGTGTGCCCCGGCCTAATGGCGGTAGCTTCGGGGAGTTACATGCAGGAAATCGCGGATTTTTCCTTTCAGTGGCCCATACAGCTTCTGCAATATTACAGGCAAAGCGGTGATATTGCATTTCTGAGAGAGATGTGCCCGGTAGCGGAAAATATGCTCCGATATTTTTCTGCATTTCGCCGGGAAGACGGCTTGATAGCGGGCGTTAAGGACAAGTGGAACTTAATCGATTGGCCGGAAAATATGCGTGATGGCTACGATTTTAGTGCTGATCAGCCGGATCGATGTCACAACGTACTCAATGCGTTCTATTATGGGGCGATGAAGACGACGGCCGAAATTCAGCGGTTGGTAGCGGGAGAAGTATCCGATGAGCTGCAACGGAATATGGTCCAAACTTGTCGTTCCTTTAGCCAGGTGTTCTACGATAACGAAACCATGCTTTATGTAGATTCGGAAGACTCAAAACATTCCTCTCTTCACGCCAATGCTTTGCCGTTATTATTCGGCTTGACAACGCAAGAAGCAAGACAGCCGATTGTAGAGCTGATCCGGGCCAAGCGATTAAATTGCGGCGTATACATGGCTTATTTTGTTTTAAACGCTCTTGCCGAGGCGGGAGAATATGAGCTGGTTTACAACCTGATCACTTCCGATGATCTCCATTCGTGGGCAAACATGATCAAGGAAGGAGCAACGACCTGCTTTGAAGCGTGGTCCAAAGATTTGAAGGCCAATACGAGCTTATGCCATCCTTGGGCGAGCTCCCCGATTCCGATTTTAATCGAGCATATTATCGGATTAAAGCCTGCGGAGCCGG
>Ga0160445_100905_pt1 | contig 10287 bp, 9 predicted proteins | sample HID1972M_E1MG_FD_108215 | JGI IMG/M metagenome (GOLD analysis project Ga0160445, IMG submission 108215) | Enriched pill bug-associated microbial communities from UW Madison campus, WI, USA - HID1972M_E1 MG | ecosystem: Host-associated > Arthropoda: Insects > Digestive system > Unclassified ... | reverse complement strand
GCCTCGGCAAAGCTGCGGGCTTGAGCCAAAGCTGCCTTTGCATCGTCATAAGCTTCGTTAGCCAGCTTGGCAAGACGTTTGGGCCAGGATGAGAACGGGCGGCCATATTCGGTCGTCCACCACTCCGGCTTTCGTAATTTGCTTATTGAAGTATAGCCGGTCCAAGGGCGAGAATTGGCGCGTGTTTTCAGTTGCTGTTTTAGGCGCTTGCCCGCGGTCTCTTCCACATTGTAGGCGATAAATCTGTCAAGCAACGGCCACGTATCCAAGGAGGGCAAGTCCTCCAAATCAGGCATAAAGCGCAGCTCCAGATTCGTTAACCCGGCATGTCGGGCCAATATGTCGATGTCGCAGAAGTTCCCCCATAAACTCAGTGAGTTAAGGTTCGGGAAACGGTCAAGGCATTCCAGCGAGATGGGCTGTCCCAGAGGCGTGTTTTGCAGGGTCAGGCTCTCCACTTGGTGCAATTCACCCAGGTCGGGCAGCATGAAAGGAGGATCATTCCTGCGGCGGCCGGTTTGCGGCGCTAGCGTCAGGGAAAACGGCATATCGCCAGTGGCCGAAAAACGCGACAGATCGCCGGACACGTTCAGGCGGAAGGGGTTTTTCGGCAGCTTCAGGCTCAGGCGACCTTCGGACTGCTCCAGCTCGATATGCAAGCTATGCAAAATGGACGGGCTGGCATCCACCGCCGTATCGGCAGATAGGATCGGAGTCCACGTCATCTCCTCAATGGGACGTTTCTGCGCCCAATCAAAAAAACCTGCGTCACTGCCTGCATAGTACAGAAATCGTGGCCAGGGCGAGCCCGCCGGAGTGGCAAAAGCATCGAATACGGTCCAATCGATGCGCGCGCCTTGTTCGACGTGAAGCTCCGCCTTTTTCCCCAATTGCGACGGTCCGATGGATAGACTGCCTACACCGGGCCGCCTAACGAGAGTGTGGCTGCGGGGACCTGTCAGGTCGATAGAATAACGAACATCTTCCCTAACAGAACCAGCGGAAGGCCGGGCCTGGTTATCATTTGGCATTTCTGTCATCCTCTCTTCTATCTACTCCTCGTTCATTCTTATTAAGAGCGTTCGTCAATCAGCCGTTCTAGAAACTCCGCAAAAGTTGAAGCATACGTGTCGATCAAATCATTCATGAGATCATAACACATGATCGGAAATTCACCCTGTGCATCTCTAGCCGATGTATCAAAATAATAAAGCTCGTCGCTATCCGGAACGAACACGTCCAATCTGTGGGGAAACCGGCTTACCAACCATTCCTCGGCTTTATTCAGTCTGTGTATATATAGAAGGTCGCCGTCGTATTCATCCCGGTATTCCGGAGGAGCGATCGTTAAAATCTCCCCGCCATTTAACCGGGCATTGCCGTAATGAGCCAACCACCAGCGATAAGAAGGCGGCAGGCGGAATCCTAATTCCTCTTCGACTTCGACTATCCAGCTCTCTTCCGCGCCACGACCGGGAAACCATTTTAACGCGGATGTCGTTTTAAGTTTTTCTGCCAAACGCTCATACATGGGTTCGATTCTCTCCCTCTATACTTGTTTGTTATTGGTTCGATCATTTGCCTCTTCTATAGGCATTAGCCAATTGGACGAGATACCAGACAGCCGCACCCATAAGGGCAGTTAAGGCAAGATTTATGCAGCCGAACACGATCAGCGACGTCGCTTTGCCGGGGCCGATACGGAAAGCGGCCGCAAGCTGGAGGACGGCGGGCAGAAGAAACGCCAGCCAAGAGACGGTTATAAGCTTTTCTGTTTTGAAGCTCCACCATACAGCCGAACATGATGCAACGAGTAATACCCAAGTACAGATAAACTTTAATGCAAACATGATTTCGGCCCTCCTCCATTTCCCTTCCTGCATACATAAGTTCACGTCAACTGAAATCCCAATTTCAATAAAGATTGTTGTATTTCCTCGTCTTCTTTGCTTTTGGCCGTCGCGAATTCGACTGTTGATAAAGAACTTGGCAGGGGCTGATGGATAAAGCCGTCGAAATCGACTGCCGTTTTGGAGATGCGAAGCTTGCGCAGAGAAGGCAATTGCTTCAGTCCCGTCACATGGGCTAAACCTTTGCAATTGGAAATGGAGAGCTCCTCCAACGCTTTCATCTCCCGGTCAAAGACGATTTCATTCAGTTGGATCTGGTCCTCGACGACAAGTCTTGTTAGCGATCGAAAGTTCGCAATGTTGGTCAGATCATGGAAACCGCGGACTCTGCATATCTCCAGGTCGTCGATGTCGTTTTCCTCGATTTCCCGGATATGCTCCCGGCCCCCTAACAAGATGCGAAGATGCTTCAGCTTCCTCAACCGATTAACAAAATGAAACGGCAGTTTGCCGATGGAATGCAGCGCGAGATAGTTTAATTCCTCCAGCTCGCCTACCGCATCGAGATTTTTTACTTTGCCTCCGACATGCAAGTGCTCCAATTGCGTATAAGCTTTAAAATGTTGTAGATTGAGCGTTTTTTTATCCGACATAATCGTTAGCTCTTTTAGAGATCGCAGCGTTTCGATGTCCAAAATATCCGAATTTTCCAACTCGTATATCCCCACGTGCAAGTTGCGCAAGTGCTCCAGCTTGGCCAATGCTTCCGTGTTGTGCGCATTGGCGAGACTATTGATATTCAGCATTTTGACATGGGGGACCCGCAAGAGCGTATGACAATCAAAGGACAGGGAATAGTGGGCGTAGAAACGCACTCCGAAATTCTCATCGTAACGGGCGCAAAGCTCGTCCACTTCCTCCAAGATAGACCCATAAAAGTCCGGGTGGGAGAACTGGACAAAAACTTGGTTGCCGTCGCGCAAGTCCTGCTCGATCTGAACCCGGTCCAGCGCAACAGGATCGTTAATCAAAATCTTTTTTTTCCATATCTTACGCATGAGTCCCTCCTATCGGCCATGGATGACAAGTCCGTATTTGCCGAACATCCACGACCCCTTCAAATCCTGCATCGCATCAGGGCTTATACGCACGGAGGGCTTTTGCTCCTTCATCGCATCCGCATCATGCGCCGAGAAGCGAAGCGGCTTTGTCCTTTTTTTAATAAAGCCCGTTATTTCATCGAATAACGTATAGGTGAGCGGCCTATGATCCCGGATATCCTCATAGACATAATGCTTCCCTTGTTCATCCTCCACATCCACTTGAAAGCCCTTAGGAAACGAAAGCAGAATGCAAGGCAGCTCATCCTCCCCCCATTGTCCGTAATAGGGAAACGGGACGCCCTCATTTCGCGCAAAAAATCCGGAGCTTTCCTTATCGGCCGTTACAGCAATGGAATAAACAAAGTGCGGGTAATAACCAGTCCCTTTTTCCGCTGTCGCAAAGTGCCGATAAAAGGTCTGGTACGCCTCATACACCTGGCTCCGATCATGCTCCGTCCGGGCGGAATTGGTTAGCTGAAATTGAGCCTGCTTATCGTCAAACAGCTTCAAAACGCTTTTAAACTCTTCCGGACTTATGAAGAATCTAAGCTTGTAAAATCCGCTGTTCTTAAAATTCATATTTCACGAAACGTTCTTTGAGCGTTTCTTCGTGCGGTACCCACTCCCAATCACTCCATAGCGACGTTTTCCCGATTGCCGACAGCTTATCTACGGCTTGTTCCGGACTCGTCGTGTTAATGAGATCGTCAAAATCCTCATTGCCGATACCCAACGCCGTCCGCAAGTAGTCATCATTTATACGCTCTTCTTGGAGTTGCTCATATTCATCTCTCGTCCATTGCTCGCAAAAGATTTTTTCGGCTTGAATGTCCCCATTCTCGAAAAACGACACCTCGAATAGTTCATCATTCATATAAGCGGTGGTCATCACCGGGCCTTCGATAAGCCCGGACAACGCTTTGCCAACCTTCTTCACCGTACCCCAAACAAAATATTCATGCAGCACGCTGATCCAGTTCTCGTCGCTTTGGCTTACAAGCATGACTTCTTTGGTCTCTTGAGCTTCTTTTCTGCCCAACACTTTGCCGTGCCCTTCGCTTAGCTCTCTAAGTGCTTCAATTGTCTTCTCAAGGTTACTCGACTTGATATGCAAATTTGCGAATGATCTTCCCATGTGATGGCCTCCTGCATTTAAAGTAAGGTTGTTACAAGCTCATACCCCATCTATTAGCCCTATGGTAATATAGGGCTTAACTCCATTATAGAGATTGGTTATATTGATTCTACCGACTTTTTTCCTGAATTATGGAAAATTAGTCCATTATCGCTCAAAAAAAGAGGGTGTCTCATCGTCGATTAGGACTTGAGACACCCTCAATTGAGCACCTGTCGTTAACAATTATAATTTTAGAGCGCTTTCCCCTTTCTCTACAAAATGCCGCCCCACGGAGTAATACTGATCCTTATTCACGGCATCGTCCAGCCACTTCATCAGCTTGACCCCATCCTGTTCGGCTTTGTAGAAATGATTTAATGGGGAGAGTGTATGCGGTGTCCTCCCCGTCTTCTCGTTAAGACCATAATCAGTGATGTAATAATAGTAGTCTGGCACTGCATCAGATAACTCTCCGGCAGACTGCAGCATGCGAGCCGACCAACGATATACGTATTCGCCATCGTCCGAATCGTCATCATTCAGATCCTTTTCAAAGTCAAATAACAGCTCATCATAAAGCGTATTGGACTGCAAAAGTACCGCGTTGTCCGGGAGCAGCTTGCGGTTCGCCTCGAATACGGACGAAATCAAATCCCCATGGACTTCATAACCGAAGGTTTCTGCAAGGTTAGCCTTCCATTCGTTATCGATAATATCCGGCCAACGGTCGGCATTTAAGTAGGAGCCGTCTGAATATTGATAAATGCGGGCATTCGGGTAGCGATTTGCAATTTCAGGCGCCCAGAATGCGGCTCCGAATCCTCCGGCGCTTTCTCCCGCAATGAGGATCTTTTCCGGCTCATCGAAATGGTTTGTAATCCATTCCAATGCTGCTCGCGTATTGGTTTGACCGTTATAACGCATTGTAAACGGCTTGCCTTTGGCGTCCGTATATTCCTTGGATTCATTTCCGATATGCAGATCACCAGTAGAATAAGGGATATATACAATATTCCAATCCTTGAACGGATTGTCAGGATTATCATTTTCCAACAGGCCGCCCAGTGTACTTACTTTAAAGAATGGAATGTTCGGAAAGTAATATTTGATCTCACCGTTCTTCATTACATTACTCAGACTGATTGGCTGCGCGGCAGTCACCGCATCCCAGGCCACACCGCCCCCGGAAAAATAAACGATTAATTTATCTTCAGCAGCCGCTCCCTTATTAGCAAGCAAATAGTATTCTGAACCATCGGCTGAAATGACTTGTGCATCTTGGTCAAACTTGATTTTATTCCAGACATAGCGCTCCGCAGCATCCCATTTATCCGGTTCGGCAGGTTTTTCAAGTACAAAAAAATAAACATAACCCGCTAAAACACCTGCGATAAGCACAGTCCCGCCTATTGCAGACAGTAGAATCTTGTTGATTCTCTTCATTTTTACCTTTATTTTCACTCAAAAACCGTCCTTCCAACCATGATATATCTCCCAGATCAGAGCGTTAATAACGAGAACGGCGATAATGTTGTGCTTGATGGTATTATACTTCCAATGGTAGGGATTGAAAACTATCCCTATACCATCATATTTAATCTTTCTGGTGATACACCGGAATTGTTAAAAACAGATAGCCGTTTACAACTCAGACGTGACGGCTATTCGCTAAAAGTTGAAAACAACATGCTTATGCTGTTTACTTGGCGAATATTAGAACAATTCACTAACGAAAGAGTCAACGCTTTACTTAATCATTACCGACAACACAACAGACCAATGATTGAAATTGAAAACGGCTGGTACAGCATAGAGATATTGGGCGGAGAAACGTTGCAAGATTCATATTATGAACCCACATTCGAGTTTATTTTGCAAAAGACAGATAAAAAGGGGCCAGCGGAATTTGACATCCATTCGGATTTTATGATTAAAAGTTCCGCCTACTAAAGCGAAATAGAAAAAAACTATCCCGCCGCCCTGCTTCTTAGAATTCCTTATCTGCACCCAACTAACTGGCGGCCAACGATTATTGCCAAGTGTCGTTCTTCTGAGGTTATGAACCTGGATTTACTGTATAAAAAAAGGCCCCCTAGGCTGAACACCTGGAAAAAAGCGTTCAGGCCTGGAGGGCCGGTCTAATTATTTATCTTACTGCAAAATGATTTACCAATACATTTTCCAGTCCTTGGACAGACGCACCAGCGCCTCGAAGTAATAGTAGTCTCCCCACAGATTGCATTCATCCACGCCCATGCCTTGCGGAACGCTATATACGGCATGCAGCAGAAGTCCGTCGCATTCCGGCTCCGATGCGGCGGAATAGCTGCGGATGAGGGAACCGACGATGGCAACAGCCATCTTCTCGTATATTCCTTTATCCGCATCCGTCTCCGGCAGAGCGTCCGCGAGCTGCAGCATGCCGCATGCGGCTATGGCTGCCGCCGAACTGTCCTTCGGCACTTCTTGCCCAGAGAGCGACAAGTCCCAATACGGAATCAAATCGCCCGGAAGCCTGTTCCAGAAATAATGAATCAGTTTTTTGCCAAGCTTCAGATATTGTTCATCTCGTACGTAAGCATAGTTCAGCGGAAATCCGCAAATCCCCCATGCTTGGCCGCGCGCCCAGCAGGAATCGTCGGCGTAACCGCCGGATGTTTTGCCGTAGAGCGGCTCGCCTGTTTCCGGATTCATGTAGTAAGTATGATAGGTCGATGAATCCTCGCGAACAATATGGGAGGCCGTCTGCTCCAGATGGCGCTCGGCCGCTTCCGCATAGCGGCGTTCGCCGCTTACTTCGCTTGCCCAATACAATAGTGGCAAGTTATTGAGACAATCGATAATAAAACGTCCGCGTTGATTGGGATCGCTCAGGTTGCCCCATGCCTGGATGATTCCCGCTTGCGGCAAGTAACGATCCATCAACCGATCCGCCGCTTCCAACGCGGCTTCTTTCGCTTTTAAGCTTCCTGTCAATTTGTAAGCCGATACGCAAGATAGGGTATACAGAAAGCCAAGATCGTGCGTCTCGATATCGATTCGCTCGCGAATACGGCGATCAAAGCTATCCGTATGAATCTCGGCCGCCGCACGGTATTTCTCTTCTCCCGTCACCTCGTAAGCGAGCCACAGCTGCCCGGTCCAGAAGCCCGTCGTCCAGTGGACATTGTCACCCGCCTCGTATTGTAGAGAGGTCGTCGCTGGTCCGGGAAAAGCGTGCGTAAAGTCCTCGAGCTTGCGATCGATCTGCTTCAGAACAAATGATATCGCTTGTTCCAGTTCGTCCCGCCCGAGCGTCGTTGACGCGTATTTATTTCGAGTTTGAATTTCTTCCTTCAAAACCGTCTTCATATGAGCACCTCGTTATGTGATGTCTTGCCCTTCGGCAGCTCCGGCTATCGAAATACCGTTATCGCCTGCAAGGAGATCACGAATCAATTCTTCAAACAGGACAAAATGTGCATCCAAAATTTCGTCTGCGCTTAATACGATTCCGCCTGCGTCCAATCCCATGCTTGTCTCGTAAACAACGCTCGCCCCTCCGCATACATGATGAACGGCGGATGCCAAATTAAAGGACGGGGGCGGCGACTCCATTCCGTCTTCGGCTGGCGTAAGACGACTGATATACGGCAGGCCCCGTTCACTTGAACGCTTATCCAGCCGTACGTCGAGACGATGCAATCTCTGTTTGACGATATGCGGAATATAATGGGTCGGCAGCATGCCGTTTTTCCCGTTGCCTCCGGAATGAAGAAGGACGGTCATGTCCGGCGCTTCATCAGCCGCAAGACGCAGGAGAGCTTTCGTTTCGTTCGCGAACGGTTCAAAAAACTGATCATGCATCATATTGACGCCGTCATCATTAAAGTAGGCGCCGAGAAAATCGACATGCTCGCGAATCGGATGCGCCTTCTTGCAATCCGGGTACCCGCACAGAGTGCCGTCCTTCCAAGTGCCTTGCATATAATAGCGCATCGTTTCCATTGTTTGGCCGGAGAAGCTGTCGAACGGAACACGCGCCCTGCCGTCCGGATTCATGCACGGAATGAGAAGAAAGCGAAGCCGCCGGGCATGCTCGAATATATAATCATGCCGTTTCCCTCTGCCGTCGACCCCCGTTTCCAGAACATGAATGAAATGGAGGAGCGCAACGATTGCGTCCATTTCACCGCCGTGAATCCCTCCGACGAGCAAAACGACGGGAGCCGAGCTCGTCTTGTCGGCATAGCAGGACAGATCGCCCGCTCCTGCGGCGGAGCCGTAATTGGCTTGCCGCCGGAGCTCTGCCTTCGGGCCGTATTCAAACAGCGTCACTTCTCTATGGCCGGCCGAGCGGACAAGGACGCTGCTGCGCCCCGTCCGAACGGAGCTTGCCGCCGCATCAATATGCTCCGGCCTGGATGTCCACCAGTCAGGATGCGTTCCCACAAGCTTTCCCTCCCTGAACAACCGCTTATTGCGCGGTCAGCTTGATATAATCATTGCCGAGCGTGTAGCCTGAACTGCTGGCGTGCTTGCCCGTGACGATGAACCTGAACCGCTTAGTGCCTGCGGAGCTGAATGTATGCTGACCCATATCGAACGTCTCATAGCCGTCAACGGAAGCATATTGTTCCTTCTCCGTTCCAACGTACACGCTTTCCTGTGGCAAATAGAGCTTGAATTTCGCGCGCGTATTGTTGGTTTTGGCATGCAATTGAATCTGATACGTTCCTGGTGCCGGCACATCGTATTCGTACTCTACATAATCGTTCACGGCCGTCGAGTTCAGCTTCTGCCACAGGTTGTTGCTGGCCTTGGAATCCAGATGCTGCGACAAAGCGGCTCCCGAGGTGACGGCAGGAAGCTTCTCTGCTTCGCCTACTAGCTGGTATTCCAGCTTTACGGCATCGGCAATCGTATAGCCCGGATTGGTTGATAAAATTTTGATGGTGTTGCTCGTTCCGGCTTCCATATCGTAGTTGCCGATAAACACCCATTGTCCGCCATTTTGTTTTTGGTTGACCGTTTTGTACGTATCGATGCCATCGGCGTCCTTTATTTCCAAAGGTGCGGCGGCCGGCCGATTGGATGCCGCGGCCCATTGCATATACAAAGCGTAATTCCCGCTTTTCCCGATATACGGCGTCCACATGGCCCACTTCCCGGGATCGGCGCTGCTTGTATTGTCCGTCAAATAATCCTCGCCGTAATAACCGGCCACGTTGGACAGACTCCGCCATGCCGTATCGCTTGCAAACCCTTTGTCCTTATTGTCGACGATAATGACATCCTGAGCGGCGGGCGGACCCGGCGGCACCGGATTAGGAACGGGCGTGCCGGTCAAGCTGAACTTTGCCCTCAGCGATTGGCCCATCGTTCCATTTACATCGGCTCTGAGCTTAATGTACGGATGGTATTGTACCACCGTAATCCCGGGATCGGCGGAGATCAGTCCGGTCGCGCTTCGAGCGATGGATAGCTCGATATAGCCGTCATTAAGCTGGGTAGGATCGGAGACGGCGATCTCGATGTCGCCGGATGTTTCATGCGTCATCACGGACGCGCGGCGGTTTGTTGTAATCAGGTCAACCGATTTTACGCCGTCGTTCCAGAAGTTGGCCGCGACAATACCCAGCCCCGTTTCCTTGACCGCGTGGACGTCGGAGGTGTTCTCAAGAACAACAATATCCGGCGCAGCCGCGTAATCCCCCGTTTGGACGGCTGTTTTATTAGGCAGCAGCACGTATTCGTACTTCTCTCCGGAAGGATTCGTCCCATGGTTGAACCATAGATTCAGAAAGTTGTTCGTGTGCATCGCCGCCGATGTGACGGGACGGTCGTTGATGCTGGTCCAGCTGTCCGTTCGCGATTCGCGGAGAGCATGGACCGCTGCCGTCCCCGGAAAATAATAGCCGATATCGGAGCCTGCCACGTTGCCGGCCAAATGAGCCCAGCTCGTGTTCGACATGGTTTCGGACCAGCCTGTCGCGCTCGGCTTGGCCGCGCCGTCAACGATAAACGCGTTGCTTCCGCTCCCATTCAGCTTGCGGTTTTCCACAATCGTTTCCACCGCGATGCCGTCCGTGCTTCGGATATCCGAGCCCAGCGCAACCACTTCGTCATCGAACATAAACCATGATTTTTTGGCGCTGAGATTCTGATTGTACGGATGCAGAGACATGCCGGATACGCCGTATAAGCCGGCGATGTCCGAGCCGCCGACCCATGCTTG
>Ga0160445_100903_pt1 | contig 10338 bp, 8 predicted proteins | sample HID1972M_E1MG_FD_108215 | JGI IMG/M metagenome (GOLD analysis project Ga0160445, IMG submission 108215) | Enriched pill bug-associated microbial communities from UW Madison campus, WI, USA - HID1972M_E1 MG | ecosystem: Host-associated > Arthropoda: Insects > Digestive system > Unclassified ... | reverse complement strand
TTGCCTGTTTTTCCAATTCTTCTTTAATTTTTCTTTGCGGATAGTATTCTTTAGCCATTTGAATATACTTTTCACGTTGGTTGTAATTTATTTCATCCATTACGGTTTCCTGAGCATTTACTCTCAAGGACGAAATGGTTAAGATTGCAGCTAGGAGCAGTAGTGATTTTTTCATTTTTGTATGATTGATTTTTAAATTGGTTTGCCGTTAATTATACTTTTTCCTTTTGTATCAATGCTGGTATTGTGGACCCGATGATCCTTAAATCAAACCATAAGGAAGAATGTTGCACATAATAATTGTCAAGTTCCCTCCTCTCTCGATCAGACATTTCACTTCTTCCTCGTTTGGTTACTTGCCATAGTCCTGTAATGCCAGCCGGACCTAAAAATCGTTGACACCATTCATTGGAAGTAAGCATTTTAGCCTCATATAAAGGCAACGGTCTATTGCCAACAATCGACATATCCCCTTTTAGTACATTAAACAATTGGGGCAATTCATCAATGCTGGTATTTCTTAAAAAATGACCTAGTTTCGTAATTCTTGGATCATGCTTAAGCTTGACAAAAGCAGCAGCCGAACCATTTGTATGTCCATTTGTATATTGATTTAATCCCTTTAGCTCTTCAAGTTCTTTTTCTGCATTTATACGCATGCTTCGAAATTTATAGAAATTGAAGATTTTATAACCTGTGCCTGCGCGTTGACTTTTATAAAAAATAGGGCCTGACGAATCTAGGCGGATAAGTATTGCAATCACAAAGAAAAATGGAAGCAAAATAACCAACGTAACTAAGGAAAAACAGATATCAAACAATCGCTTTATGATTGGAATTCGATAAGGTTTTGGTAATACCAAACTTAGTTGACTAACGTCTGCGCGAATCAACTTAAATTTCCTCAAAAACTGCAATCGCTCATTAATTTGCTCAATATCAAAAGGGTACTCGTAAAAATCTCCAACTTTCAATTCTTTAGCCTTCTTTCTATACTTATCATCAATTTTAGAAGAAAGTAAAACAATGATTAATCCACATGTTAAAGAATTCCTTTTTAAACGTTTAATAACGTCAAACACCTTTCCTTCTTCATCTACTTCCATCATCAATATCTCAGGAACAGATAGGATATTCAACTGATTGAGGTGTATTTCCAATTCCAATAAATTATTGAAGGATCGGAAATTGAAAAAGTCATCCAAGCCCTTTGAAACATTCCTTTCAAATTGCTTCCCTGCATAAAACACAAGGTTATGAAACGAAGGATTCTCAGTTATAGATACGTGCCAATCCATTTGCTTGTTTACTTGTTATAATTTCTGAAACTGAGAACTTAAGTTCGATGGGATTAAATGGTTTTGGAAAGAAGCGGTCAACTCCGTATGCAACTTCAGTTGCTATGGGGTCAAAATCTCCTGATTGAGAAAGAATAACAACCGGAATTTTTCGATACAAGCCGCTCACTTTGATGGTTCTCAGAAAATCTTTTCCACCAAATCCCTTTATTGCAAAATCAAGAATGATTAAATCAGGGTTTTCATTTTCCTCTAACCAAATTAAGGCTTCATAACAGGTGCTGGTTAAAACAATTTTATAATCTTTTCCCAATATAAAGTGAAGCAATTCTAAAATTGCTGGCTCTCCATCTACTACCAGTATTGTGTTTTTCATCGAATTAATTATTTTTTGTGCAATAATAAATTTTACTCTACAAAGAACACCACTTAAAATTTGTTGTGTATAACCATTACTGGGTATTTTAAAAAAACATAAAGAAACGTCTCCAAAATTTGAATAAGCCAAACGACAACAAGTGTATAGCCATAATAAGGTAAGATACATTGAAACTGCATAAAATGCTGGCCCCCGTGTTCCGGTCGGATAATATCAAGACAGGGCGGACTACATGTTCAGTCTGCTGCGCGGGCGCGGCCTTCAGATCCGCAGGAGGAAACGAAAGGTAATTATCACCGATTCCCACCACTGAATGCATAATATACCAAGGATCTAATTCCAACCCGACCCGAAGAGGTATGGGTAAGCGATATCACCTATATCCGCTTCAGGGGGACAATGGGCTTCCCTAAATCGGTTACCGATGCCTATTTTCAAAGCAGATCATGGGTTTTTGCTTACGCTAGGACCTATCAGCGCAAGACTGTATGTGGGTCAGCAGATAGGCTCAAGGAAATCCAACAGCGTATCACCGACAGCATCAATGCCTACAATATGCTCAAGCCGCATTTAGCATCGATCTATTGACGCCGGTATAGGCGTATTTAAAAGCAGGTATTCTTAAAAAAAGTTAAAAAGCGAAAGGCTATAACCAAGATGAAAAACTACTTGTATAATCCCTTTAGTATTATCAATTTACATATATAACTAATTCAATATTTGATAACTAAAGTGTATAATTATAATAGGGTAAGATAATCAATGGATTAACAGGGTTGATACAGTAAAGAGACGGTATTAGGATTGTAAAAGCTGATAGAACTACATCTTAAAAATTAAAGCAAATCTTAAATTTCCAATAAGCGATGTTCAAGCGCAAAAACAATTAATTGAACTGTATTCTTAAAATCAGTTTTTCGTAGAATGTTTTTTCGATGTACATCCACCGTATGCTTGCTTATAAATAATTCATCTGCAATTTCAGTTGATGATTTTCCCTCTACCATTAAGGCCACAATCCTTAATTCTCCTTTCGATAAACTTTGAAAGGCTGAAAGATGGTCTGCAAAATTACCATGATTGGCCTCCTTGGTTTTAAAAGCCATTTGAACGCTGACAAGTAACTGTTGATCGGTATAAGGTTTTAATAAAAAAGCATTAGGATGAGTGCTCAATGCATCCTTAAGCAATTGTTCATCGCCATGGGCCGTAACATAAATTAACCGGAACATGTGATTTTTCCTTAATTCCTTGATGACTTCAATCCCGCTTCTTTCACCCTTTAATCGAATATCGCACAATATTAAATTCGGTTTATAACTAATAAAACTACGCACAGCCGACTCATACCTATCCGCAACAGCACAAACTTCATAACCTTTGCTTTCTAAAAAAAATGACATGCTTTGTGCCACAATAAATTCATCTTCAACAATCATTATTCTTTCCATAGTCTTTGTTTCTTTAATATTCAAGTGCAAATTTTATTCTGATTTCAGTTCCACTTGATGGATCATTGCAGATTTCACAAGTTCCATCAAGTTGCTTTATAAGCATATCAATTAATTCCATGCTTAACACAGACTTCTTCTCTGAAGAGGCTTTCTCACTGGATCCTATACCATTATCTTTAATAAAGACCATAACTACCGAATGATCTAATTCACTGTGGATCTCCATCTCTCGATAAAGAGCATGGTTCTCAAAAGCATGGTTTCGTATATCGGTAAATATTTCGTTGAGAATTAAACCCAATGGAATCGCTTGATCGGCAGTTAACATAATATCTTCAATATCCTTTTTAACTTTGATAGGTTCATCCACTCCAGAAAGGCTATGGTCTATAAGATCGTCTATATATTCAGCTAATGAAATCTGATTAAAAAAATTATCTTGATAAAGCTTTTTATGAAGGATAGACATCGATACCAATCGGTTCTTTCCTTCTTCTAAAGCGGAGACAGCATCGGAATTTTGCGAACGGTAAGCCTGCAAACTTAAAAGTGCTGAAATAACCTGCAGGTTATTTTTAACACGATGGTTCAATTCCTTTAAAAGATCTTGAATTAATACATTTTGCTGGCTTAGGTAACTATCTTTTTTTCGAACATTCTCACGTTCTTTTTCAAATTCATTCCGCAGAACACTTAATATAAAATACATAATTAAAACGATATAGGCGATATTGGCCAAATTATCGATTAACCGTTCTCTTTCATTAGGATAATCAACAATCCATTCCGGGTGAAAGTATTGTAATACTAATACTGCTATGATGCTAATAATATGCAAAACCGAAATGTAATACGTCAAAGATTTTTGGGTGACTAAGAAATAAATAGTTAAGCTGCATAAAATCAAAGGGATTACCTTTCCATCCGTCCCCGAATTAAAGAAAAAGCTAAAACTCAAAATCCCCAAAATAATAACTGCACTTATAAGAATAGTAGCAACTGAAAAGATACCCCTGACTCGCACAATATAATAACTGATTGCAAAAACTCCACTGATTAATAACGCAAATACAATCTGATTTAAATGTTGATGAAATTGCGTCCTGATAACTAAATCAAGCAGACCGGCAACTCCTCCAAAAAAAAGAAATAAATTAAAAACTCGGTGCCGTAAAGTATAGGAAGCCGGTCCCCCGGAAATTTTTTCAATAAATGGCATCAAGTAATTTAAATTTGGTTTATAATTGACTAGTAATATGTGTTATAAACTTACAAACAAATAAACACACTTTCAATATAATTTAAATACCTAATAATAGGTATATTTTTTACCTAACGATAGGTATTTTTTCCCTTTCAATTTTCTTTCATTTTTACGGTTTGATAACTATTTAACGTAATCTATTTTACATGAAGAAGTCACTTCTACTTTTAATTACCTTTTCAGCTTTAGGCTTTACCTCAACAACTCAGAGTCAAACCAATATTAAAGCCGATTTACTTGGCCTAGGCTTCTCTAAAGAGAAAATAGAGAAAATGGACGCTATAGAGGACCGTCAAACTAATATTGCTTTTTTTGGAGTGGACAAACGCAATACAAGTGATTTTGGAAATTCCGATATCATTATGATTATCTCAATTGATTCAAGAACAAACAAGGTAAAACTTTCATCCATCATGCGTGATACGTATGTTAAGATATATGCCAGGGGTAAAAACAAAATAAATGCAGCCTATTTAGAGGGTGGTCCGCAATTAGCAATCAGAACGATAAATGAAAATTTCGATCTCGATATAAAAGAATATATCAGTGTTGATTTTTTCGGATCAGCTAAAATTATTCAAGCTTTGGGAGGTGTGGAAATTGATGTAAAACAAGAAGAAATAGAATATTTAAATAATTATTTAGGAGAAATTTCAGGAATTGATCATATGCCGGCAAAATTTATAACCAAACCAGGCTTGCAACTACTTAATGGAAAGCAAACCGTATCTTACTCAAGGATACGCGCAGTGGGCAGAGGCGATTATGATCGCATACAGCGTCAAAAAACGGTTATGGATGCCATGGCTTCAAAATTCAACAAAGGGGGTAAGGATTTGCTTCCAATAATTATTAAGGATATCCTCCCAAATATTGAAACAAATCTGGATTATTCAAAGCTATTCCAACTTGGAAGCAACTTAATGCATATTAAATCAAAATCTTTTGAGCACGCACGCTTCCCGCTTGACAAAGTAAGCAAGGGAATAATTATAGATAAAATATGGTACCTATCTGCAGATTTAATTGCAACCACCAATGCTATGCACAATTTTATTTACAAAGGAATTAGTCCTAACAATTAATCAACCTCTCTGAATAGAACTAAGAATTGATGTGAAGAAGAATCTTTTTTATAATCGATTGACCCGTTTAATTGTTGCAGAAGCCCACGAATTAACCTTAATCCGGTGGTTTTACTAGTTTGAATATCAATATCATCATGCAATCCTGCACCGCTATCTGTATAGGTTAAGGCAAATTCATTGGAAGAAACTTTATTTATTGAAATTGAAATACGATGAAAAAGGTTTTCATCCTCAAGTACGGTTGAATACTCCTGATTGAATGAATTTTTTGTACAAGCAATTATGCTGCTTTCTACAAATGCATACTTTAGCGAATTGGTGATCAATTCATTGACAACTAAACCGATAGGAAGAGAAGTATCTGCATTTAAATAAATACTGTCACCTTTAATATCAAAATGCAGAGACTGAATTAACGTATTTTCAATATTATAAATCTCAAATAATGATTCTCCAATTTCTTTAACAAAATCACTGATTTTAATTTTGCTCAAACTCTTTTGGCTATATAGTGTATTGTGGATAATCGAAATGGTCTTTAAACGGCTTTTACTTTTTTCAATAAGATTTATAACATCAGGATGCTGAATATTTCGCGCCTGGATGCTAAATAAACTACTGATAATTTGAAGATTATTTTTAACGCGGTGATGAATTTCTCTCAGTAATGTTTCATTGTACTCATTCATTTGCCGTAACGAAACATACTGCCGTTCAATTTTCTCATTCTTTAAGGCCAATATACGCTCATTCCTGGCCTTTTCTCTTAAACGGCCATAAATAAGGACACAGAGCAGTACAGAAAAAACCAAAATACCAAGTAAACCCTGACGGAGATATCTCGCATTTTTTAATTCTAACTCTTGAAATTCAATTTGCTGAATTCTCTTTTCCGTGCTATATTTTTGCCGCATCTCCGCATCTACGCTAAAAGATTTCATGGAGAACATACTATCCCGAGAAGCATTGAATTGATTGTATAAGCTATCAGCCGTTTCGCGGTTTCCCAGTAAATAATGAATCCGAAACAATAGATCTTCTAAATTATTAGCGCTTAAATTCTCGCCGCCCGCTTTTAAAATCCTGGTTGCCTTCTCAGCAAAAGTTAAAGCTTCCTTAAACTGCCCTTTTTGGTAAAGTGTTTCTGCTAAAAGCTTATAATAATTTGCTTTCATCAAATCATCAGAATTTTCTTCTAATAAAGGCTCTACGCGGGTTAATACCTCGATTATCTTATCGGTTTGATTCGATGCCTTATAAACATTTGCAAGCGTAAATAATGCCCGCATCTGATTATAGGTACTTTCAATTAAAGTAAATTCATGCAATGACTGCTGGCTGGTTTTAATAGCCTCCGGATAGTCTTTTTTATTGCAATAGCTGATACTTAACTGAAGATAAACATGTCCTAACAGCGCTCTATCGCCCAAGTCTTTTGCCGATTTTTCTGCCTGTTTTAAATACTTAACGGCTTCATCATATTGTCCCGTATAATCATTATGATGCATGGCCAAAACAATGGTATTGCGAATAAATGCTTTTGGATTTTTTAGCTCTTCCGCTAATTTTAATGCCTCTAATAAATGTCTCAGCCCTTCCTGACGTTCATTCTTTTTGATAAGGAGCAAACCTAATCGGCCATACGTATCAGGAACATTTTCCCAATCATCAGCTAGGTGATAAAACGTATTGGCCTTGTTAAAATAAATAATCGCCGAATCGACTTTCATTTGACGGTCGAGCAAACAGCCCTTATAAAAATACCCATCAGCTATGCGATTGGCATCTCCTACCTTTACAGATTTCTTCCATGCAAGGCTGATAAGCGAATCAGCTTTGGCCATGTCTTTATTGATTAGTTCAAAACCTTCCTCATAAAGTTTTTTTATTTCTTTACTTTGTAAGGAAGCTTCCGCTTTACCAAAAAAGATTACCGATAACAGAATCGTAAAAAAGTATTTCATAAAATACATCAACCGCCCTATTGTAACATTTTGCAAGTTAAACATTAAATTTTATACAATGAATATGAATTTAAAAATTATTTCATCGATCAGAAATCAAATTAAACACTTTAAACAAAAAACTGTTAACATTAAGTTAACATAGCGATAACATTCAGTATACATTCCCTTAATAACTTTGCATCATTACTATGTTTCATCTGAATAAACTTATGTATAGATTTATCTTACTGTCAATAGCAGCTCTCTTCTCATCCTGTTTCAAATCCTATGAAGGGAAAATCAATATTGATGGCTCAAGTACAGTTTATCCCTTAACAGAAGCAGTTTCAGAAGAGTTTCGCAATGTACGGCCGGAAATACGTGTTACAGTAGGTGTTTCGGGCACGGGAGGGGGCTTTAAAAAGTTTATGAGGAAGGAAATTGATATAAGCAATGCTTCTAGGCCCATCAGTAAAAGCGAATTGGAACAAAGTATACATAATGGAATTAAATTTATTGAAATACCCGTTTCTTACGATGGTTTGGCCGTTGTTGTGAGTCCGAAAAACAAGTTCATTGATTACCTAACAGTTGAAGAATTGCATAAAATGTGGGCTCCTGAAAGCCAACGCAAAGTCACCAGGTGGAATCAAATCCGTGCGGAATGGCCGGATGAACCCTTAAATTTATATGGATCTGGCACATCTTCAGGAACCTACGATTACTTCACAGAGGCCATTAATGGGAAAGCAAAAGCTTCAAGAGGAGATTATACCGCAAGTGAAGATGATAACGTACTGGTTCAAGGTGTATCTACCGATATAAATGGCTTAGCTTATTTTGGACTGGCTTATTTTACGGAGAATAAAGACAAACTTAAACTAGTGCCTATAAAAGTGGATAAAAATAGTGAGGCGATCTATCCTACAGATGAAACGGTGCAGAATGGAAGCTATCAACCTTTATCGCGGCCTGAATTTATCTATGTAAATGTAAAATCTGCCAAACTTCCTTATGTGCAGGAGTACATTAAATTCTACTTGGAAAATGCGGCAACTTTAGCCAAGGAGGTTGGTTATGTTGCATTGCCGGCAGAAGTTTATAAATTATCCTATGAAAAATTCATTAAACTAAAAACAGGTTCTATATTTGAAAATGAATCAATCGTTGGGGCAAATCTTTTTGAACTATTAAATAAGGACGCAGAATAAATGACTAAATCCTCTATAAAATCCGAAAAATTCATTGAACTGATCATGATTCTATGCAGTTTAATCTCGGTGCTTACTACTTTAGGTATTATTTTAGTCTTAACCATTGATACTGTTAAATTCTTTGGGGAAGTATCATTTTTCGACTTTATTACAGATACACAGTGGACTCCCCTCTTTGCTGATAAGCACTTCGGGATTCTGCCCCTGCTTTCCGGGACAATCTTAACAACATTAATTGCAACTTTAATTGCAGTACCGGTTGGGGTAAGCATTGCGGTTTATTTAAACGAATACGCATCTAAGAAATTTACCGCTGCGGTAAAACCTATTTTGGAAATATTAGCTGCGGTGCCAACCGTAGTTTATGGCTTTTTTGCCTTGCAATTTGTTACTCCGCTTCTACAAACATTTATCCCAACTTTAGCTGGTTTCAACGCGCTGTCTCCAGGTATTGTTATGGGAATTATGATTATTCCTTATATTACTTCATTAAGTGAAGATGCATTAAGGGCGGTTCCAAAATCTTTACGCGAAGCATCTTATGGTTTAGGAGCGAGTAAACTTCAAACGGCCTTTAAAGTAATGGTTCCGGCCGCCAGTTCCGGCATTATCGTTTCCATCATTCTTGCAATTTCAAGAGCCTTGGGAGAAACTATGATTGTGGCCATTGCAGCAGGACAACAACCAAATCTTACGTTAAACCCTTTAGAATCTGTAGAAACGATCACGACCTATATTGTTCAGGTAAGTATGGGCGATGTGCCTCAAGATTCATTGGAATACCGTACTATCTTTGCCGCAGGAATAACTCTATTTGCATTTACGTTCTTGCTCAATAATATTTCTTTCTGGGTTCAAAAAAAATATCAAAATCGCTATGACTAAAAAGCCTCTCTTTTCCGCAAGAATGAAAGACAGGCTCTTTCAAATCTTTGCCATCGGCTGTACTTCCTTTGCCTTGTTAACTTTGGCAGTTTTATTGATCGATATCACAATTAAAGGTGCTTCTCGCCTGGATTGGTCGTTTTTCGCAAATTTACCTTCTCGCCATCCTGAGCAATCAGGCATTTATACAGCACTAGCCGGAATGATCAGTTTACTGATCTTTACCTTGATTATAGCGCTGCCAATCGGCATAATGGCTGGAATTTATTTGCAGGAATATGGAAAAAACAACAAGTTGGCTAAATTTGTAGAAATAAACATTTCAAACCTGGCAGGAGTACCATCGGTAATTTATGGCATCTTGGGTTTGCAGGTTTTTGTGCGGACAATGAGTTTGGGAAATAGCATTTTGGCTGGCTCTTTAACCTTGTCGCTATTGATTATGCCTATTATTATTGTTTCCACGAGAGAGGCAATTAAAGCTGTTCCCGATTCATTGCGGCAAGCGGCTTTTGGATTGGGAGCAACGAAATGGCAAACCATTAGAAGGGTTGTTCTCCCTGCATCTTTTGGTGGAATTATGACTGGAATTATTCTATCCACATCGCGTGCTATTGGCGAAACTGCTCCGCTAATTGTTGTAGGCGCATTGGCCTATGTGCCTTTCATCCCAGAGGGTCCTTTAGATCAATATACTTCTTTACCAATCCAGATTTTTAACTGGACATCCAGACCGCAACAAGGATTTGTAATGAATGCGGCAGCAGGAATTATTGTGTTATTATTATTTACATTTATATTAAATGGGAT
>Ga0160445_100902_pt1 | contig 10360 bp, 3 predicted proteins | sample HID1972M_E1MG_FD_108215 | JGI IMG/M metagenome (GOLD analysis project Ga0160445, IMG submission 108215) | Enriched pill bug-associated microbial communities from UW Madison campus, WI, USA - HID1972M_E1 MG | ecosystem: Host-associated > Arthropoda: Insects > Digestive system > Unclassified ... | reverse complement strand
TCGGTCCCACCGACCCCATCAATCCAGCTCCCGCTTACCGCATTTATTTTAAAACGAAAGTCAAGAGCGACGCGGTCCTTCCCGCACCGCCGGCAGCGCCCAAGACGCTTACCAACAACGTCAAGCTCTTCGACAATACGGTCGAAAAAAGCTCTGCGTCTGCTAACGTATCCGTTCAGCGCGGTCCCGTGATCAAAAAAGAAGCCGGAGGGTACGATTCCGACGACAATCATATCGCAACTTGGACGCTGTATTTCAACTTCGGGCAATTGGAGCTTACTGATCCGGTATTAACCGATGTTCTGCCAGCAGGCCATGAATTTGTTCCTGGCTCGATGGTCGTCGAAACTATCAATGTCGCAGCCAACGGCTCGGCAGGGACTGTTATCAGCTCCATAAACGCGGGCGCAGCGAGCGGCAACTATGCCATTACTCATACGCCTTCAGGCAGCGCTACCGTTAAAGACAGTTTTGCTCTTAAGCTTATCGGCCCGGTAGACAAAGCCTATCGAATTGTCTACAAGACTAAAGCAAAAGACATTGCTCCAGTGATCAATAACGAAACCAAAACCAACAGCTTGACCACCAATGATTCCACGGTCGCCAGTCAAAGCGCTTCTGTCAGCTACGTACAACGAGTGATCGACAAGTCTGGCCATATTTCGAACTACAATTCGAAAGTCATGGACTGGACGATCATGCTGAACAAAAACGAATATCGCTTTGAGGATAACGGCCAAGACAAAGTTAAACTGGTCGACACGTTTAACAATTTGGGCCTGAAATTGATTCCAGGAACGTTGTCTATCAAGCGTAAAGGCTCCGCCACTCCGCTTGTCGAGGGCTCGGCTAATGACTATGTTCTAACGTCGACGACTAACGGAGCAGGGCTTGAGACTGGCTTCGAGATCGTATTTAACGACAATTATCTGTTCAATACGGAGCATACGATCACTTACCAAACCAACTTTGATTATGAGTGGTTTGCAAGCAACAATGCCTGGAACAAAGACAACTATACTTTCCGCAACACCGGCGTGTTCTCGTGGGGACAAATCGTTGACAAAACAACGCTTGTTCAACTGACCGGCTACGGCAAGGGCAGCCAGTCCGACGGCCATACGATCATACCAAACGATAACACGAGACATAACGGTAACAAGAGCGGCACTTATGATGCCACTAATAAAAAAACGACATGGAACGTCTTGTTCAACTATCATAACGAAACCGTTACGGGTGCCTCAGGAGTTTCGGGAGCTGTTGTGACAGACACGCTGCAAGCGGATCAAGCCCTTGTGGCAGGTTCCGTGAAGATCCGACCGCAGACGCTTGCGGCTGACGGAAGCTTGACCCCTGGAGCGCTTTTAGTAGAAGGTACTCATTATACCGTCAATAACGCTCTCAATGGCACAGATCCCGATGTAGTAACGATCACGTTTAGCGGCCCTATTACGGGCCCGCATCTGATTACGTTCGAGACATCCCTGACCGGCAAGCTGGTGCCGAAGACTATCAACAATACAGCGACTTTCACGAGCGGTAATCCGCTGTTTCGCGCTACCTTAACGGCCAGCGTGTCGCCGTCATACGGCAACGAGTTTATTGTAAAAGAATTCAAACAAACTCCGGACAGCATGCGGCTGGCCGAGTGGACGGTGTGGATAAACCGTAGTTTGTCTTACTTAAACGAGATTGTGATCGAGGATACGCCCGACCAATATCAAACGCTAGTAAAGGATTCGTTCGTGCTGTACAAAGCGCTGCCGAACAGAGCAAATCCATCGGCGGATAGTCACTTCACGCTGACACCTGTCGCAACAAGCGACTATAACATCGAATTCCTGGATGTTACGCCAACGCCTACAGGTCATCTTAAGTTCAAGCTGACAATTAACAACTCAGCAAACAAAGAGGCGGCATACAAGCTGGAGTATAAGTCCACGTTGGCTACAGGAGTGGGCAGCAACACAACGAATCAATACAAAATGAGCGGCTGGGGTTCATCGGTAACGAGTCAACCTACGGAGCATACATTCTCCGTCAACAAAAACTCGGCTTCCGGCTTCACCTTCCCGTCTGACGCATCCTATCGCGGTAGCGTAAAGGTCGTTAAGCAAGCCGACGACCGAAACAGCGTCAAGCTGGAGGGCGCAGTCTTTAAGATCAAGCCAAAATATGGCGTGGATGATATTCCGACAGCAACAACAGACGAGCATGGGGTAGTCATCTTCAACAACTTGCCTTTCGACGTTTATGAGTTGATCGAAGTGACGGCACCGAACGGCTACAAGCTGGACACAACACCAAAGGATATCGTCATCAACTCGACGACCGAACATCTCATTACGATCAATAATGTCGTCAATACGGGACGTATTGGCAACTACGTCTGGCTGGACCGCAACCGCGACGGCCTACAGGATGCTGACGAGACCGGGATAAACGGCATTACCGTCAAGTTGTACAAAAACGGTGAAACAACGGCCCTGGCGACAACAACAACTACCAATAACGGTTCGACGCAACCTGGTTATTATTTATTTGATAACCTGGCGCCTGGCGACTATGTCGTCGAGTTCGTATGGCCAGACGATTACAGTCTGACAAAAAATGTTCCTGGCGACGCTGCCAACGACTCCAATCCGCTTGACGGCGATAACAAAACTGCCGTCATTACGATTAATCGCAACAACGGATTCGAAGATTTGACGATTGACCTCGGTCTCGTCGCAAAAGGCGAGATCGGCAACTACGTATGGCTCGATTGGGACCGCGACGGCCTTCAGGATGCTGACGAAAAGGGAATTAACGGCATCGAGGTTATACTGTTTAAAGAAACCGGCGGAATTCGCACAGAAGTCTCCCGTACGACAACGGCGAACAATCCGACTGACAACAAACCGGGATATTATTTGTTCGAGCACCTGACACGCGGCGATTATTATGTGCAATTCGTTGTTCCGACCAGCTACGACAAGACGACGGCAGAAGTCGGCAATAACGAAGAGATCGATTCCAACGTAACAGATGCGACAGGATTAACGGACAAAATCGTAATCGGCCCCGCCAAGTGGAAGGATCATACCATTGATCTTGGACTGCAGGCGAAAGGCAAAATCGGCAACTATGTCTGGTTTGACCGTAACGATGACGGCATCCAAGACGTTGGCGAGCCCGGCATCGAGCAGATCGAGGTTCGTCTATACAACAAAGCCGGCGGCACTACGGTGCTGGTAGACACTCAATACACGGACAGCACAGGTTATTATTTGTTCGATCATCTCGTTCAAAGCAACGAGTACTATGTCTGGTTCGAGACTCCGTCGATCTATGATCTGGCGAAGATGGAATCGGCGGGCTCCACGACGGCGAACGATTCCAACGAGATTCATACTAGCGGATTAAATGCCGGCGAAACGGTTAACGCCATCCCAATCGGCCCTGCCGGGTGGGAAAATATGACGATTGACCTCGGCTTTACCGGTAAAGGCGCGATCGGCAACTATGTCTGGCATGACCGCGATCGCGACGGCGAACAAAATGAGGATCCGATGCACGGCATCAACGGCGTCAATGTCTACCTGTACAGAGATACGCCGACTGGAACACCATATAAAACAGATGTAACAAAAACGGAAAACGGAAAACCAGGCTACTACGGGTTCACGGAGCTGCCTCAAGGCACGTATTACGTCCGGTTCGAATTCCCTGCCGAATACGAGAAAACGATTGAGGAAGATGACAAGGATTCCGCGACTGGCTCCAACAAAACAAGTGCAACCCATGTAACGGACGCGATCGTAATCAGCGAAACCGTAACGCCTTACGGCTGGGTCAATCCGAGCATCGACCTTGGTCTCATTGCACAAGGCTCCATCGGCAACTATGTTTGGTTTGATATTAACCGCAATGGCATTCAAGACGCTTCCGAGCAAGGCTTAAATGATATTACGCTGCGTCTATACAGAGGCAGCACCGCCGGCCCTGTATATGCAGAGACAAAAACGGTAGACGGACCTGACGGTAAGCCAGGCTACTACTTGTTCGACAATCTGGCCAGCGGCGATTATTATGTGCAGATCGTGCTGCCGGACGGCAATCACGAACTAACGCTCACAAAGCAAGGCAGCGGCGCCGGCGCAGACGAGTTGGACTCCAACGCGGTGGATGCATCGAATACGACAGTCGCCATCACCATCGGCGAGTTGTCGCCTGCGGCACCAAAAGGCTGGCATGACCACACGATTGACTTTGGTATCGTACGTAAAGGCGCGATCGGTAATTATGTGTGGCATGATTGGGATTATAAAGGCAAGCAAGACAAAGAGGATCGTTATGGCATGAACGGAGTAACCGTCAAGCTCTACGACTCCACCAAGACATTGCTTGCAACAACGATTACTGCCGATAAAGACGGCAAACCAGGCTACTACCTGTTCGACCATCTGGTAGCGGGTGACTATTACGTTCAATTTGTAACACCTTCTTACTATATTCCTACTAAGCAAGGGGCACCTGGCGTTTCCGCCGAGCTGGATTCCAATCCTACGCTCGACAGTTTCACCGAAACAGTAGCGATCGGACCTGTCGGACCGGCCGTATGGCGCGACATGACCATCGATCAAGGTTACTACTATGTGCCGCCGGTATTCCCGACTCCGACGCCATCACCGTCGCCGTCGACGGATCCGGAAGAGACGGAAGAGCCTGGCGTCACTCCGACGCCTACGCCAACTCCGGCTCCAGGAACGGGAACGCCTACACCGACTCCGACACCTGGTACAGGTACGCCGACTCCGGCTCCAACGCCGACGTCGACGACCGTAACGGAGAAGACGCCGGAAGATACGCCGATCGACGTCGAAGTCGATGTGCCGAAAGGCGGCACGACCGCTACCGGAACGCCGCCTAAGAACGGCAGCGTTACGATAACGCCGGACGGTAAAGTCACCTATACGCCTAACAAGGGTTACACGGGTAAAGACAGATTCTCCGTCATCATCAAGGACGCTGACGGCAACGAGGAAGAATTCTGGTTCGACATCGATGTCGAGGAACCTCCTCGCGGAGGACTCGAGGGTACTCCGAACGTCAATACGCTGCCTAAGACAGGTCAAGAGAGCTATCTGATGCTCTATCTGATCGGTGCAGCCTTCGTGGCAATCGGCATCTACTTGCGCTTTAGAAACAACCGCAAAACGTCCTAAGCTGTTTAGCAACACTTCACATTAAGCTGGCGCCACCTCGCGAGGATGGCGCCAGCAAGTTTCATTTCGAGAAAGAGACAGAAATTATACAGTGAAACTTGCAGGTTATTCTGGCTAATGAAAAATTTAAAAACCTAAAAAATGGCGGTGCAGGGATCCCTGCACCGCCATTTTTTAACATAATATAAAATCCCTGCCCTATTTCAGGTTGGGTAGGCTGCACCTTATGCCCACTGCTCCAAAAGGCGCTACATCTTGGGATATAACCCGATTTTTTCGGGCTACAGCTCCAAAAGGCACCAAACATCGAGCTGTAACCCGACTTTTCGACTTACACAGCTTTAGTATTCGCTCGCATCTCATGTCCGCGTTCAGTCTTTTCCTTGCTGTCTTAACGGAACAGCATTATGACAGCCTCCCGACGCCCGTCACGCCTGCACTTTCTCTTCGCCGCCGACAGCTCCCACGGGAGAAGACTTCGCGCCTCCCCGTCTATTAGATGCCCGGCGTCCCCTCAACAGCTCCATTAACGACGAAGCCCCGTCTGCCGCATAGAAGTTGGCCCGTTCATCAGGCGCAAGAATAACGCCCAATTGATGATGCTCGCCTGCGTAACGCGCACGTTGCGCGAACTTGGGTTCGCCGCCTACCGTCAGAACCTCCAGCTTGCAGAAGGCTGAATTGGCCCCGAGCGCCCCGTATAGATCTTCTTTAGTGGACACTCGCATTCCGTTAACCTTGTAAATCACTTCCCCTGCCGACAATCCCATAGCCTCCGCCGGCGTTCCCGGGACAATGCCAAGTATGCGAAGACCGCGCGCATCGTGCACGTAGAGCGGCTCACGGCGCGCCTCCATGGCCTTACTCCTCCATACAAGCGCCTCATGCAAAATGATCGACAATACTGCCGCGATCGGCAGCAGCGCAGACTGCCACCAGGCTGCCAATGCCGCGCCGCCCAAGATGACGCTATAGAGCAGAAGGCCCTTGGCCGCATGTCTTGCCTTGGCAGAGGGCAGCAGCGATCTTGTCATCTCGGTAAAGCCGATAATCATGGGCAATGCCACGAGCGTCCAGCCCTCTGCTCCTGTTCCTCCGAACAACGTGGGCCATGGCAGAGAAGCGCTCGCTGCGGTCGACGCCCCCGTCTCCGCCGATACCGGAGTCAGCAGCAGCAATGGGACCGGCCAAAATCCCTGAAGCATATAGCCGCCTACCAGCTTGCCTCTCTTGCCCTCCAAAAACAGCGGCGTCGACAGCTTGTCGCCTTGCAGACGGACTAACAGCGCTTCCGCCAGATGAAGCATCGCCACTAGCAACAGCAGGCCTGCCGCGTCAATCCGGGCCAACGACGCCGCCATCGCTCCGATTCCATCTCCCCGCTCCGCCAAGGATGTGAAACCCGCTATCCATTGCAGCAGTGTCACTACACCTGCGCTATACGCGAAGCACAGATAACGTATGCGCGCCAGCATAAGAAGCGCAGCGATCCCCCACAACCATAGCACAGCCGATGGGGAGAGCGACGCACCAATAAAGACAGATATAAGGGATAGTCCCAGTCCGACCAGTAAGCCTGTGACAACCGCCCGCAAGGCCATTCCCTTCCAATCATGAAGCTTGACCGCGAACAGCTGCCTCTCTAGCCGCATCTGTCTAGAATATTGAAGAATGATAAATAATATAGCCAAATAGAAGAAGGGGCCCGACGCCAGCTGCAGCGCCGCCGATCCCAGCATGTCCGCTATTGCACGAGCTGTCTCCAATTCCTCCACTCCTCGCCTCGCACTAAAGTAAAAGGTCAGCTCCGCTGGCGCGAAACCGACCTTTGTACCATTCGACGCGTTCGTCGCTATTTCCTGCTTACCGCCCGAACGGCTTCCAGCAGTTGAACATCATGTTCCTTATTTTGAATCCACTCGATGACGGCCTGCTCCAGCTTCTGAGCCGTCTTGGTATCTATCTCGCCTGTGGACGGCAGTCCTTTATCGTTCTGGAACTTTCGAACTGCGCTTGCTGTCTCATCGCCGAAGTATCCGTCCTCGCGCTTAGGCTCATAACCGAGACCATGCAGCATAATCTGGGCGCTGCGAACGGCCTCGCTGAGCGTATCTTGCTTCAGCGTCTCTTGCAGCGATATTCTGGCCACCGTATACAGATCTGGCGGCTCCACGACAAGATCCGGCGTAATGCCTTTCTCATGGATCCAATTTCCGTTTGGCGTCAACCACTTGGCGATCGTCATTTTAACGAGGCTGCCGTCGCCGAGAGCCTTGTTGTAGCTCACTTGCACAGTCCCTTTGCCGAACGACTGCTCGCCGATTACCTTGGCGCCGGCTGCTTCCTGCAAGGCTCCGGCCAAAATTTCGGACGCGCTTGCGCTGCCCTTGTTCGTCAGAACCGCGATGGGATAAGACTTTGCCTCGCCGCCCTTGGCCAGCGTCTTGTCGCGATTGCCGTCGCGGTCCTCCACCTGAACGACTGTCGTGCCTTCCTTCATCAGCAGCTGCGATATTTCAACGACGATTGGCAATACGCCGCCCGGATTATTCCGCACATCCAGGACAAGCCCCTTCATGCCGCTCTGCTCCAGCTTCGCCAGCTCTTCCTTGAATCGCTTGGCCGTGTGCAGAGAAAATTGCCGGATCTCGATAACACCCACGCCATCCGGTCTCAGCGCCCCATAAACCGTCTCCACATCGATGTCATCCCGAATCAAGACGAGTTGGATCGGCTCCGTTACTCCGCTGCGTTGCACAAGCAGCTTCGCCTTCGTTCCTTTTGGTCCGCGGATCTTGCCGACAGCCTGCTGCAGGTTAAGTCCCGCCAGACTGTCGCCATTAACGGAGATCAGCACATCCTTGGCCAGCAGACCCGACTTCTCTGCCGGCGAACCTTTAATCGGTGCGACAACGACAATCTTGCCGTTTTCGGTCGTCACCTCTGCGCCGATGCCCGTAAAAGAACCTTCAATGGATTCGGAGAAGTGAAGCGCATCGTCCTTCTCCATATAGACGGAGTACGGATCGTCCAGCGCTTCCATCATGCCGCTGACAGCGCCATCCAGAAGCTCTTCCCGCTCCACCTTCTCGTAATATCTGGTCTCGATCAGCTCGAGCACCGCATTGAGCTTCGCCAGCTCTTCCTTCTTGAAGCCTGGGGTAACGCCAGCATCCGCGGCCGCCGCGACGACCTTCTTGCTCCCTGCATCCGGAATAATAAGCCGATCGGCAATCGTCATTGTGACGAGCACGGATGCGATCATCGTCAGCAATACGAACGTCATTACGGTTCTTCCTTTAAAGTACATCCGGTACACCACCTTATCGATTTCCCGTTTGTGACGGCCCCACTATTATATGACAAGCCGATCACAATTATTTACAGGAGGCTTATTCGAAAGTCATATGGACAACAAGGGCAGCCCTCTTGAGGGCTGCCGCTTGTCACTGATGAGATATGGATGATGTCAATTATTTCAGATAGCCGCCCGGATTGACGGGCACTTCGTTCTTGCGCACTTCGAAGTGGAGATGCGGTCCAGTGGAATTGCCCGTGCTGCCAACCTCGGCGATTTTATCGCCTTTCTTCACTGTGTCGCCTTCATCAACCAGCAGGCCGCCGTTGCGGATATGGGCGTACAATGTCCATAATCCGTTGCCGTGGTCGATGACGATACAATTGCCGTAGGTGCTCCATACTTGCGAGATAATGACCCTTCCGCCTTCGGCCGCATAGATCGGCGTACCGGATGGAGCTCCGAAGTCGATGCCCGTATGGGTATGCTTCTTGCCCGAGATAGGATGAACCCTGGTTCCGAAGTTCGACGTTACCCGATAGCCCTGTTTGATCGGCATGCCCAGCTTGCCGCCAGAATAAGGATTCTGAATGCGGTTCTTCTCCGCTACGAGCTTCGACCTCTTGGCGGCTAGCGCCATAAGCAGCTTCTCCTGCTCCTCGCTGATTTCCTCCAATTGATGCAGTGTCTCATCGAGCTGCTGGAGATTGGCATTATAGCTCGCGATGAGCACTTCCTTTTCGGATTCCTTCTTGACAAGCTCTACCTGCTGAAGCTCCAATTCCTGGAACAAAGCTTGAATATCGGCATATTGTTGCTCGATCAAAGCTTTCTGCTGTTCGGCGGTTTCCTTGTCCTTTTTGTGCGCTGCCAACGTTTCGCGATCGGAATCCAGAATCGTCTGGATCGCATCGAAACGGTCCAGAAAATCCCCGAAGCTGTTAGAGCTGAACAATACATCCATATAAGAAACGAAGCCGTCCGTATACATCACTCGCATGCGAGACTCCAGAAGCGCTTCGCGCTTGACGATTCTCTCCTGAACGGCATCGAGAGCAGCGCCGGCTTGCAGCAACTCGGCTTCCTTCGCGTCCACCTGTTCCTGCGTCTTCTGCTTCTCGACGGCAACTCGGTCGATTTCCTTCATCAGGCTCAAAATCTCGTTTTGGAGATCCGCTTTCTTAACCGTCAAGCTCTGCTTTTGGGATTCCGCCGACTTCGCATCCTTGGCTGCGTTCGCCGCCGTTCGTTCGGCTTCCTTGATCTGTTTGTTCGCGGCCGCAATGTCCCTTTCGATCTGCGACAACGACGCGGCCTGGACTTGTCCGCCGTTACCCGAAGGCTGGATCAGGAATACGGTTAACAGCGCTGCTACGAGCAGCCATGCTCCAGCTTTTCTCATATACATGCTTCACCTACACTTTCAAGTACTTTCGAATCGAGATGGTGCTGCCGAGCATTCCGATCAAAGTTCCGATCACAAGGATCAGCCCGGCGGTCAGCCAACCAATTTCCTTGATCGGCACTAGCGATATCAACATGAGCGACATATCCAACTGGGTCAAACTGATAATCTTGCTGTAGCCAAACAGTACGGCGCCTGTCGTCAGAGCAGAGCTTATAAAGCCGATCATCGCTCCTTCGACGAAGAAAGGCCAACGTATAAAAGCATTCGTCGCGCCTACCAGCTTCATGATTCCAATCTCTCGGCGACGGTTAATAATAGTCATCTTGATCGTGTTGGAGATAAGCAGCATAGCCGTAACAGCCAGACCAATCACGATGCCGAAACCGATATTGCGTACTGCATTCGTCACCTTGAACAACATCTCGACCGTTCCTTGGCCGTACT
>Ga0160445_100900_pt1 | contig 10387 bp, 11 predicted proteins | sample HID1972M_E1MG_FD_108215 | JGI IMG/M metagenome (GOLD analysis project Ga0160445, IMG submission 108215) | Enriched pill bug-associated microbial communities from UW Madison campus, WI, USA - HID1972M_E1 MG | ecosystem: Host-associated > Arthropoda: Insects > Digestive system > Unclassified ... | reverse complement strand
TAGATTCGTTCTCTATTATAAAATGAACGAAATGTTATTATATAAAGATATTACGAAAAGCATTGTTATCAAGCAAATACTAAACGTATCCTTTTTTAATAAATTTATCAATAACCGCTGAGATACCAAGTTTATTGATAGTTTTGATTGCTGAGGTAGATACCTTCAACGTAATCCAACGGTTTTCTTCCGGAATAAAGAACCTTTTTGTTTGAAGGTTCGGGTAAAATCTACGAATGGTTTTAACGTTTGAGTTAGAAACCCTATTTCCCTTTAATGCTGATTTACCTGTTAAATCACAAACTCTTGCCATGACTAGTGCTATTTCGTTCTATTAATTCTCAATTATTTAAGAGTGTGCAAATATCGAAAATAATTTTGATTATTCAATAATTATTTGGTTCTATTTTTTCACTCCTGCATTTGCAGATTAAAGTATATAGTTAATAAGCCTAATCAGGACGTAAAACAATTGCCTTTTCCTTGCTTTTAACTTATTTTTATACTTAAATTTAGAAATTCAAAATTACCTAAAAATTAATAACATCTATAAGAATTCATTTTTAAACATGGAATTACAAGTAAAAGATTTTGAGGATTACAAAAAAACATATCAGTATAGTGTAGATCAACCTGAGGAATTCTGGGCAAGGATAGCTGAAACATTTTTTTGGAAGAAGAAATGGACCAATGTTTTGAATTGGAATTTTAAAGAACCAGCTATTAAATGGTTTGAAAATGGCAAGTTAAATATTACTGAAAATTGCCTCGATCGGCATATTTATACGGATGGAGATAAACCTGCTATTATCTGGGAACCTAATGATCCGTTTGAAGATGCACGTATTTTAAGCTATAAGCAGCTACTTGAAAAGGTAGAACAATTTGCAAATGTTTTAAAGAATAACGGCGTACGTAAAGGTGACAGAATATGCATCTATTTACCTATGGTACCAGAGTTGCCAATTGCCATTTTAGCATGTGCCCGCATCGGTGCTATTCATTCAGTGGTTTTTGGTGGTTTTTCTGCGCAGTCCATAGCAGACCGAATCAACGATGCGCAATGTTCTTTAGTAATTACGGCAGATGGAAATTACCGTGGTACCAAGGTTGTTGAACTGAAAAGTATTGTTGATGACGCTTTGGTTCAATGTACCACCATTCAAAAAGTAATTGTATTGACCCGTGCACGTATCGGCGTTTCAATGATCAAAGGTCGCGATGTATGGTGGGAAGACGAAATCCATAAGGTAGAAAGCCAGGGAAATCCGTCCTGCCCGGCAGAAGAAATGGATTCGGAAGACACGTTATTTATCCTCTATACTTCTGGTTCTACGGGCAAGCCAAAGGGGGTTGTTCATACTATTGGTGGTTATATGGTATATACAGGTTATACATTTAGCAATGTTTTTCAATACAAACCAGATGAAGTGTTTTTCTGCACAGCAGATATCGGTTGGATTACAGGGCATTCTTATATCGTTTATGGTCCCTTATCACAAGGTGCAACTTCCTTAATGTTTGAGGGCGTACCAACTTGGCCAGATGCAGGGCGATTATGGGATATTGTTGCCAAACATAAAGTCAATATATTATATACTGCTCCTACTGCAATCCGTTCATTAATGGCCGCTGGCGATGAATATATTGACAATAAAGATTTAAGTTCAATCACCAAGCTAGGTTCTGTAGGTGAGCCAATTAATGAAGAGGCATGGAACTGGTACAATGAAAAAGTTGGGAAAGGTAAGGCTCCGATTGTAGACACTTGGTGGCAAACAGAAAATGGAGGAATATTAATATCACCCATTGCTGGGGTAACACCTACAAAGCCAGGTTATGCTATGCTTCCTTTGCCTGGTGTTCAACCCGTATTGGTTGATGAAAAAGGAAACGTACTGGAAGGAAATGACGTTAGTGGAAATCTTTGTATTAAATTCCCTTGGCCTGGAATGCTTCGTACAACGTGGGGCGATCATGAGCGTTGTCGTTTAACTTATTTCTCTACGTATGAAAATATGTACTTTACAGGAGACGGATGCTTAAGAGATGAAGAAGGGTATTACCGGATCACTGGTAGGGTAGATGATGTATTAAATGTTTCAGGCCACAGAATCGGTACTGCAGAATTGGAGAATGCAATTAATATGCATAGTGATGTAGTTGAATCAGCGATTGTTGGTTATCCACACCCGGTTAAAGGACAGGGTATTTATGCTTTCGTGATAGCTGAAAATCAACATCATGATTTGGATTTAACGCGTAAGGATATTAACGCTACCGTTGCCCGTATCATTGGAGCAATTGCAAAACCTGATAAAATTCAATTTGTATCCAATTTACCTAAAACAAGATCCGGGAAAATTATGCGTAGGATATTGCGTAAAATCGTTGAAGGCGATTTTGCGAATTTAGGAGATACTTCTACCTTATTAGATCCTGGAATTGTTGATGAAATTAAAGAAGGTGCTGAAAAAATGAAGGGTTAGTTTGCTTTTGTTACAAAACAAATATGAACCATCTTATGTTATCCTTATAATTAATTACTGATTATTCATTTTAAACAAAAAGAAAATGGCAGATTTAAAATTAAAAGGAACTTGGAACGAAGTTAAAGGAAAAGCAAAACAATCGTATGCTGATTTAACAGATGATGACTTGTTATATGAAGAAGGAAAAGAAGATGAATTAGTAGGCCGTTTACAAACGAAAACCGGTAAAACCCGTGATCAAGTTGTAGATTGGTTGAATGATTTGTAATCTAATTTTCCGGATTTAAAGAAAAGCGTCGCGACTTATTGGTTGCGACGCTTTTCTTTTGTTATTTTCGCAGTATGACGATGAATAAACCAACCATATTGGTAGTTAACGACGATGGAATTACTGCTCCTGGCATCAAGGTTCTAATTGAAGAGATGCAAAAAATTGGAGAAGTTACAGTTGTTGCTCCAGATAGCCCACAGTCAGGAATGGGCCATGCCATAACCATAGGAAAGCCTTTACGAATAGATGAAGTTCATCTTTATCCGAACGTTAAAATGTATAAATGCTCTGGAACACCGGTAGATTGTGTTAAGCTTGCTGTCAATAAAATATTTAAGGGTAAACATCCTGATATTTGTGTTTCAGGAATTAATCATGGACTTAACAATTCCATCAATATTTTATACTCCGGAACCATGTCCGCTGCGGTTGAAGGCGCTATTGAGGGTATACCATCCATCGGATTTTCCTACGATGACTTTTCTTACGATGCTGATTTTGAACAATGTCGTCCATTTGTTAGTGCAATAACCCGTGAAGTGCTAAAAAATGGACTTCAAAAGGGAACCCTACTCAATGTAAATTTTCCTAATGTTGATAAAATCAAGGGTATTAAAATATGCAGACAAGCCAATGCGAAATGGGCTGAAGAATTTGATGAGCGGGTAGACCCCTATAACCGAAGTTACTATTGGCTAACCGGTGTATTTAAGTCTAATGATCAGGGTGAAGACACAGACATTTGGGCACTTCAAAACAGTTTTACTTCCATTGTCCCTGTGCAATTTGATATGACAGCACATCATGCAATTCCAGAACTTAATTCATGGGCCTTTCAAGTAGAGGAGGCAGTCCCTGAACATGGCAAGCACCAAGAAACAGGTGAACAGACTTTTGAATCAAACCCTGGCTTAGGATAATAACATTTTGAAAAAGGATAATCTATATTTCGGACTTTTAATTGGAATGGTATTTCCTGCTATAGCTTTTTTGTTGGTTAAATTCTATACGCAAAACCTGATGGGCAATCCTTATATCCTGTATGCAATAGCCGCTTTGTTGAATCTATTGATTATGCGCTATTTTTATCATTTCAAATTAAGCCAAAGTGCACAAGGTGTTATTCTGATAACCTTTTTGATAGCAATGGTGTTGTTGTTTTCAGGAAATTTTAAAATAGGAGCAAATAACTAAATACTATACAGATGAAATATTATCTCATAGCGGGGGAAACATCAGGCGATCTACATGGCGCAAATCTTATACGTGCCTTGAGAAAGGAAGATCCAGAAGCTTTGTTTCGGTTTTTAGGTGGCAATGCTATGGAAGCAGAAAGTGGAGGGAAAGCTGTTATTCATAGTTCTGCTATGTCTTTTATGGGCTTTGTGGAAGTATTGGCTAATCTGTTTACTATTTTGGGAAATATCAAGAAGGTGAAAAAAGACCTCCTTGAGAATCGGCCGGATGCTTTGATTTTAATTGATTTCCCGGGTTTTAATTTAAAGATAGCCGATTTCGCCAAAAAGAACAACATTGAAACTTTTTATTATATCTCTCCAAAAGTTTGGGCCTGGAATCAAAAACGGGTTTTGAAAATCAAACGCGTTGTTGATCATATGTTTTGCATCCTTCCTTTTGAAGTGGAGTTTTACAAAAAGTGGGGAATGGAAATCGATTATGTTGGTAATCCTTTACTTGATGCTATTAACCGCTATATTCCAGACTTAGATTTCCGTAAAAAAAATCAATTGAATACCAAGCCTATTATTGCTTTATTACCAGGAAGCAGAAAGATGGAAATTACTAAATTACTTCCTTTAATGGCTACTCTACCTAAATCGTTCCCCGGTTATCAATTCATAATTGCTGGTGCGCCTGGATTTTCAGAGGCTTTTTATCAAAATTTCTTTGAGCAAGGAAAAATCGCGATTGTTTTTGATAAAACTTATGATTTATTGAAAAATGCCGAGGCTGCAATTGTTGCCAGCGGAACTGCGACCCTGGAAACAGCACTATTCCATGTACCACAAGTTGTGGTCTATAAAGCAAATGCCCTTTCCATTTGGATAGCTAAGAAAGTAATTAAAGTAAATTATATTTCTTTGGTCAATTTAATCATGAATGTTCCTGTGGTTCGTGAGTTAGTTCAAGATGAATATAACGAAGAATTAGTAAAAGAAGAACTTAACCGTTTGTTAACTAATGAGGCCTACAGAAATAATATGCTGCAGAATTATAAAGCTTTAGATAATAAAATGGGTGAAGTAGGTGCTTCCGAACGAACAGCCAAATTAATCCAACATTATTTAACTCTTAAACGTTAATTGAAGTTAATTTCAATCTTCCGATGAAGAAACCGTTTGATCTTTTCTTTTAACAAGTAAAACGGAATCAAAAGGAAGTAATAAATATCCTTGTTCATAGCAAAAATGGTATTGACTGCCTTTACTTGTTTTATAAATATTGGTAAAATAGTTGAAATCGAAACCCTTCCTTTGCAACGTTTTCATACTCACTTTTGCTTTTCCGTCCGGATTAAGACTTTCCAGAATCTTCCGATTTCTTTTTAAAATGCTATTAACATTCCGAACATAGCTCAATTTGTTAAGTTCGCGATTCTTATTGAAACTGCTTCTGCAGGCATCATCGCAAAATTTCTTATCGATTCTTCCTGCAAGTTTTGATTTGCATTCCAAGCATAAACGTTCCATAATAATTATATAGGCTATAGAGGATAAAACTTAAATGTATCAAAGATTTTAATTCTTTAGAATCAAAGACATCCTTTCCTAATAAAATTAGTCTGGAGCCGGTTAAAACCGGATAAAGACGGATATAACCGGATAGGTTCCGACTAGGATCTATACCTGATTGCACCTTTGTACTGTTGGGGTAGTGATAGCTCCTTCATTAATTCACTTATTATTAAATATGAACGTTATGAAAAACGCATTGAAAAACAGTGTTCGCTTAACAGGATTTTTAGGAAGTAATCCAGAAATTAAAAGGTATGGTGATGGCAAAAGTTTAGCCAGAGTTTCTATCGCTACCAGCGATTATTACAAAAATAAACAAGGCGATTGGGTGTCTGAAACCCAATGGCACAATTTGGTTATGTGGGGGAAACAAGCTGTATTCGCTGAAAAAAGTCTTTTCAAAGGCCATGAAATATCCATCGAAGGTAAATTGATCAATAGAAGCTATGAAGATAAGAATGGGATTATTCGCTATGTTACTGAAATTGTAGTAAACGAAGTGCTCTCCTTTAATAGAGAGGTTAAAGAAACAACTTTAGTGGAAGAGTAGGATAATGGTAGAGAATAACTTAGGGAATCTGATTTGGTAAGTATGAATCAGATTCCTTATTTAAATGCATTATGCATTCATTTTGACCTTTGTAAGATGAAAATACATAGTGATTTATAAATTTGCTTCGATAAGCTTAATGAAAATCGTCAAAGTATTTTCTATTATAAGGCCCTGGCATTGCATGATCACCCGGTTCAAACAAGAAATTAACAACCTGTATAGAATCTAGGGAAGTAAATGCAAAAGTAGCCTCAGCAAGGTAATTGTTTGCGCCGGCTGATCCTATACTTTGGGTAAGATAAGTTGCATCATCTATAAGAAGCTCCAACGTATCTCCCTTCTTTTCTCCTACCCGTAAATCTATTTCTGGATATTTGTTTTTCAGTGCCTTGACAATTTGTTCACTCGTTAAAGAGTTGGTTTCTGCTTGGGGATTTTTATCTATTTCAAAACGGCCTGTATTCTCATCGTAATTAACTATATAGGGTAACGGCATCACTGAATTTTTATTCATAGATGCTGAATCTGAAAGAGATAATTCTTCCTGGTCAAGATTTAGGCTATCACTTTTTTTGTTTTGGTCTTCTGTGTTTTCATTAGCACATCCATTTACTAGAAAGATTGCGGTTAAGCCTATTAGAAGAAATTTAAACTTTATCATAGTTCATGGTTAAAATTTATCAGTGAATATTAAGGTGTGCTATGAGCCACCGGTATTATTTTCCCATTAAAAAATTTGTGTCCGGTTAATGCAAAATCTGCTATATATTTCCCCATTTCAAAAGCAGCTATTGGAGATTGGAAATCTGGAAATGCTTTTTCAAGCATTTCAGTTTGTGCAGAGCCTAATGCCAGACAATTGATACTTATCTTCTTTTCAATCAATTCCGGTGCCAGGCATTCCGTTAAAATATGTAAGGCGCCTTTACTTGCAGAATAGGCACTCAAACCAGAAAATTTAGCACTTCCCTGAAAGCCTCCCATACTTCCTATATTCACAATGTGCGAATTTTCGTTCATTAAAGGTATAAGATGCTGAATCATTTTAACATGGGCTAATAAGTTGCTTTGAAGCATTTCTGCAAAGTCAATCTGACTTAGTTCCATAAAAGGTTTATTAATCAGTGTTCCTGCATTATTGATTAAAATATCAACCTTTTTTAATCGCTCTTTCACGAAGGGAACAAGTCCGCTTTCATAGTCATCATGTACAATATCAAATTGTGCGGGATAAAGTGTACAATCCGGGTTTAAACCCTTGGCAATATCATAAAGTGTCTTTAACTTTTTTTGATTTCTTGCTAAGGCAATAATTTTATGTTCAGAATTTAATATAAAATTCAGAACCGCTTCAAAACCAACCCCACTGCTGGCGCCAGTAATTACAATATTCATGTTAAATGTTTTTATTAATATAAAGTTACAAATTTGTAAACGATTCTTGATCGCCTTCTTTTAATTCAGCTTCCATTTCTTTTGGCAATTCCTTCTCACCTAAAGCTTGTGGATAGAATATAAAGTAACTTCCAAAAACCGACATCAATGCGGCTATAAAATAATACAGCAAGCTTATTAAAACAGCTAAGTGTGGATCCAGGTGAAAAATTTCTGCTCCATATAAAAACACGACTTCACGAGCTCCCAATCCACCAACTGTAAATGGAAAAATAGCTACCAGAGAAGAAATCAAGAACATAAATAAGTAAGGAGAAAATTTCCCGTCAAAATGAAGTGCATAGAGCAAGCAGATAGCACTCACCAATTGCAACGATTGCACGCACAGCGCTTTAAAATGAGTTGTAAATAATGATTTACTATAATCTGCAAAAAGCTTTTTGAGAATAAAAAAATAAACTATTGTGCCTAATGGAACAATAGTTATAGGGATCCAATTGGGGACTTCTAATTTTGGAATGAAAATAATTAAGACTGCAATAATTAAACAGAGAGCCCATAATCCACTTAAGCGGTCAAAGAAAATTGCCATTAATAAGCGTCTTCCTTTTATTCCAAACTTACGGCGTAAAAAAAATATTTTATAACCATCCCCACCTATTCCTCCAGGTAAAAACAAATTATAGAACATTCCCAATAAAAATAATTTGAAATTATACTTTTCAGATATATATAAACCTATTCCCCTGAAAAGGCCATTTAAACGGCTCGATGTAATTATCTGCGATGTAAAGAAAGCAAGAAATGCAAGTATGAAAAATATTGGGTCAGAAGCGGTCATTGCTTCTTTAAGATCCTTGAAAGAAACTTTACTAAATACAAGGTATAGTGAAAGAAGAGTTATGCCGATCTTAAGGAAAAGTTTGCTAAGCCCCCATAATTTTTGTTTCGTCATTTAATAATGGCTGTATTTGTAGTTTCAAAGGTAAACAAAGCTGCACAATTTGAAAGGATTGCCTCAATAATTAAATCACTGAAGGGCATGGTATGGTTTTTGGTATTTTAATTGTAAACTTGTAATAAATTTTAAGATACATATTATGAAACGAACAATTAAGCTTTTTTGCGTTATGAGCATTGTGACTCTATTTTTAGGGGCATGTACTGCACAGCAAGGAAATACTTCTCCTTCTGCTTCTTCTTGGCGTAATGGTGTTAAAGGACAATGGACATTGACCTCTGTTGAAAAAGAAAGTTTTCCAACAGGTGCTTCAGTAAAATCTATTTTTGATGAAGCTCCGGTAGGTTGCTTTATTGGAAGTACCTGGAATTTGACTGGTAGTGGAAAAGGTACGATAACATTTAATGAAGCTGGTAATTTATGTGCACCAGGAGCAGTTCGTGATATTTTCTGGTCAATTAACCAAAATCCCGGATCAACAAGCTCTCAATTTCAATTTAAAAAAATTATGCCGGGTGATCGGGCAAAGGATGTAACCGCTGGATATAGTTTAGACTTAGTAAGTGCGAACGATAATGGATTGGTTTTAAGTATGCCTTTAGATCTGGGCGGAAGCACCGGTTATTTAGTTTTTCATTTCAGTAAAAACTAATACCAAAACTTAATTAAACAAAGAAGCCTTCGTCTTATCGAAGGCTTCTTTGTTTAAAATAAAAAATAATTTATTGAAATATAGCGCATTAAGATTTTTAATAAAAATAATATCATAAATATTTTTGAAATATAGAATTCTAATCTATATTTGCAATCCCAAACAGGGAGATTAGCTCAGCTGGTTCAGAGCATCTGCCTTACAAGCAGAGGGTCACTGGTTCGAATCCAGTATCTCCCACAGTATCACAAAGCCCTTTTTTATCAAAAAAAGGGCTTTTTTTATGCGTCTACGCGTAAAAGACCAGTTTAAAACTTATTTGTATGCCAGATCCCTCGGCAAAGTTGTGAAGGAAAAGCTGCATAATTTCACCAAAAAAGGTTACAAATAGGTTACAAAATTCAAAAAGGTTACGAATAGGTTACAATTTTTAAATGTAAAATTTTGAATTATGGCAACAGTAGAAGCAGTTGTTTTAAAACACAACAAAAAAGCGGATGGTACTTATAATGTTAAAATCCGAGTATCCCAAAAGGGACAAAAGAGGTATATTGATACTCCTCATTTTGTAAGCGACAGACAGCTTGACAAGAAAAAAAAGGTTAAAGATCAATTTCTTAAAAAGATTCTTGATAAAACATTGGACGGTTACAGAAACTTAATCAGTGAGCTTGATGCCCGGATCGATTTTTTTACGGTAGAGACTCTGAAAAAGCATTTGCTAGAACAATCGGCTGAGATAGATTTTATCAGCTTTATTTCTGAACATATTAAAATGCTGAAAGATGAGAATAAATTAAAGCAGGCTTCCCATTTTAACACCATCAAGAATAGCCTGATTGATTTTTTTAAACGGGATTCGGTTTCGATCAATGAAATTACCGTGTCGATGCTTTGGGCATTCGAGCGGTTCCTTCGTGGACAAAGGGTTGTTACCCGGTTGGACAGATTGGAGCGGCCCGTTACAAGGATAAACAACGGCCTCTGCGAAAGTGCGCTCAATTCCTACTTCAGAGGCTTGCGTGCATTGTTTAACTTTGCCTGTAAGCGCTACAATAACAAGTCACTCGGTATAATTAAAATTGTTCACTATCCTTTTGAGGAGTATAAGATTGTGAATGCTCCAGAGAGCAGAAAGCGAAATGTGAATGTTGATACATTGCTGAGAATTTTTGATTGTGAAGTGAAATCGGGTAGCCGTATGGAACTTGCAAGGGATCTGTTCAAGCTTTCGTTTCTAATGTGTGGTATCAATGCCATCGATCTGTTTCATCTAAACCAGGATAATGTTGTCAATGGGAGATTGG
>Ga0160445_100899_pt1 | contig 10395 bp, 9 predicted proteins | sample HID1972M_E1MG_FD_108215 | JGI IMG/M metagenome (GOLD analysis project Ga0160445, IMG submission 108215) | Enriched pill bug-associated microbial communities from UW Madison campus, WI, USA - HID1972M_E1 MG | ecosystem: Host-associated > Arthropoda: Insects > Digestive system > Unclassified ... | reverse complement strand
GTTCCAGCCTGACTGGGAACCCCGTTATATGGCCGTGCCCGCCGGACTCGATCCGTTGGTGGCGCTGGCCGACACTGCTGCCCTGATCGCGGGCGGCTTGACTGGATTGGTGAAACGCTGATGATTCAACGCTCCCTGAAGTACATCCTGGCCGCACTGATTGTGCTGGCCGTGATTGCCGGCGGCGGTTACTGGTACCTCAAACGCCCGGCACCGGAACCGACGCTCGAACCCATTACGGCAGCCGACGGCACCGTGTTGACCCGCATCATCCCTGGTACCAAGCCCAAGGCGCAGGTGCTGGTGGCGGTCAATAGCGACCAGAAGCTGACCGACAATCAACTGACCACCCTGAGCCGCAGTGCCTCGGCGCAGATCGTTCAGGTGATTCTGCCCAAGGACTGCCTGCAACAAAGCCGCGCCCTGCAAACCGGCCTGCGCGAGCTGAACGGCCCGGCCACTCTGGTCAGCGGCATCGGCCCGGGCGCCGTGCTGGCCTGGCGCTGGCTGGCGGAACAGAAAGACGACAAGGCCCAGGCCATTTCCGTCGACCTGGCACTGGAAAAAGGTGGCTGCACGCACCTGCTGCCGAAATCCGCTGCCCACGGCCACTGGCTGGCAGCGTGGAACGACAACCCGGACGACGCCAGCGCAGGTTTCGTGCGCGATCAACCGAACGCCGAAACCAGCATCAGCGACTACGACATCAACCTGCCGCAAGTGCTGAACAACGAACTGCGCAAAATCCTCGTTGGCGGCGACAAGGCTAACGGCGGTCTGGCGATTCCGGTAGTTGAAGTGCCGGCCGGTCAGGCCAAAGACACTGTCACCCTGTTCCTCTCCGGTGACGGCGGCTGGCGCGACCTCGACCGCGATGTGGCCGGTGAAATGGCCAAGATCGGCTACCCGGTGGTCGGCATCGATACGCTGCGCTACTACTGGCAGCACAAGAGCCCGGAGCAAAGCGCACTGGATCTGAGCGAACTGATGCAGCACTACCGGCAAAAATGGGGCACCAAGCGCTTCATCCTCACCGGTTACTCGTTCGGCGCCGACGTTCTGCCGGCGATCTACAACCGCCTGCCGGACACCGAGCAGCAACGCGTAGACGCCATCATCCTGCTCGCCTTCGCCCGCACCGGCAGCTTCGAAATCGAAGTCGAAGGCTGGCTCGGCAACGCCGGCAAAGAAGCCGCCACCGGCCCGGAAATGGCCAAGTTGCCACCGGCCAAGGTGATCTGCATCTATGGCGAAGAAGAGGCGGATGAAAGTGGTTGCACCGACAAGACTGCTGTCGGTGAAGCAGTGAAACTGCCCGGCGGCCACCACTTCGACGAGAACTACCCGGCGCTGGCCAAGCGCTTGGTGGATTTGATCGAGAAGCGTCAGGCGGCGAGCCAGGTCGCGGAAGAGTGATCTGAAGCGTCCTTAAAAAAGCCCCCGCCATCTCACGATGGCGGGGGCTTTTTACATTCAGAGGATCATCCCAATCCCCTGTGGGAGCGAGCCTGCTCGCGAATGCGGTGGGCCAGTTTACAGACTCGTCGACTGACACTACGCCTTCGCGAGCGGGCTCGCTCCCACAGGGGAAGTGCGTTGGATTCAGCAGTTTTGTGCCAAGGCTCGCAAATCTCTTGACGCTTCAGGAAGCCAAAAACGCCAAGCGTCCACATTCCATAAAACGTGGACCTGCTTGATTGGCATTATCGAATCGTCAACTCCACACTCATTCATCTGCTGAACAAATACCCGCAAAACCGCCAGCAACGTTTAGTTTCGTTTACTTCCAGTCTCGCAATATCAGATGACGCCCACTGACCTTGTAGGCAAACTCCGAAACTCTTGTTGGGGCGCTGTACCGCTCTATTGCGCTGTTTTTCGAAGGGATACTCTCCGGACGTCGCTGACCCATTCAGCGATCGGGCTTGGTAACCCGGTGGAATTAGGCGCAACAGCGCACCCGACACGACTCAGGCGTTATCCCGCCCGAGCCCCTGTGTTATGGCAGCTGTGCGTGGGACGCTTTCGGGCGTGCCGGTTTCCTTGATTCCCCGGTTTACCAACCTGCGCACAGCTGCCACCCATTCGCTTGGTATCGGATGCGGCAGCTCTCGAAATCAAGGGAACTGAACATGAACAATCCATCTGATCTTAAAACCATCGGCTTCACCCCTTTCCTCCACAACTCGGATCAAGCGTTCTTCAACGTCCGCTCCGGCATCCCGATCATTGATGCTTTGTCCCAATCCTCCGAACTGCTGTCCCTCGCCAAATCCTTCGCCGAGGATGCGGCCTTCATCAGAGACACCGATCGCCACGCTTGGGCTGCGCATTACCTGACGGTGATGGGCAAAGCCTTGATTGATGACGTGATCCAAGCGCTGATCCCGCGACCTGCGCGTACGAAAACCGAGTCTGAAGCAGAGATGCCTGAAGGCTTGTAGAGGTTTGAAGATCAAAAGATCGCAGCCTTCGGCAGCTCCTACATGGAATGCGAAACCTGTAGGTGCTGCCGAAGGCTGCGATCTTTTGATCTGAAGTTGCCGCCCACAAAAAAGCCCCCGCCAGCCACAAGGCCGACGGGGGCTTTTCGGATGGGGCCAAACTTACATTTCGACCTGCGTCCCCAACTCAATCACCCGATTCAGCGGCAGATTGAAGAACCTTAAGTTCCCATTGGCATTCTTCAACATGAACGCAAACAGCGCCTCACGCCAACGCGCCATGCCTTCCAGCTTCGAGGCAATCACCGTTTCGCGGCTGAGGAAGTAGGTGGTGCGCATCGGGCTGAAGTCCAGATCATCCAGATGACACAGCTTCAGCGCCTGCGGCACGTCAGGCTCATCGGTGAAGCCGAAGTGCAGGATCACCCGGAAGAAGCCCTCTCCGTGCGCTTCCACTTCGAAACGTCGCGATGGCGGCACGCGCGGAATGTCTTCGTAGACCACTGTCAGCAACACCACCTGCTCATGCAGCACTTGGTTGTGCAGCAGGTTGTGCAACAACGCATGCGGCACGGCGTCGGAGCGCGCGGTGAGGAACACCGCGGTGCCCTGCACGCGATGCGGCGGTTGCACGCGGATGCTGCTGATGAAGATCGGCAGCGGCAGCGCACCTTCGTCGAGGCGATCGACCAGCAGTTGCTTGCCGCGCTTCCACGTGGTCATCAGCACGAACAGCGCGATACCGGCGATCACCGGGAAGGCACCGCCCTGCACGATCTTCGGCACGTTGGCGGCGAAGTACAGACCATCCACCAGCAGGAAACCGATCAACACCGGCACGGCAAGGATTGGTGGCCATTTCCACAGCAACAGCATCACTGCCGACACCAGAATGGTGGTCATCAGCATCGTGCCGGTCACCGCCACGCCGTAAGCAGAGGCCAGTGCGCCAGACGATTCGAAGCCGAGTACCAACAACACCACGCCAACCATCAACGCCCAGTTCACCGCACCAATATAAATCTGGCCCTGCTCGGCGCTGGAGGTGTGCTGGATGTACATGCGCGGAATGTAGCCGAGCTGAATCGCCTGACGGGTCAGGGAGAACGCGCCGGAAATCACCGCTTGCGAGGCAATCACCGTGGCCAGTGTCGACAGGCCGACCAGTGGAATCAACGCCCAGCTCGGCGCCAGCAAGTAGAACGGGTTACGCGCCGCTTCCGGGTTTTCCAGCAGCAAAGCGCCCTGACCGAAGTAGTTGAGCACCAGCGCCGGCAACACCAGAATGAACCACGCGCGGGCAATCGGTTTGCGACCGAAGTGGCCCATGTCGGCGTACAGCGCTTCGGCACCGGTCAGCGCCAGCACCACGGCACCGAGGATCGCCACGCCCATGCCCGGATGAACGACGAAGAAATTCACCGCCCACATCGGGTTCATCGCGTGCAGCACTCCCGGGGTGTGGCTGATGCCGTAGACCCCGAGCGCGCCAAGGACGAGAAACCAGGTGACCATGATCGGCCCAAACAAAATGCCGATCCGCGCGGTACCGTGGCGCTGGATCAGGAACAACCCGACCAGAACCACCAGCGACAGCGGCACCACCCAATGGTCGATGCCATCGAATGCCAGCCCCAGACCTTCAATCGCCGAGAGTACGGAAATCGCCGGGGTGATCATGCTGTCGCCGTAAAACAGCGCAGCGCCGATCAGTCCGCAGACCACCAATAATGAACGCAGCTTTTTGCGATGCCCTGCCGCTCGCCGAGCCAGTGCGGTGAGCGCCATGATGCCGCCCTCGCCCTGGTTGTCGGCGCGCAGCACAAACATCATGTATTTGATCGAAACCACCCAGATCAGCGACCAGAAGATCAACGACAGAATACCCAGCACGCCGTCGTGATTGACGGGCACACCGTAGCCGCCGGAAAACACTTCTTTAAGGGTGTACAACGGGCTCGTGCCGATGTCGCCGTAAACCACCCCGACCGCCGCGACCAGCATACTCAGCGGCTTGGTTGCCGAACCCTCGGCGCCTGCCGCATGACTACTTGCCTGACCCATCCAACACTCCTGACTTACCGGAACCGGCTTCTTTTCAATGAAGCACTATGCTTTGTCGTGCAGCATGATGCGCTGATTTACCTGTTGTTACAGACGATTTGTTGACTGTAAAAAATTGGTAAAGCCCAACGGCGCGAAGCATAGCGCAGCACTCGTCGTATTTCCCGGCATAAAGCTGGTCAAGTGCGCTTCTCGCCGCTAGAATTGCGCACTTTTTGATCAGAGGCGCACCCTAAGCGCCCATCCGTCGGCTTCCGCACTGCGCAAGCGGCGTCACAAAATACCGAGGTTAGACATGTCCACCACTCCTGCGCCGGCCAATCCAAAGGTTGGCTTTGTATCTCTGGGTTGCCCGAAAGCACTGGTCGACTCCGAGCGCATCCTGACCCAGCTGCGCATGGAAGGTTATGACGTGGTGTCCACCTATCAGGACGCCGACGTTGTAGTCGTCAACACCTGCGGTTTCATCGATTCGGCCAAGGCTGAGTCGCTGGAAGTGATCGGCGAAGCGATCAAGGAAAACGGCAAGGTGATCGTCACCGGTTGCATGGGCGTGGAAGAAGGCAACATCCGCAACGTGCACCCGAGCGTGCTGGCCGTGACCGGCCCGCAGCAGTACGAGCAAGTGGTCAACGCCGTGCACGACGTCGTGCCGCCGCGTAAAGATCACAACCCGCTGATCGACCTGGTGCCGCCGCAAGGCATCAAGTTGACCCCGCGTCACTACGCTTACCTGAAGATTTCCGAAGGCTGCAACCACAGCTGCTCGTTCTGCATCATCCCGTCGATGCGCGGCAAACTGGTCAGCCGTCCAGTCGGCGATGTGCTCGACGAAGCTCAACGCCTGGTCAAATCCGGCGTTAAAGAGTTGCTGGTTATTTCGCAAGACACCAGCGCTTACGGCGTTGACGTGAAATACCGCACCGGTTTCTGGAACGGCGCGCCGGTGAAAACCCGCATGACCGAACTCTGTGAAGCGCTGAGCACTTTGGGCGTCTGGGTACGTCTGCACTACGTTTACCCGTACCCGCACGTTGACGAGCTGATCCCGCTGATGGCCGCCGGCAAGATCCTGCCGTACCTGGACATCCCGTTCCAGCACGCCAGCCCGAAAGTGTTGAAGTCGATGAAACGCCCGGCGTTCGAAGACAAGACCCTGGCGCGGATCAAGAACTGGCGCGAAATCTGTCCGGATCTGATCATCCGCTCGACCTTCATCGTCGGCTTCCCGGGCGAAACCGAAGAAGACTTCCAGTACCTGCTCAACTGGCTGACCGAAGCCCAGCTCGACCGCGTCGGCTGCTTCCAGTACTCGCCGGTAGAAGGCGCTCCGGCCAACGATCTGGATCTGGAGATCGTTCCGGACGAGGTCAAGCAGGATCGTTGGGATCGCTTCATGGCGCACCAGCAAGCGATCAGCTCGGCACGTCTGCAAATGCGCATCGGCCGTGAAATCGAAGTACTGGTGGACGAAGTCGACGAGCAAGGCGCGGTTGGCCGCTGCTTCTTCGATGCCCCGGAAATCGACGGCAACGTGTTTATTGATAACGGCAGCAATCTGAAGCCGGGCGACAAGGTCTGGTGCAAAGTCACCGACGCTGACGAATACGATCTGTGGGCCGAACAGATCTAACACCGCATACCCTGTAGGAGCTGCCGAAGGCTGCGATCTTTTGATCTTGATCTCGATAAACAAGATCAAAAGATCGCAGCCTCGTTTCACTCGTCAGCTCCTACAGGGATTCGGGATAGCGCTGAATTCAAAAGCCCCGCTCTTTTTCCAAGATGCGGGGCTTTTTTACGGCTATCGTTTATCGGGGGACGGACTCCCTTGAACGAACAAGAGGCCAACGGGCATGCGTCACCACTCGGTTATCCACACGCCGAAACTCAGCGATTATCAGGAACTGACCCGGGTCTGGGAGGCCTCGGTTCGCGCCACCCATGATTTTCTGCCGGACAGCTATATCGAGCTACTGCGTAATCTGGTGCTGACCCGCTATCTGGATGCGGTGATGCTGATCTGCACCAAGGACGCCGACCAGCGCATCACCGGATTTGCCGGGGTCGCGGCGGGCAAGATTGAGATGCTGTTCATTGATCCCGATTTTCGCGGCCAAGGTTTGGGCAAGAAGCTGCTCAACTACGCGATGCAGCATTTGAACGCCGATGAGCTGGACGTCAACGAACAGAACCCGCAGGCACTGGGGTTTTACTTCAAGCAGGGTTTTGAAGTGATCGGCCGCTCGGAGGTGGATGGCATGGGCCAGCCGTATCCGTTGCTGCATATGCGCTTGCGGCAAACCCAAACACGCTCAAGCCACGCCTGACCCACAACCGTACCCCTGTAGGAGCTGCCGAAGGCTGCGATCTTTGCTTTTTAAAGATCAAAAGATCGCAGCCTTCGGCAGCTCCTACAAATGGAACCGGGCTTAACCGGCGCCACACAGGTACAATGCCCACCCCTTTTTTGTTACGGCCCTGTCATGACTGACCCGATTCGCCTCTCCAAACGCCTCATTGAACTGGTCGGTTGCTCCCGCCGGGAGGCCGAGCTGTTCATCGAGGGCGGCTGGGTCACCGTGGACGGCGAAGTCATCGACGAACCGCAGTTCAAGGTCGGCGACCAGAAGGTCGAGCTCGACAAGGACGCCCAGGCCACCGCGCCGGAGCCGGTGACTATCCTGCTCAACGCGCCGGCCGGCATGGACGTCGAAAGCGCCATGCAATCGCTGAGCATCGACACCCTCAGCGAAGAACACCGCTATGGCAAACGCCCGTTGCGCGGCCACTTCCTGCGCCTGACCGCCAGCGCCGACCTGCAAGCCAAGGCCAGCGGGCTGCTGGTGTTCACCCAAGACTGGAAAATCCTGCGCAAGCTCACCGCCGACGCCGCGAAGATCGAGCAGGAATATGTAGTCGAAGTTGAAGGCGACATGGTCGCCCACGGCCTCAACCGCTTGCAGCACGGCCTGACGCACAAGGGCAAAGAGCTGCCGCCGGTCAAGGCCAGCTGGCAGAACGAAAACCGCCTGCGCTTCGCCATGAAAAACCCGCAGCCGGGGATCATCGCCCAGTTCTGCGAAGCGGTTGGCCTCAAGGTCATCGGCATCCGCCGCATCCGCATCGGCGGCGTCTCGATCGGCAAAGTCCCGGTCGGCCAATGGCGCTACCTGTCCGGCAAAGAGAAGTTCTAAGACTTCCACTGCCGTCACACATTCCGGCAGCGCGCCCGCGTGCTGCCCACAACGCTTATCAGGATTACTCACATGATTCATAACGACGTATTGCGCAGCGTGCGCTACATGCTCGACATCAGTGACAAGAAAGTTGTCGAAATCATCAAACTCGGCGGCATGGACGTAGCGCTCGCTGACGTGCTGACCTGGCTCGACAAGAAAGAAGAAGACGAAGAAGGTTTCGTGCGCTGCCCGGACGAAGTCATCGCACACTTCCTCGACGGCCTGGTGATTTTCAAGCGTGGCAAGGACGAAAGCCGTCCGCCGCAGCCGATCGAAGTGCCGGTGACCAACAACATCATCCTGAAAAAGCTGCGCGTGGCCTTCGAATTGAAAGAAGACGACATGCACGCGATCCTCAAGGCTGCCGAGTTCCCGGTGTCCAAGCCTGAGCTGAGCGCACTGTTCCGCAAGGTTGGCCACACCAACTATCGCCCGTGCGGCGACCAGTTGCTGCGCAACTTCCTCAAGGGGCTCACGCTGCGCGTGAGAGCGTAAACAGCAGCTACAAGTTTCGAGCTGCAAGCTGCAAGTTGCCACTTCGCTTCTACTTGCCGCTTGTAGCTTGCAACTCGAAGCTGGCCGCATGGCCTAGAGTGTACTGATCCCTAATCCTCAGGACTCGCCATGCACCCGTTTTTCTCCCTGCAAGGCCGCACCGCTCTGGTGACCGGCGGCACCCGTGGTATCGGCAAAATGATCGCCAAAGCCTTCGTCGAGGCTGGCGCGCGTGTCTATGTCTGCTCGCGCGACGCCGAAGCCTGTCATCAAACCGCGGGAGAACTCAGCGCTTTGGGTACTTGCTACGGCATGGCAGCGAATCTGGCGACTGAAGACGGCGTGCAGGAACTGGCCGCGCGTCTGGGCGAGCAAATCACCCATCTGGATATTCTGGTGAACAACGCCGGCACCACGTGGGGCGCGCCGCTGGAGAGCTACCCGGTCAAGGGCTGGGAAAAGGTCATGCAGCTCAACGTGACGTCGGTGTTCACCTGCATCCAGCAGTTTCTGCCGCTGTTGCGCAAGGCAGGCTCGGCGGCGAATCCGGCGCGGATTATCAATATTGGTTCAGTGGCGGGGATTTCTTCGTTTGGGGAGCAGGCTTATGCCTACGGGCCGAGTAAGGCTGCCCTGCACCAATTGTCACGGATTCTTGCGCGGGAGCTGGTGAGCCAGCACATCAATGTCAATGTGATCGCACCGGGGCGGTTTCCGAGCAAGATGACTCAGCATATTGGCAATGATGAGAAGGCGCTGGCGGAGGACACAGCGGTGATCCCGATGAAGCGTTGGGGGCGTGAGGAAGAGATGGCGGCGTTGGCGATCAGTCTGGCGAGTACCGCCGGGGCTTATATGACCGGGAATATTATTCCGTTGGATGGTGGGTTTAGCCTTTAAAAGATCGCAGCCTTCGGCAGCTCCTACATGGGATCGACGCGCCCCTGTAGGAGCTGCCGAAGGCTGCGATCTATTGATCTTTAGTGCATCATTCCCACCCTGCCCCGCTTCGAATGCAAACCATGACTTACAGCGTCTCCCCCATCGGCTTCGTGCGCTCCTGCTTCAAGGAGAAATTCGCCATCCCGCGCCAACCGCAACTGGCCCCCGCCGCCCGTGGCGTGCTGGAACTGGTGGCGCCGTTCGATCAGGGTGACGCCGTGCAAGGCCTGGAACAGGTCAGTCACGTCTGGTTGCTGTTCCTGTTCCACCAAGCACTCGAAGAAAAACCACGATTGAAAGTCCGCCCACCCCGCTTGGGCGGCAACAAATCCATGGGCGTGTTCGCCACCCGCGCGACTCACCGACCCAACGGCATCGGTCAGTCTGTGGTGAAACTGGACAAGGTTGAAGCCAATCGCCTGTTCATCTCGGGCATCGATTTGCTCGACGGCACGCCGGTTCTCGACGTCAAACCCTACGTGCCCTATGCCGATATCATCCCCGAAGCCTCTAACAGCATCGCCAGTGCAGCACCGCAGCTGATTGACGTGCAGTGGACGCACTCAGCACTGAAACAAGCGCACACACACGCTCAACGCCTTGATGAGCCGTTGGTTGCGTTGATTGAACAGTGTCTGGCCCAGGATCCGCGTCCGGCGTACCAAACCCCGGTACCTGAGCGTGAATACGGCGCGCAGTTCTGGGATCTGGACGTACGCTGGCATTACCCGACGCCTGAGCAGATTCGCGTGCTGGAAGTCATTCCTGCCGCAGCCTGAGACCTCGGTCAATGTAGGAGCTGCCGAAGGCTGCGATCTTTTGATTTTGATCTTAAAAGCAAGATCAAAAGATCGCAGCCTTCGGCAGCTCCTACATGGATTGTGGCAGGCATGAAGGAAATGTTTCGGGCATAAAAAAGCCCCCATTGCCTTTGCAGGCAATGGGGGCTGATCGTTCCCACGCTCTGCGTGGGAATGCATCCGTTGACGCTCTGCGTCACCTGAACAGCTTACTTCTCGACGAACGCACGCTCGATCAGGTAATCACCCGGCTCGCGCATCCGCGCCGAGATCTTCAGGCCGAAGCTATCAAGCACTTCGCTGGTCTCGTCGAGCATGCTCGGGCTGCCGCAGATCATCGCGCGGTCGTCCTGCGGGTTGATCGGTGGCAGGCCGATGTCGCTGAACAGCTTACCGCTGCGCATCAGG
>Ga0160445_100898_pt1 | contig 10405 bp, 8 predicted proteins | sample HID1972M_E1MG_FD_108215 | JGI IMG/M metagenome (GOLD analysis project Ga0160445, IMG submission 108215) | Enriched pill bug-associated microbial communities from UW Madison campus, WI, USA - HID1972M_E1 MG | ecosystem: Host-associated > Arthropoda: Insects > Digestive system > Unclassified ... | reverse complement strand
GACAGAACTTGCAAAAGAACTTGCCAGGTTTATGTTTGATAGTGAGGATGCTCTTATTCAGATTGACATGAGTGAGTATATGGAGAAATTCGCAATATCACGTTTAGTGGGTGCGCCTCCAGGATATGTTGGTTATGAAGAAGGTGGACAGTTAACTGAAAAAATACGAAGAAAGCCTTATTCAGTAGTTTTATTGGATGAGATTGAGAAAGCGCATCCTGATGTGTTCAATATCTTGCTTCAAGTATTGGACGAAGGACAGTTGACCGACAGTTTAGGAAGGAAAGTGGACTTCCGAAATACAATTGTTATCATGACTTCTAATATTGGTGCAAGACAATTGAAAGATTTCGGACAAGGAGTAGGATTTACAACGAGTGCGAAAAGCGGACAGGCAGATGCACATTCAAGAAGTGTTATTGAGAATGCATTGAAACGTACGTTTGCTCCTGAGTTCTTGAACCGTGTTGACGATGTTATCGTGTTCAATTCATTGAGAAAAGAAGAGATCTTTAGAATTATTGATATTGAGTTAAAAACATTGTTTGAAAGAATTGAAAGCTTAGGTTATACTATTAAGTTAACAGACTCTGCTAAGGATTACATCGCAGAAAAAGGATTCGATTCTAACTTTGGTGCACGTCCTCTAAAAAGAGCTATTCAGAAATATTTAGAAGATCCGGTTGCTGAAGAAATCTTGAAAGGTGAATTAGCTGATGGCAGTACGCTAGAGGTTTCATTTGATAAAGATAAGGGTGAAGTTATAGTACAAGGTTTAAAAGATGGTAAAGCAAAACCAGCAAAGCCAACAGATGTAAGCCCGAAGGCATCTAAGAAAGACGACAAGAAAGAGGAAAAATAATCTCTATATAGAGGTAAAAAAAACATAAAAAGGCACGATAAATATTATTTTATCGTGCCTTTTTATGTTTTGGCGTATTGTTTGTATTAAACCTTTATACATTTTGCAACTCTATTATTAATAAGTAACTAATAAACTATTTATATGAAAAAGCCATTACTATTTTTATGTGCATTGTTGATAATTGGATTAACAGCATGTAAAGACACGAACAACGTTCAACCAGTTTATCAAAATCCTAATACTGCATTTGTTGTGACATTAGATCCTAGTGGTTGGACACGTATATCAAACGCAAAAATTGCTTTTGATATACCACTAAAAGATTTAACAGAATATTACTTGCTTCAAGGGGGAGTTGCAGTAGCATTGAGCTTTGATGACGAAGATTCTTATGAGATTTTACCTACTACTTCGGATGGAATAGCTTATTCTGTAAATTATGCAATTGGTTGGGTAACTATTTACGCTGATGATCCATTAGCTGATGATGGTGTGCAGACGACATTTCCTACTGGCGATATCATTGCTAAAATTATACTGTCGACTACAGATTATTTAGATTATCAGGGAATGTTCAATTCTCCGGAAGTAGAGTTTAAACAATTGAAATAGATTATTTTCCACTGTTATAAAAGTAAAGGCAATATTTTTAAATATTGCCTTTACTTTTATAACAGTGGTTATTTTCTTTTTAACTACAGTTAGAAATTGTTTTTCATTAAATTGAATTTATTAGAGATAATAAAATTAATATAATATGCATATAGCTTTTCATGGTGCTGCAAAAACCGTAACAGGCAGCAAACATTTAATTACACTAAAAAATGGTATTAAAATCTTATTGGACTGTGGTTTATTTCAGGGAAGAGGTTCTGATAGCGATATTTTAAATAAGCATTTTGGATTTGTTCCTACAGAGGTCGATTATGTTGTGCTTTCCCATGCACACATTGACCATACTGGTTTATTGCCATTATTAGTTAAACAAGGTTTTCGTGGAAAGATTATTTGTACACCCGCTACACGAGATTTATGTAAGATATTATTACTTGATTCGGCTCATATTCAAGAATCCGATATTCGCTATTTAAATAAGAATTTATTGAAACAGGGTAAAAAGCCTGTTGATCCTTTGTACGATACAGAGGATGCTTATTTAGCACTTTCGCTTTTTCGTACGGTTAAATATCAGACAGAGTTTGAACTATGTAAAGGAGTGAAGCTGTTTTATACAGATGCTGGTCATATTATAGGAAGTGCTGCAGTGCATCTTGATATTATGGAAGATGGAAAACTAAAAAGGATTTCTTTTTCAGGAGATGTAGGTCGTTATGGCGATCTTATTTTAAAATCTCCTGAAGAGTTTCGTCAGGCTGATTATATTTTATTAGAGTCGACTTATGGAGATGAAATCCATGAAAAGGTTATATCTACTGAAGAGATGTTAAACCAGGTTATACAAGAAACTTGTGTACAGCGAGGAGGAAAGGTTATTATTCCTGCGTTTAGTGTGGGCCGAACTCAGGAGTTATTATATCATTTAAATAATTTAAGTCTAAGCGATAAGCTACCTAAGGTTCCCGTTTATATAGATAGTCCCTTATCTGAAAAGGCAACCTTGGTTGTAAAATCACACCCATGGAGTTTTAATGAAAGAGTACAGGAAGTTATGAAGAACGATGATGATCCTTTTGATTTTCCGGGATTACATTTTGTGGAAGATGCAGAGGAATCTAAATCGTTGAACTTTAGAAAGGAACCTTGTATTATTATTTCTGCGTCTGGCATGGCGGAAGCAGGAAGGGTAAAGCATCATATTAAGAATAATATAGAAGAGTCAAAGAATACAATTTTGCTTGTGGGATATAGTGAGCCAGGTTCATTAGCCGGTCGGTTAAAGGCAGGTGTAGAAATGGTATCGATCTTTGGAGAGAAATTCTTTGTAAAAGCAAAGATCGAGAGTGTCCAATCGATGAGTGCACACGGCGATCAGAATGATTTGCTTCAGTTTATCTCAAATCAAGATCCTAATCGAGTGAAGAAGGTATTCCTGGTCCATGGAGATCCGGACACCCAGGTTATTTTTAAGAATAAGTTAATGGAAAAGGGATACAAGGTGGAAATCCCGGAACGCCACCAATCTTTTGAGTTAAATTAATTGGGTAAAAAGCATAAAGGCGATCTTGAATTTCAAGGTCGCCTTTATGCTTTTTATATTTAAAAATGTTATTCAGACATTTCATCAATGATTCTTTGGCTTACACCTGTAAAGGAGAATCCTCCATCATGGAAAAGGTTTTGCATCGTAACCATCTTCGTTAGATCTGAGAATAAAGAAACAGCATAGTTAGCACATTCATCTGCGGTTGCATTTCCTAGTGGTGACATTTTATCTGCATAGTCAACAAAACCATCGAAACCTTTAACGCCGGAACCTGCTGTTGTACGAGTTGGCGACTGACTGATTGTGTTGATTCTAACATGTTTCTTAACACCGTATTGGTATCCGAAATTACGAGCAATGCTTTCTAATAGAGCTTTGGCATCTGACATATCGTTATAGTCAGGGAATACGCGTTGACCAGCGATGTAGCTAAGAGCAACAACAGAACCCCATTCATTAATAGCATCCTTTTTCAAAGCAGTTTGTAAGATGCGATGAAGACTGATTGCAGAGATGTCAAATCCTTTGTGCATATAGTCGTAATTGTTTTCAGTATAATGAATTCCTTTACGAACATTAATACTCATGCCGATTGAATGCAAGATAAAATCAACGCCTCCACCGAAATGTTCAGTAGCTTTATCGAATAAATTATCAATATCTGCCTGACTTGTTACATCTGCAGGGATAACTGGCGCATTATTGCATTCTTTTGAAAGTTGGTCAATTGTTCCCATTCGTAAAGCAACTGGTGCATTGGTTAGAATGATCTCAGCTCCTTCTTCTACGCATTTTAATGCGGTTTTCCATGCAATAGAACGATCATCTAGTGCACCGAAGATGATTCCTTTTTTTCCTTTTAATAAGTTGTATGCCATACTGGATTGTTTTATTTCGATTTTGTACCAAAGGTTGTAAAAAGTTGCTGATCTGCCAAATTACATGAACCTTTTGTCTGTTTATTAACAGTATTTATTCTGTATTAGTTTTGGTTTAAAGTAAGTAGTTCCTTTGCATGTAAGAAAGCGGTTTCACTAATATCTTTACCGCCAAGCATTTGAGCAATCTCCTGGATCCGCTCTTCAGGATCTAACAGCTGAATATTTGTTTGAGTGTGATTGGTTCTTTCTTCTTTAAATACCTTGAAATGAGAGAAACCCTGAGAAGCGATCTGAGGTAAATGCGTAATCGCAATTACTTGTAGGTTCTCGGTTAATTTCTTCATAAGATCACCAACTTTAATGGCGACTTCGCCTGAAATACCGGTGTCAATTTCATCAAAGATAATGGTTGGTAATGCAGATGTTTTGGCAATTAATGATTTAATGGCTAGCATTAATCGCGATAGCTCTCCTCCCGAAGCAACCTTACTTACCGATTGTGGCTCCTGGCCAAGGTTAGCAGTAAAGAGAAACTCTACTTCATCTTTTCCGCTGCTGCGAAGCTCTCCTTCAGGAAGCGAATTAAGCTTTATTCTAAAAACGCTTTGTGGCATCCCAACCTTTGTTAATGAAGAGACGATTTTCTTTTCTATTAAATAAATAGCATCTTTCCTGCGTTGTGAAAGCTCTTCAGCTAATTCCAAGGCTTGTTGGTTTAGTAACTCTTTCTCAGCCTTTAGCTTTAATAGATTATCTTCATTGATTGATACAGCGTTAATCTTTTCATCAAGCTCATCTCTTAACTTAATTAAATCTTCAACTGCATTAACCTGGTGCTTTTGTTGTAATTTATAGATTAAGCTCAGACGGTCCTGAACAATAAGCATACGCTCGCTATCAACGAAGGTTTCATTATCCAATTGATACAGTTCTTCATTGATGTCTTTTAATTCAATGATACTGCTATTTAAACGAGCAGATAATTCATGAACGTTAGGCAGAAATCTTTCGCATTGCTGTAATTGAGATAGCCCTTCTTTTAAAAGCTGCAGTGCAGATTGTTCTTGCGCATCCAATACAAAGCTTGCCTGCTGTAAGCTGCGTTTTATTTCTTCTGCATGGCTAAGCTTATTTAATTCTTCTTCTAGAAATTTTTGCTCATTGGGCTGTAGATTCGCTTCCTGAAGTTCATCAAATAAGAATTGATGGTAGTCTGTTTCTGATTTAAGTTGTGCCGATTCCTTTACAAGTCTGTTATAAGATTCTTTCGCTTTATTGAAGTCAGTAAATGTTTTATGAAATTGAGCCAATCGATTTTTATTCTCTGCAAAACCATCAATGGTTAATAATTGAAAGGATTCTTTATTGATTTCCAGCGTAGCATGTTGAGAATGTATGGCAATTAAGCGTTCGCTTATCGATTTCAGTAAAGTAAGTTTAACAGGGGTGTCATTAATAAAGGCTCTTGATTTGCCATCACTGAATATTTCCCGTCTTAAGATGGTTTGCGGCTCATAGTCTAAATCATTTTCTTCAAAGAACGGTTTGATTTGATAGCTATCAATATTGAAGTAGCCCTCAATTACGCATTTTTTATCTTGATTATAGAAGTATTTGCTTTCTGACCGCTGTCCTAGAATAAGCGATAAAGCTCCTAAAATGATAGACTTCCCAGCACCGGTTTCTCCTGTTATGATATTTAATCCCGTGGCAAACTGGATGTCGATCTCATCAATTAATGCATAATTTTTTATAGACAAACGTGCAAGCATGTAGAAATAGGTTTCAGATCAAAAGATTATATTATCGCTTCGTCTCAAAGATACATAAAGAAGCTTGAATTTTGGATAGGGAGAAATGCGGTATTATTGCTTTTTGGAGAGCAAAGAAAGGACTTCTTGCGCGATATCTTTTGCAACTTCAATCTTAGGTTTCAAATCGAATGTATGCTTATTCCCAGCTGAATCAATAGTTGTTATTTTATTTTGATCACCCGCAAAGCCGGCTCCTTTATCTTTAAGGGAGTTCAGTATAATCAAATCCAGATTCTTTTTCTTAAGCTTTGCTTCTGCATTTGCAAGCTCGTTTGTTGTTTCTAATGCAAAACCTACTATGATTTGGTTCTCTTTTTTCTTTGTTCCGAGAGTCTTTAAGATATCCGTAGTTTTTTCTAATTCTAAGGTTAGAGAGTCGTCATCCTTCTTTATTTTATCAACAGCAACTTCCTTCGGCCGATAGTCTGCTATTGCAGCACTCATAATAAGGATATCTGTTTCCTCGAAATTATCTGAACAAGCTTGAAGCATTTCTGCTGCAGAAGTGATACTTATTCTGGTAACAAAGTTGGGTGTAGATAGAGAAGTAGGTCCACTAACAAGTGTAACTTCTGCCCCAAGTTTTTGAAAGGCCTCTGCAAGTGCAAAGCCCATCTTGCCACTGGAGTGGTTTCCTATAAAGCGAACCGGATCAATAGCTTCATAAGTTGGCCCGGCAGTTATGAGCACCTTCTTGCCGTTTAATTTTCTCCCTTCTTCTTCTTTTCTTCTCTCTTCTAACGGCTGGTTTTCCTGGAGTGTATTGCTTAAGTACTGAATAATCTCTTCAGGCTCAGCCATTCTGCCTTCTCCTTCAAGCCCGCTGGCTAATTCTCCACTACCAGGTGCAATTAGCTTGTTACCATACGATAAAAGCCTTTTGACATTGGTTTGAGTAGAAGGGTGTGCCCACATATCTAAATCCATGGCTGGTGCGAAATAAACCGGACAACGTGCAGATAAATACACAGCTGTTAGTAGATTATCGCAAAGGCCATTTGATAGTTTTGCCAGACTATTGGCACTGATTGGAGCAATAATGAGTGCATCGGCCCACAGACCTAATTCAACATGATTGGTCCATACACCACTTTTTGAGTCAAAAGAATCCACTAATACCGGATTCTTCGAAAGCACAGAAAGTGTTAAAGGTGTAATAAAATTAACAGCATCCGGAGTCATTATTACTTGCACTTTAGCTTGTGCTTTAATTAATAACCTTACAAGTAATGCTGATTTATAAGCAGCTATGCTTCCACACACACCTAAAACGATGTTTTTGCCTTTAAGCATAGCGTTAAAATTTAATCTTGTTCAGGAGTTGGAATTCTGTAGTAAACCTTGTCATTTAGAAATTCATCAATAGCTAATAGAGTAGGCTTTGGCATACGCTCGTAGTGTTTTGAAATTTCAATTTGCTCACGATTCTCAAATACTTCTTCCAGGTTGTCATTAACAGTAGCAAAATCAGCAAGTTTAGAATGCAATTCTTCTTTTACATCCGAAGCTATTTGATTAGCACGTTTACTGATTACTACAATTGATTCGTAAATGTTATCTGTATTTACATCTAATGTACGTAAATCACGTGTAACAGTAGTACTAGGTGTTGGAACTATTGCTTTTTCTTGATTGTTTTCCATGTTTCTATTTTTTATCCTTGCGGCTTTTTGGGTATTTATCCTTGCGGACTTACTGGTGTTTCTTTTAACACTTGTTGTTCTTCTTCTCGTTTCTTTATTCTCTCTTCAGCCTCTTTTTGTAGAACGGCTAAAGCAGATAATGTTTCTTTAACAGCAACTATTTTCTTTTCAGAGTCACTTTTAAACTCATTGGCATTCTTTATATATTTACTATCCGGATAATCTGAAACAAAATCTTCAGAGAATTCAATAGCTGTTCTAAAGCGTTCTTCTTTTCTGCGGTCCGAACTATTTAATGCATATTTGTATTGAGCTTCTATTTTATAATACTCAAGGAGCTCAGCATATTTGGTATCCGGATAATCACGCAATGAGTTTTCAAATTCAATTACAGCAGATAGATAATCACCCATATCCAAATATAACTTAGCATTCTCATAAGATTTACGCTCCAATTTATCACGAAGAGTATTAATTAATCCGGAAGCTTCTTCAGCGCGACCACTTTCAGGATATATATTTATAAAGAGCTGCAGCGCCTCAATAGCTTTTAGGGTATTATCCTGATCCAATGAATAAACAGGAGATTCAAGGTAATAACAGTATGCAGCCATATAGCGGCATTCTTCTGCTTTTGGACTGCCTGGGTAAGTATCTGTAAAAGATTTAAACTGATAACGAGCGGTCGTATAATCTCCTAACTTATAATTAGTAAAAGCGAAATAGTAATTTAGATCTTCTGCCTCCGGACGACCTCTGTACAATTTTACGAGATCATCAAACAAAACAAGAGCCTTGGTATATTTGCCATTATTATAGAGTCTGATCGCTTCCTGGTATTTTCTGCCTGTATCATTACTTGCCCGCAGTTTCTCAAATTTGCTTTTGCAACCAGAGAATCCAATAGCAACAAGCAGCAATACTGCAAGCGTCTGTATTATACGTTTGTTTTTAAACATTTTGCAAAGATAGTTGAATTAAAAATATGTAGCAATTATATTTTTTGATACCAAGGTATTAGCTAAAATTTAAACTAAAGAAAGAATGTCTTCCTTTTAACAAAGTTTAACAATTAATCGGTGCTGATGTGTGAATAATGATCTGATGTATGACGTGCAATTGATCTTCCATAAGATACAATTTTTATTGTCGTTTGATAAAAACTTATAGTTTAATCTGCCTGATTACGTTTTTAACATTCAATTCAACTAAGTCTGTCATTGATTTGCATTTATAATAGTTTTTATCTTTAAAGTACTCAGCCAGGCTTTGCCTTAGTTCAGCCATTTTTTCCGGAGTTGATATTTTATCATTTGCAGAAGCATCTCTTAAGGCTGCAATTCGATGACGTTCACTTCGTGCACGATGTACAAGCGACGAACGTTCTTCTTGCTGATATTGACGTACGGATTGTTCTGTTAAGTGGTCTATCCCTAACTTTACGTATGGATAGTTGTCTTTAAAGTATTGAGGCAGGTATACTTTTATATTACCTTCATAGAATTGCTGATCGAAATCAATGGATCGTATCCTGAATTGAAAATCATCAAAATCAGGAGTGATCTGCATAACGAAGTTATACGAACGCATATCCCCTAATAAGGTTATAAGACATCGCTCATTAAATTTAACAAATTCCTTTGCAATACGAATTGGATTGTAATCTGATTTATCGAAATGCCAATTACCAAAAACATCTCCGGGTATCCCTGCAATATGTTCTTCTATTAAGGTTTTTCTATCGACTAGATAATTAACTTGATTTGGCGATAAAATGTGTTCCAGCTCTAATCCATATATTCTGGATGCATCTGTTTGCTTAACATAAAAATAATCGTATACATCGTTTAATCTATTTACGATCCGGATTCGAAACGGATGAGTATTTCCGAAAGTGCAATAATCAATCCGATCAATATATTTATGTTCAACAATTCGCGTATTCCCGGAAGCTTTTAGAATAGCAAATATTATTTTTAAACCAGAATGGATCCGTTCTATTTCAGAGGAAGGATAAAGAGGAGTTTCCCACAAAGTATCTTTCCCGGATTTATCTAATACAGGAACTGTTTCATCGAAGCTTAGTAAGTCGTGGTATGTTAATGGCAATTTTGCGTCGCGCTGATAAACATGTAAATACTTTTGCAATGATGGAATTACAGGATAAATAGGTTTCTTTCTTGATATTTCGATATCTTTTGTTCCCATGAATATTATAGTAATTACGTAAAAGTAATAAAATTGTATTGAATGGTTTGGTAGTGCACGGGTCGGTGTTTGGTTGTGTCTTGGTTTTTTCGGCTGTTTTAACGGAGATACCAGGAAAGAAATAGGAGAGCACTGCCCGGGTATGTTGTAGGATACAGGTTGAAAGATTGTAGAATACAGATGAAAGGTGGTTTAATTATAGAGAAGGGGCACTATATGTTTGGATGTTCAAGACCCTGATTATTAATCAGGATGTTTAATACTTGAAATATAAAGGTACAAAAAATTGTCTGAAGGATCAATTTGAATGTTTAAAAGGAATAAGAACATTAATGGATGGGTCATTTTCTTCTGATCATTAATTCTGACTTATCAGATTTAAGATGGGATTTTACTGTAATGTTTTTTGTTGGAGGTAATACAACAATGCTTATTGAAACCACATCAACAAAGAAACCGTCGGGCCAAATATTTTTTCTGTTAATTTTTAAGACAAGGTTTTTCGTTAGTGACCCTTAGCCTGTCATGTGACTTGTAACATATACTATGTATTATACTGCCATTTGTTTTGTACTGCACCTTGAAAGCAGGCAAATTTTGTCTTTGCAAACCCAGTCCAGTATATCCCTGACCCGATAACATCCGGCTTCCCGGCTTAAAGAACATCCTGCAAACGCTTCCGTGCCCTGCAACAACGGCTGTGCTTTAAAAACAATCCGGTTGATTTGCAGGTATTTGTGCGGGTTGCCGGAATAAAGGTTATCAAAGATTTGGAGGATTGGTAATAGTGCGTATCTTTGCACTCCGCAATCGAAAGGAAGCGGATAGTT
>Ga0160445_100897_pt1 | contig 10410 bp, 9 predicted proteins | sample HID1972M_E1MG_FD_108215 | JGI IMG/M metagenome (GOLD analysis project Ga0160445, IMG submission 108215) | Enriched pill bug-associated microbial communities from UW Madison campus, WI, USA - HID1972M_E1 MG | ecosystem: Host-associated > Arthropoda: Insects > Digestive system > Unclassified ... | reverse complement strand
ATTTCTTGAACAGCCGGGAGTAATGGCTGCTGCTCATCCCCGCCATGGCGGCCAGCTCCTCTACGGTCATGTTCTCGGCATAATGATTAACCATGTAATCGATGGTCGACTCGATCATCGTATTCGTATGTCCCGTCACGGCCTGCGAGCGCAAATCCGAGATGATCTGTGTCAAAATCTCGAGAAACAGGATGCGTTGCCGCATTTGGACGATCTGGCCGCGATGTTTCATCAGCTTCATAATCCCTTCGAACGAATTGAGGAGCGGAGGGATATTCGTGATGGCATAGCTTCCGGACAAGGGGAACGGCAGCTCCCTTTCACTCTCCAGCGTCCAGCTCCCATCCTCCTCGTAGGCGGCAACGGCGTAAGCGAAGCGAACGAAAAAAAATTCGATGGGACCATCGCCTTCATTGATCCGCTCGACGATCATGCCGGGGGGGAGAGAAAACAGCTTGCCCGGCTCGGCCGTATAGGAGGAGCCGTTGAGCACAAAGGTTGCTTTTCCTTTTGTAATCAGCCACAGGCTGTGAAAGCGATGCGTGTAGGGGCCGTTCCGCCAGCCCGCCGGTTTTTGGGAATGTCCGGCCAGCATAACTTTGAAGTTCATTCGGTTCATGTCCCGCATCATTTCCCATGGTTTCATTATGAAGGAAACCTCCAATCGAATGAATGTATGATACCGAATACTAACATAAGCCTCTTGCCACTAGCGCAGACAACTTATTTTCCGGAACGCTTTTCCGGAAATCTCTTTTGAAATGAAAGGCTTCCACTTCAACGTAAAAGACAAAATCTTTGGTAAGTGGCGAAATCTCTCCCCAATTGATTCTGTTAAGCTGTTGGGCCGCTTCGTGCCAAAATTTTTTGGACTCCCTCCACCAATCCCGGTTTATTTGCCAATATTGCACCAAGATGGAGAACTGTTCGAACAAAAATTTATTTTGTAATTGCATCTGATATTCCGTTGGATGTTCCCCGGAATACCACAAATATTCCTTGTCTGTATTTTCCTGCAGCTGCTCTTCTCTAGTCTCCTCCGAACCTAATTGAACGATCGGATTGCACACGCCCATTGGAGCGTCGTGGAGATAGATGGCCGCAAAGCATAGGTCTGGTTCCGGGTTGTTGTCACAATATTTTAATAGCTCTTTTCTCCATTCCAATACGAGGGTATCAAGTACTTGTGTGCGTAAGATAGCCGCTTCGGATTTTTTTAAATGGGCATAGATCGTGAAGTCGTCTTGATCCTTAATATGTGAAAGTTTCCCCTTGTCATCGTAAGCGAGCTGATAAAGGTAATGCCGGTCACCGACATGCCAATACTCGTCCCGTACAATGGAGGTTATTCTCCCGTGAGCGCCTTCATATTGGTATGCTTCCTCGAAATACCAGGACTGCATGCTCGAAATGCCTTGTCTGACGATAAATTCAACATAATGGATTGGCAAGTCGGCTTCCAAAAAAATGATTTCGATGCTGTCCAACTTATCGTTCTCATATTTTCTGGTTATTCTGCGATCATGGGATATAGATTGGCAAGTGAAGTGACCCTGCGAGATGATTTTGGATACGAGCACATTTCCCTCCGCATCAAGTCCATATACGAGATCAGTTTCGTTTTTACTTACCCGGGCTCTTTTCTCGCAATTCCTTTCAAAGTAAAAAGGCATGACCTCGTACCTGCTCCATTCCGCATACTCCCACTTCACAACCTGACGTTCTGATTCAGCCAGATACATATTTCTATTCGCTTGAGCATCTTCACATAGTGCGATGCAATATTGTCGCTCAATACCCATTGTTTTTCTACTCCCTTGTAATAATATCAATAGCTTGTGAGCGTATCTTTATTGTTTATTCGGCCCTCTCTTCCGATAAGCCGAGGGGGGCATGCCGGCATATTTGGCAAACGCTCTGCTGAAAGCGAAAGGATTGCCGTAACCAAGCGAGTAGGCAATTTCGGTGACCGAGGCGGCGGTGCTGTCCAGCAGCTCCGCCGCCTTGTCCATGCGCACCTTGCTTATATATTGAAGAGGAGACAGGCCGACTTGCTCCGCGAATGCCGTCGAAAAATAATTGCGGTTCATGCCGGTGAGCGCCGCCAATTGCTCCACGGACAACCCCTCAGCCGCATGAAGCTCGATGTAGCGGATGCTCTGGCGTACCCATTCCATAGTAGACGGGGCAGGCTGTTTCTCCAGCGTAGTTCGGTTAAGGCTTGCGAAAAACTTAAGCAGCAAGCTTTGCATTTCGAGCGCATAAGGCAGACTGTCGCTGCCCGGCGTGTTCCGGATCAGCTGAAACAGCTCCGTTAGCGCCGATTGCAAAGCGGCGCCGATCCGGCCTCGCAAATACGGAACGCTCGGCGTGATGCCGGAAGATCCTAGCAAGGACTCTGCGCCGGGTCCGTCGAAAGCGAGCCAGGACAATGTTAATCTTTTGCAATGAGGATCACGATGATAGGTGTAGGGTCGCCCTTTGAACTTGCAGAACAAGTCCCCTCCCAGCAGTTGAATCTCACGCTCGGCTTCCCGCAGAATAAGCCGCCCTTCCGTCACGAGATGGAGACTGTAGCAGTCCATGCGCCTCGGACCGGCCTGATAACCGGGTTTGGTTACGCTTTGCCCGCCTCGCACGACCCATACCGATTGTTCTTGCTCCCAGCTGCCGGGCGTATGATAAAGAAACTCCGCATGCTCATGGCCGTAATCCTTCCAGTACAAGCGAATCCTCCTCCTCCAACAATCTGAGAAATTGATAGGTTTCCCCAACATCGAGACATGGTCATCACCGTTGATTCTTATTTATAATCTTAGCATAAGAGGAGGATGAGCGATGAAAAAACCTAACATTCTGTTGATTACGAGCGATCAACAGCATTGGAATACGATCGGCGCGTTTAATAGAGAGCTTCATACGCCTAATCTCGACCGGCTGACGCGGGAAGGCACGACATTTACGAGGGCATACTGTCCAAACCCGACCTGTACGCCGACGCGTGCCTCCATTATTACAGGCATGTACCCTAGCCAACATGGAGCCTGGACGTTAGGCACGAAGCTGCTGGAGGACCGCCATACGGTGGGAGAAGATTTCCTGAAGGCGGGCTATCGGACCTCCTTGATCGGCAAAGCCCACTTCCAGCCGTTGAAATCGACGGAGGAATATCCATCGCTGGAAGCCTATCCCGTGCTGCAGGATCTGGACATGTGGAGAACATTCGACGAGCCGTTCTACGGCTTTGAGCATGCGGAGCTGGCGCGGAATCATACCAACGAGGCGCATGTCGGGCAGCATTACGCATTATGGATGGAAGAAAAGGGCTGCGCCAATTGGCGTGACTATTTCCTGCCGCCGACGGGAAATATGGATCCTAACCAGACCTACAAGTGGCCTATTCCGGAGGAATATCATTATAATACCTGGATTGCGGAACGGAGCAATGCCATGCTGGAGCAATACGCGAAGGAAGACGAGCCCTTTTTCCTCTGGTCCAGCTTCTTCGATCCGCATCCGGAATATCTGGTGCCGGAGCCTTGGGATACAATGTACGACCCGGACAGCTTGACGATTCCAAGCGCGATTCCTGGCGAGCATGACAACAACCCGCCGCACTTCCGCATGACGCAAGAGGAGAACCCGGACTTCACCGCCTGGATGGAGACGGGAAGAGGCATTCATGGCTACGGCTCCCATCATTACTCTATCTACGGTGACAAGAAGAGACTGACGGAAGAGGACCGGAAGAAGCTGGTGGCCGTCTACTACGGCATGATCAGCATGATGGACAAATATATCGGTTCCATCTTGGATAAGCTCGACGAGCTTGGCTTGGCCGACAATACCGTCGTCGTGTTCACGACGGATCATGGCCATTTCTTCGGACAGCACGGCCTGCAGCAGAAGGGCGGCTTCCATTACGAGGATCTCATCAAGCTGCCGTTCATCGTGCGGTATCCGGGACAAGTGCCGGCGGGCGCTCAATCGTCCGCGATCCAATCCCTGATCGACCTGGCGCCGACTTTTCTGTCACTCTGCGGCATTTCGGTTCCGCACGCCATGACGGGCGTCGATCAGAAGGATGTCTGGCTCGGCCGCCGAGGAAGCGCCAGGGATCACGCGCTCTGCGAGTTCCGGCACGAGCCGACGACGATTCACCAGAAGACGTACGTGGACGAACGTTACAAGATCACCGTCTACTACAATCAAACCTATGGAGAAATCTTCGACCTGCAGGAGGATCCCGGAGAGCTTCGAAACTTATGGGACGATCCCGCCAGCGCCGGACTTAAGTCGGAGCTTTTGCTTCGGTATGCTTGGGCGGAGCTGGGCAAGGAGTCCATGCCGATGCCGCGTATTTGGCATGCTTAATATTTGACGGGTTTAATTGAATGAAGGGCGCTTCCGACCGAAAGTTTCGGTTAACGGAGCGCCTATTTTTTGTTGAGGAAATTATGCGACTTACCGGACTGTGGATAATGAGCCTGCAGCTATATGGAACTGAAACGAAAGTGCGGATGGCTCGGAAAGTAACTCAGATGAGCGTCCATAGGCGTAAATAACGTCTATGGCTCCAAAAAGTAGGCGTACGAGCTTCTGTAGGCGTTAAAAACGCCGATGACCCGGAAAGGAACTCTGATGAGAGTCCATAGGCGTAAAAAACGTCTATAGCTCCAAAAAGTTGGCGAACGAGCTGCTGTAGGCGTCAAAAACGCCGATGGCCCGGAAAACAACTCGGATGAGCGTCCATAGGCGTAAATAACGTCTATGGCTCCAAAAAGTAGGCGAACGGGCTGCTGTAGGCGTTAAAAACGCCGATGGCCCGGAAAGGAACTCGGATGAGCGTCCATAGGCGTAAATAGCGTCTATGGCTCGAGTTTGGCGGCAGCTAACCTATTTGAGCTTGCTAATCACCGTCAGGTGATAGTGTACTTTTTGGATTGACAATCCAATCCCAATACTGTATTTTAATAAATATCTAATTAGATAAATATCTAATCGAATATCAAGGGAGACGTCACGCCATGCAATTGGACAAAATCGTGCAATATCATAAAGCCTTGTCCGACGCGACGCGGATACGCATGCTGGCCTTGCTCGCCGAAGGCGAGCTTAACGGACAAGTGCTGGCGGAGAAGCTGGCTCTTACGCCGGCGACGATTACCTTCCATGCCGCCAAGCTGCGGGAGGCGGCGCTTATTTACGAGCGAAGAGAAAAAAATACGATCTACTTCTCGTTAAATCCTTATTTCCTGAAGCGAGGAGCCGAAGGGGTATTGGGGCTTGTATTTCATAAGAGGGGCGATGCTGATATGATGGAGCAAGACGAATATACGCGGCTGAGAGATTCGGTCATTCGCAACTTCTTCGACGCGGAGGGCAGGCTTAAGAGCATTCCGAGCCAGATGAAGAAGAAGCTGATCGTGCTGGAGCATCTGGTTTCCAGGCTTGAGAACGGACGGAAATACGGGGAATCGGAAATCAACGCCTTTATCAAGCTGGTTCATGATGATTTCGCGACGATTCGACGGGAGTTTATTATGCACCAGTTTATGTTCCGCGAGAATGAGACTTATGAGCTTAATCCGCGAGAGCTGTGGACGAAGTGGGAGGAGTTGAAGTAGGATGATGAGAACTTATGAGTTGTCGACAAAAGAACGGGATGGAATGGTCGACGTGACATCGTTCGTTCGCGAGGCGGTGGCCGAGAGCGGCGTGCGCGAAGGTTACGCAATCGTATATTGTCCGCATACGACCGCCGGCATGGCCATTAACGAAAATGCCGATCCCGACGTGGTCAGAGACGTGCAGCGCCGGTTCGACGAGCTGTACCCCTGGGAGCATCGTCTGGATCGGCACGCCGAAGGCAATACGGCCGCGCATCTGAAGGCCATTACGACGGGAACGAGCCAGACGGTGCTCATCTCGGGCGGAAGACTGGTGCTGGGCACTTGGCAGGGCATCTACTTCTGCGAATTCGACGGACCGCGGAGACGGAAATTCCATGTGAAAGTGATCGGAGATTAGTCCATAGGAGGCGAGAGATAATGTGCAGGAACATTAAGCAGCTGTTCAATTTCGAGCCCGCTGCGACGCCGGACGAGGTTGAGGCGGCGGCCCTTCAGTACGTGCGAAAAATATCAGGCTTTATCCAGCCCTCCAAGGCGAACGAGGAAGCGTTCCGCCGCGCCGTGGCGGAAGTGACGGAAGTGTCCCAGCGGCTGCTGGAATCGCTTGTTACAAACTCGGAGCCCAAGAACCGCGAGGTCGAGCGGGAGCGGGCGCGCGAGCGCAACGCCAAGCGGTTCGGCGTTAAGCCTGTCGAGTAGCAAGCAGCCACCGTTCTCATCCATACGAATACGAAGAACGCCCGGCTGCCTTTGAGCCGGGCGTTTTTGCTGCGGCAAGCCTTATCCCCGCAGCCAACGCAGCATATCATCGGTGATCGGGAGCGGCTGATCGCCAGTCCGAATCGGCGCGAAGCGAGGGATGAGCTCGGACGCGCGCATGGGCTCCGGCTTGTCGAGCCAACCGGCGATATGCCCCAGCAGGCCGACAAGCCGTTCGGCCATGACGCCTTCGCCGCGAAGCGCGGCCAGCGTTAACGATTTGTCGCGCTTGGAGAAACGCTCGCCGCCGGCATCGCCAAGCAGCGGCACATGGGCGAAGGCCGGCGGTTTCAAACCGAGCGCATCGTAGAGCGCCAGCTGCCTGGGCGTGGAGTCGAGCAGATCGGCGCCGCGCACGACATCGGTAATGCCCATGGAGGCATCGTCAACGACGACGGCGAGCTGGTAGCCGAACATGCCATCGGCGCGCTTGACGACGAAGTCGCCCAGCGCGTCGCCATCATAGGAGCGTGCTCCCGCAAAACCGTCGACGAAAGCGATCGGCTCGCTCGGCATGACGAAGCGGAGCGCGGGTTCCTTGAGGGTTTCTTTGGCTGTGCGCTCCTCCGGCGTAAGACGCCTGCAGAAACCGGGATAAGCCGGCCCCTCCGACGACAAGCCATGCGGGGCGCTGGCGATGGAGGCGAGCTCCGCGCGGCTGCAATAACAAGGGTAAAGGCGGCCGGCAGCATTGAGCCGCGCCAGCGCCTCCTCGTATAGCTCATCGCGAAGGCTCTGCTCATAGGGGGCGAAGGGTCCGCCAAGCCGCGGCCCCTCGTCCCAGTCGAGTCCAAGCCAGAGCAAGTCGTCTTGCTGCTGCTCTGCAAAAGCGGGCCGCGACCTCGGCTTGTCGATGTCCTCGATGCGGAGCAGAAACTCGCCGCCGGCTTGCCGAATTTGAAGCCAGGCAACCAACGCGGCAAAGGCGTTGCCGATATGCAGAAGCCCGGACGGCGTAGGCGCGAAACGTCCGCGGCGTATGATTGGCTGATGATGGTCCAGTTGCTTCGACATGGTTCACCCTCACCTTAACGGGAATGCAAAAAAAGAGCAGCATAGCCGCTCTGTTTGTTATTTTGCCTATGTGTATACTTTAAATGGCGGAGCTGACGGGATTCGAACCCGCGGTCTCCTGCGTGACAGGCAGGCATGTTAGGCCTTTACACCACAGCTCCACACTTAAAGTCTGTGCCTCTTGGACACAAATAAGATCTTAACACGCTGGCGTGTAGTTTGACAAGCTTTTATTTTCCTGAAGCAACCAATTCTCTTGGGTGAGGCAGATGCCGATCCCGCGACTACTTTGTTCCTTGCACCGCCAGCTCCAGCAGCGCGCGGATATCGTCCGCGATGGCCGTCGGCGACAGTTTCTCGGCCGTGGCCTCCGTTCGGATTTTGTCGATCAGCTGTACGGCCAATTCATTCTCCACGGTCAGCACGCGCACTTCTCCCCCGCCCATAAAACCGGTGATCCGCTCGGCGGCCATAGACAGGTTGTCGTGAGCGGACTTATCGGTGCCCGTTATGCCGCCAAGACCTTCGCCCGGCGCCGTTCCTTGACCCGACATCCCTTCGATCGGACTTAGAAGCTTCATCTGAACGCTGTCATAACGCGCGCCTGAAGGCGTACGTTTCGCCGTGGCGAGCACGACCGTGTCGTCGAAGACGAATACCTTTACGTCCGGAATGCCCGCTCCGCTCAGTCGGGATTCCAGATGCGCGGAGAAACCGGCCGCATGCAGTCCGGAGCTGCCGATCATGCTGTACACCGATGTCCCCATTCCGTTTGTTGTGCCGCCTTGCCTGTTCGTCGTTTGCCGTTTCAAGCCATTCTCGCTCGGAATGACGGAAGGATCGCGCAGCATCTTCGTTTGGTGCTCATGTTCCGCGGAATGCGCTTCGATCGGATGTCTGTCATCGGTATCCATGGCGGCGCTGCAGCCTCCGAGCAGCAGCATTGCGGCCACAGCGGCTGCCGTCGCCCCCGCCAGCCATATTCGCGTCATTATCATTTGTTATCAACCTCCATTCAAGCTGTCTGCATGATTTAGGATGAGCTTTTCACCGAAATGAATATTCATCGTTCCATGGAAAATAATAATCGCGAACGAAACCATTGCCATTCAGGAGGTGCATCGTATTGGATTCAACCGGCAGCAAGAACAAGCCGAACCGCGAAGCGGAAGACGGATCTGTCGCTACAATGGAGCAGCCGACCGCAAATCCGGCAGGACCGCTGACCTATGAACAGGAAGCGAAAAACAACTCCCGGCGCAAATTTTTGAAGACGACAGGGTATACGCTTGGCACGCTGGCGCTGGGAGGCGCGTTAAGCTCGCTCATCGGCTGCACGAACAACTCGGAGGAGCCGACGCCCACCGGGGAGCCGGGAAAGGGAGAGGAGGAAAAGGCTCAACCGCGAAATTACAACCGCGCGCTCATGTTTCTGACGCAGGAACAGTTTCGCATCGTGGAGAGCGCGACGGAACGTATTTTTCCCGAGGACGAGAACGGCCCCGGAGCGAAAACGCTCGGTGTTGCTTACTTCATCGACCATCAGCTGGCAGGAGAATGGGGGTTTAACGGGCGCGACTATATGCAGGCGCCGTTCTATGTGGGCGAGAAGGAGCAAGGGTATCAGGGACGGCTGAAGCGGCGCGAAATTATTGAGATCGGCATCAAGGAACTGAACAACTACAGTTTGACGCAATATCAGAAGAGTTTCCCGGAGCTGGTTGCGGAAGATCAGGATGAGGTATTGAAGGCGTTCGAGTCGGATGCGCTGCAGCTGACGACGATCTCGGCGAGCAGTTTCTTTAAAATGCTTCGCACGAACACGCTCGAGGGCGCCTACAGCGACCCGCTGTACGGCGGCAACCTGGACATGAACGGCTGGAGGATGCGCGGTTATCCCGGCAATCAGATGAGCTACACGGCTGTAATTGACAAGGACTATACGAAGATGGACCCGATCAGTCTTCAAGATCATATGGCCCATTAGCGAAGCGGAGGGACAAAGCGGCATATGGCCAAAACGTTACCAAAAACGGATGTCGTCATTATTGGAGTCGGCTGGAGCGGCGGCATTATCGCGGCTGAGCTGACGAAAGCCGGATTAAACGTCGTCGGTCTTGAACGGGGCAAGGACCGCAAGACTGAGGATTATTTTATGGTGCACGATGAGTTGCGTTACGCGCTCAGATACGAGATGATGCAGGATTTGTCCAAGGAAACGATCACGTTCCGAAGCAATGAGGGGATCAGGGCGCTGCCGATGCGTTCCTACGGCTCGTTCCTGCTCGGGGACGGTCTGGGCGGCTCGGGGGTTCATTGGAACGGACAGACGTATCGTTTTTTGCCGTACGATTTCCAGATACGCAGCAAGACGATCGAAAAGTACGGGAAAAACAAAATCCCCGCGGAAATGACGATTCAGGACTGGGGCATTACGTACGACGAGCTCGAGCCGTATTACGACAAGTTCGAGCAGATGGCCGGTATTTCCGGCGAGCCGAATCCGCTGGGGGGAGCGCGCAGCAACCCGTATCCGACGCCGCCGATGAAGAAATCGCCGGCGCTTCAACTGTTCGAGGATGCAGCCAAGCGGATGAAGCTGAACCCGTACATGATGCCGGCGGCCAATCTATCGGAGGGATATACGAATCCGGATGGTATTTCCCGGGCGGCCTGCCAATATTGCGGTTATTGCGAACGGTTTGGCTGCGAATACGGAGCGAAGGCCGATCCTGTTGTGACGGTCATCCCCGTCGCGAACAAAACCGGCAAGTTCCAGATTCGCACCCATTCGAACGTGCGGCGCATCTTGCACAAGGGCGGCAAGGCGACGGGAGTGATGTACACGGACGTTACGACCGGAGAAGATATCGTGCAACCGGCGGACATCGTCGTCGTGACAAGTTACGTGTTCAATAACGTCAGGCTGCTGCTGCTCTCGGAGCTTGGGGAACGTTATAATCCGGAGACGGGCAAGGGGGTTGTCGGCAAAAATTACGCCTAT
>Ga0160445_100895_pt1 | contig 10434 bp, 11 predicted proteins | sample HID1972M_E1MG_FD_108215 | JGI IMG/M metagenome (GOLD analysis project Ga0160445, IMG submission 108215) | Enriched pill bug-associated microbial communities from UW Madison campus, WI, USA - HID1972M_E1 MG | ecosystem: Host-associated > Arthropoda: Insects > Digestive system > Unclassified ... | reverse complement strand
GGCTATAACTGTCTGCTGTTTCAAGAACTTTTAAAAGAGCAGTTTCAGTTTCCATATTCGGACAAGCCATCCTGGTTGAGGCAACACCTGAGAATACAATCCGCCCATTAGCTTTCAGTTCATAGCTGCCACTGAAGGTATTACATCCGCCAGTCCCATTGAGTCTTTGATTTTCAGCTTTTAAAATAATATGCGGTTCCTTATTATTATCCTTACTTACCGGCTTTCCCATAATTTCGGTAAGTTTCCAATATTTCTCAGTGATATCAGTTTCCTGTTCCTTTCCTTCATGATTTGAAGTTTTCCCTGCTGTATTAGGTGAAATAATTTTACAAGCCGCAAAAGATAAAGTTGCAATAACAAAAACGGATAATAATAGTTTCTTTTCCATATCGTAGTAGATTTTGATTTTTCTATTTTTTAGTTATCCATCAAACTTCAATCCAAGTTCTTTTGACTACTGAATACTTCTTTCCTTTTGCATATTCCTAAGGAAGTTCAAAACCATACTTACTGTAAATTTCCTTAGCTTCGATACTGATGAGAAAGTCCATAAAATCTTTAGCGGCTTCTGGATGCGGAGCGCGCTTAAGCTGCCCAGCAAAATATTGAGCTTTGATATTTTCATTTTCGGGCACTTCAATAAGCTCAACAGGATGACCGATCATTTTTTGATAATAGGCTTCCGTGTACCAAACCGGACCCGCATCACTCATTTCATATAAAATTCGCATTGGCGTTTGCCTATGATGGATCTGAGTAAGATAAGTAGAGGAATCCTGTACTTTATCTTTCATGATACTTGTACGAAGTGCTTCACTGCCAGCTTTAATATATGCTTCCTCAATGCGCTTTCCAATCCCTTCCCATTCTGGATTTGGCATACTTACCTTTACATCGCTGCGCCCTAAATCTTTCAGTTGTTTTATGCTCTTAGGGTTTCCTTTACGCGTCATAATGGCTAGCTTGTTCTTAGCATACAGCTCCGTACGGCTAAACCATTCGGGCGTTTCGTCAATCCTGTTTTTGCCAGCCGTGTATACGTCAGGTTTCAACGTAATGCGCATGTTACCAATCACAATGCTTCCTTCTACGATTTGCTTTGCCAAAATTCCGGGTGGCAAGGTTTCTGCCAGCACGCGTGTGTATTGAGGATATTTTTTCTTAAAAGCCTTCATAAGGTCATCAATCACCATAAACTGGTTCCCTGCAAAAAATACGACAAGCTGAGGATCATTTATATCACCATATATATCCGGTAGGTTATCAATTCCAGGTATTGTAAATTGAACCTTCGCTTCAGGAGGAGTGTTCCAAGGCGGATCAAAACGATTATCCTGTGCCTTAATAGCAGTATTTTCAAATAACAATGCGATTATAAAAAATGCAATTAACTTTAATTTATTCATTTCTGATTTATTGGGATTTCTTATCTTATATTGCGAATAGATGCCTGTGTTTATGGGTGCACAACAGCCCAGCCTTCATAATGACGAAGGATAATCTCTCCATTGCCACTTGGCACATAATCAACAAAATCATATAGTGAACTCTTTGCTATTTGTCTTTCACGAAGCGTGTTCTCGCATTGAACAAGCATTACTCCGCGTGATTTTAAATCAATTAATGCTTCCTTAAACGGCCCATTCTTATCATATACAGCTACACCAGCACTAAAGGCTATCAGTTCAATATGAAGCTTGCCCTTTAAACGCGGGTCTTCCAAGGCATTCTTAATATTACGTAATGTTCCTTCAATCCTTTTTTCATCACCACTATTTAACACATAAAGCGCATTGTACTCTATATTTTTCCCTTCAGCTGGCCGGAACGTGGGGTTCTTTTGAGCCATAGCAGGCTTGATGGCATTAAACAATAAGATTGCTGATAATGCGAAGATGTATTTTGTTAAACTTTTCATTTTGGGTTGTTATGTTTATTTACGATTTTGTTTTATGTGCATCTTTAATAGGTTGAAAGGGCCCAAACTTATGTTCTACTTCAGAAAAGCTATCTCCATAAGGGCCATATGGCGCATCAACTGGTTTTTTATTAAGGTCTGGGTAATCACCCGTCGGGTCCTTATGTGGTCGCGTCTGAGAATCTACAAAAGCGGCAATATCCCAGGATTCCTCATCGGTTAACTGCGGATTTTCATAGGAAGCGCCAAAAGGCATATTATTTTTAATAAATCCAGCAAAATTGCTAAGACGATACATACCTGCTCCATCGTTATAGCTTAATTCTCCCCAAAGTGGAGGGTAAAAAAAAGTTTTTCCGTCAGGATAAGGCGTACCTTCACCGTTTTCACCATGGCAACTCCGACATTTTATAGCATAAAGTTGGGCTCCTTTTTTAGGATCGGCAGGACGATCAAGAAAGGAAATTTTCTCAGTTCCTCTTCCAAACATTTCTTCAGGATTTTCTACGCCTTGATTAAGCCATGTCATATAAGCAACCATAGCCTTTATTTCTTTCGAGGTAGAATCAGGCATCCTGCCATTGAGGCTTCTCTCAAAACATCCCTTGATACGTGCTATCGGACTAGTTGTTTTTCCTGAGCGAGCCGTAACTTTAGGATAGCTGCTCATGACCGCAGCATAGTTATTGCCATATATTTTTGTTCCTGCATCTAAATGACAGTTCTGGCAATTAAGTCCGTTAGCAAACACCCCCGCTTTACCTTTAGGCCCCAAATATGCTGACGTATTCACAATCAATTCTTTACCATAACGAATCATCTCACCCTGCTCATCAGCTGGAATCGTACGTTCATCTGGTGCTTTCCATGCATTAGCGGGAAGTTTATTTTTTTGTAGCGTTTCATTATTTTGATCAATTGTTTCATCTGTTGTTTTCTCTGTTTGAGCTTTTTGTTGTTTTGAGCTTTTTGAATCGCTACAACTACTGATCAGCAAGATTAAGGCAATCACAAAACAGGTTCCTAAAAAGTTGAGTTTATTTTTCGACATGATTTTTAAATACTCCATGATTCAAATATGAGATAAATGAAGTTTACATCAAAAATAATTCTTATTATAAGCTATAACTATAAGTTATCAGCTGGTCTAATAAATCAGGTGCTGGTACGTTATTTGTTTACTATAATCTAAACTTAAATTAAAACAACGATATGCAATTTATTCTTCAACTTGTCTTGATGGCTGTGGCAATTATGTTAGCAGCTTACATTATTCCCGGTGTTGAAATTACCGGGTTCTGGAGTGCGCTATTAGCAGGAATATTAATAGCTTTTGTAAATACTTTTATTGGAGGAATTTTACGTCTCCTTACTTTCCCTATTAATTTTTTGACCTTTGGGTTAATGTCTTTTGTTATCACCGTGCTAATGATTATGTTAGTGGATGCTATGATGTCTTCCTTTAATATTAGTAATTTTTGGATTACAGCTCTTTTTGCTATTGTTCTCGCTTTGATCAAAACTCTTTTCAGCAAACTGTTCAATCCTGAAAGTAACTAACAAGTAGCTGATTCTTTCTAATGATTTTAAGGATCAACATTTTACTGATTAGCTTGTTCATTAGATATGAACAATAATGGTACTTTCTTTCTATGGTTTATAACGGTTGTTGCTAGTGTGATGTTATTTTCATGCAACAACCGTTTTACAAGCACATTGTTTAAGAGCAAATCCCCACACCAACAATATGAACAACGGCTAAAAGATGCTGGATTAGAAGGTAGCACATTATTCAATCAATGGATAAGTTCTTCAGATAGAAGTCTTCAGCAGCCCCTAACAATAAGTATCCCCTATTTGGAAAAAGCTTATTTTGCTGGAGATAAACCCGAGGCAGCGGGCTTTATTTTTGAAGCCAGGAACGGAGAACAACTACAAATAAAACTTACGCTACAGACATTAGATAGCGCTCGTATGTTTATTGATTTGTTTGAAGCAGCCCAAGATACCAATACGCAATATAAAAATCTTTTTGCAGCAGACACCGGCGACACATCCTTGGTTTATGACATCTCCGATAATGGGAAATATATACTGCGTATTCAACCTGAACTATTATCCAATATTTCCTATGAGCTTACAATTACCGCAGAGCCTTCTTTGGCCACTCCTGTGGGTTCAGCAGCCAAACCAAATATTGGTAGCTTTTTTGGTGATGGCAGAGATGCAGGTATAAGGAAACATGAAGGAATCGATATTTTTGCGAAGCGCCTAACTCCTGCTGTAGCTGCTGCAAATGGCATAATAAGCAATGTAGGCACCAATAATTTAGGAGGTAAAGTAGTTTTCCTAAAACCAGAAGGCCGGCCCATTAATTTATATTATGCTCACTTAGATAGTCAATTAGTAACTACTGGCCAATCAGTGGTTTTAGGAGACACAATCGGTTTAATTGGAAACACAGGTAACGCGCGCACTACTCCACCTCACCTCCATTTCGGTATTTATACTCCTAAAGGTGCTGTTGATCCACTTCCATTTGTTAGACCAGGAAAATCGACCCCTTCAAAAATCATTGCGGATATAAAGCAAATTGGGGATACTGTACGAGCCACAGTAAGGAAAGATAATTTATATAATACTCCTTTAGTAATTGAGGCAGCTTCTCAAAATGGCTATCGTGTAATTTTGCCTAATAAGAACAAAACCTTTATTTTACAAAGTCAAGTAGCCAGCCTATCTCAACCACTGAAAACGATTACGCTAAATCAGCCTAAGTTAGTATTTACAGACCCAGACCAATTTTCCTCAAGCATAATAGATTATCCTATTGGAGCTAAGCTCGTTGTAATTGGGGAATACAGTGACTTTTACTTAATAAAAAGAGGATCAATAAAAGGTTGGATCCTTCAAAGACCCTAGTCAATCTTTACAAATTCTACTCTACGATTATTCACTTTACCTTCAGCAGTATCATTTTTATCAATAGGCTTAGTCTCACCAAGTCCCTTTGTGCTAAGGCGAGATTCATCAATGCCCATTCCAGTAAGTTTTACTTTTACCGCATCAGCACGCTGTTGAGAAAGTTTTAAGTTGGTATCATCGGCTCCATCACTATCTGTATGGCCCTGTATTTCGAAATTCAAATCGCTATGCTCTTTCATTAAGTTGACCACTTCATTTATCGCACCCGTTGATTCGGGTTTAATGGTTGCTTTGGCAACGTCAAATTGGATCCCATGTGTAATAAATTTACCATCGGTTACAATTTTGTTGTATTTGTCGTCACCACCAGCAGCCAGACGGAAATTTTTGATTTTGAATCCATACCGACCATCAGTGAGGATAGCCATTTTTTTTTGCTCCGAATAGCGCCATCTACTGTTTCATCAACCTTGTTTAATATTTTAGTATCTACCTTATCTTTTACCTTATTCTTTATGGATTTAAGAATTTGTGCATCCGATTGAATGACCAAAAACACGACTGAAAGAACGGTCAATAAAACCTTTTTAATTATATTTCCCATCAGATAAATTGATTTAATAAATTGTTTTAAATTGACAATGAAGCTATTATTCACAAGCTTGGTTCATTGCCGTTTATAAATAGCCGATTTGACGATTTCATAATGAAAGCATTTACGCTGATCAGAAAGAGAGTTGCAATACAAATCTATAACGCAGCAACCTGATAATCAATCCCATTTAAATGGGATTTTCATTATCCCTTAAAAAGGGGATTTATATTTATTCGGTAAGATGGATAACCTATAAAGAGCTCAAATTGAATCAAAAAACAATGAATACAATATAAATCCTAAAAATATTTATCTTGCTCAAAAAAAATCAAAATGGTTGATATTTGTTGTATAGGACATATTACATCTGACAAAGTGGTTAACACGAACTCAATAATGCACATGGCCGGAGGCACGGCCTATTACTTTTCTTATCCCTTTTGCAAACTTGATGTCAGCTATCTTTTGGTCACTGCACTTGCACGTAAAGAAATGAATTATGTAGCAGATCTTCGTACGCATGGAATTGAGGTGCTCGTGCAGCAGAGTACACATACTGTGAATTTCGAGAATATCTATAACGAAAATCAGGATTACAGAACACAGAATGTATTACAACAGGCAGATTCTTTTACAGAAGAATTTTTGTTTCCAGTAGAGGCGCAAATCTTTCACCTCGGACCGTTGCTGCCGGATGACATTTCAGTCTCCCTGATTAAGACGTTATCTGCCAAAGGCAGGATAAGTTTGGATGTGCAGGGATACCTGAGAGAAGTTAAAGACAAAAAGGTGCATTCCAGAGACTGGCCTGAGAAAATAGAAGCATTACGGTACGTTGATATTTTAAAAACCGATGAAGGGGAACTAGCTGTATTGACGGGATGCACAGACGTAAGGAAAGCAGCCCGAATTGTGGCGGAATGGGGTGTAAAAGAAGTGGTGATTACTAATGGCAGCCAAGGTTCATTGATTTTTAATGAAGGCATTTTTTACACCATACCAGCATTTCCTCCTAAAATCGTTGTAGATGCCACCGGATGTGGAGATACTTATATGGCCGGTTACTTATACCAGAGAATTAAAGGCGCCGATATACAAGAAGCTGGCACCTACGCTGCTGTTTTAGCCAGCCGGAAAATGGAATCGGCTGGGCCATTAAAAAATTTAGTGGATACTTATTTCGAAAAGTGAAAATTTGAGGAATAAAATTATGTTTTTTATATATTAGTAATAAATTACCTGGTTATGAATTATAAAACGTCAATTACTCTTTTGGTTGTCATAGCAATTGGCTTAATACTAAGCGCATTTATGCCTCAACAACAAGAATTTAAAGCTAAAAACTTAAAGGTTCTTCCAAAAGACATTAGCAAGGATGAAATCGATGAAGTAATGGAAGGATTTAAGGTGGCATTAGGTGTTAAATGTAGCTTCTGTCATGCTTCGCAACCTAATGATCCAAAAAAACTTGATTTTGCTAGTGACACAAAACCAGAAAAAGAAATAGCCAGAAAAATGATGCGAATGACCGCCAAGATAAATAAAAAGTACTTTCATAATCAAAAAGAGAATGGCATGACACTCAATATATCTTGCATGACATGCCATAATGGAAATAAAGAACCAAAAACAATCTTACTTTAAGAAATAAATTAAAGAGGCAGTAGAATCCAGGTACTAAAATGAATGTAATCGAAAAATCAATAATGACCTTATAGTCTGAACAGTATAACATATTGGTATTGTAATTGCATGATTTTTGTAAAAAAATAATGGAAAACCAATCTACTGATAGCAATAATAATTCATCTAAGCCTGCTGATCATTTAGCTAATGAGCGAACCTTTCTTTCCTGGGTCAGAACGAGTATTGCCTTGATGGGCTTTGGTTTTGTTATTGTTAAATTTTCTTTATTTGTCCGAGAAATTTCCATCGCGTTAGGAGAAAAAACGATTGTACATGACAGAGGATATTCCGCAATAATAGGCGTTATTATGGTCTCTTTAGGAGCTATAATGACTGCATTAGCTTATATACGCTATCTGAATACCGAAAAGCAGCTAAACAGAAATGCCTATTTTCCATCCAAATGGCTTTCTGCCCTGGTTACGCTTTGTATTATTACCGGCTGTATCTTGTTGGTGTTTTATTTATTACCTAATATTTAAAATATACTTATGACTAACTATTCTCCGGATAACAAATATAAATCGAATGTCAAACTGCTATTTCTGGCGGCATCCTTACTTTTTGGATTATGGTTCGCCTATGAAACCATTGGTATCCTTTTCCTTTTCTTTTTTGCTGTTGTCCTGACTTTGGTACTCAATGCACCTACCATGTGGCTGATTTCAAAAAAAATTCCTAGAACTGCTGCCGCATTAATCGTATTTTTTGCAATGCTTATCTTTCTGTTTTTAATTGGCTGGCTTGTGGTGCCTAAAATACTAGAGCAGATAAGCACTCTTTTTACTAACTTACCTACTTATTATCAAGATCTCAAAACAGAGCTCTCACTCCTATTAAAAGATTACCCAACGCTTCAAGAAAAGTTATTAAGCAGCTCAAATCTGGAAGATAATTTACCTTCGGCCGTCAATGTTGTAACTAATATTGGTCTTTTTTCTTTTTCCTTAATTGGTATTATTTTCCTTCTGGTTATGTTTTTCAGTATTGTAGTTTATATGCTCATTAACCCTGCACCTTTACTTGAAACCTATTTAACTTTTTTTTCGGAAGAAAAAAGACCAAAAGCTGCGCATGCTCTCGCAAGAGCTTCTAAAATGATGGTCGGCTGGATGTGGTCTAATTTAGTTGTGGGTACAATGGAAGCCATTGCAGTGTTTTTCTTTCTCTCCTATATGAATGTACCTGGAGTCTGGATTTGGGTAGGTTTGGCTTTATTTGCAGAAATGGTTCCTAAATTAGGTCTTTACATCATGGCAATTCCACCCGTTTTGATTGCCCTTTCCATTGACCCTTTGACAGCATTTTGGGTGCTGATTTTTTATCTTGTTTTGAATGAGATTATGGGAGATCTTGTTATGCCACGAATTCGGGCTTCTACTATGAATTTACACCCCGTTTCCACTTTATTCGTCATGTTAGCGATGGCAAGCGCTTTTGGGTTAATCGGTGCACTTATTGCCACTCCTTTAACCGCTTTTATAAAAGCCTATTATGAGGAGTTTTTTCTTTCCAATACATCAGACAATAGTATTAAAGAAGAAATCGATGTTATTTTAGAACGGAAAGTTTAATTTAGACTTGGAAAGCCACAGAATCCTTCTCATTACTTCAAAAAAGATATTTATACTCTCATTCAAGTACCTCTTAAATGAGAGTATAATTACTTCTGCTATTATTTTCTTTTAACTACGGTAATATCATCTAACGTTAAAACAGAACTTCCTTCATTGGTAAATTTAACCCGAACAGTTTTCATATGATCACCGTATTCGCTTTCTGTCTTAAAGTTAAGCGTTTTTGCAACAAAAACAGATCTTCCGCTCGTAGTCGACTCATCCCTTGTTTCTACGTTTCCTGACACCGGCGTTATGTTTTCTACGATTACATGTAACTTAGCATTACCCTTTGACCAATACTTGAGCTGGTACAAGGCATTATTATTTAAGTATACGTACTGTTCAATACTTTGACCCGGTTCCAACACAAGACCGTAATTTCCACTTCGCTTTGCACTGTCCGACAGTTTTCCTGTACCTTCCCATGGTAAAAAATTTGTATTCGCTTCAAAGCCAGGATTAGGAAGTTCATTGCCTTTTACTAATGGCCATTGGTACCCTCGAATATAATCTACCTCCATATTAACAGTCCCGCCACCGCCATAACTTCCCAAAAAAACATTCATAAAGTGATTGGGAGAATAAATCTGATGTTTATCAGTATACTCTTTGATCAAAGTTCCATTGATATAATGCTTAATGCTGGTTGGTGTCCAGAGCATTCCATGAGTTACCCAATTATCTGCGTGAGTATAGCCTTTAGCCACATGGGTAGCTAGATTATGAATAAACTTCCCGTTCTTATCTACGGTTCCATGCAATACGAACTGTGCATTTAACATCTCAAATACATCGATCTCAAACACTTGCCCGCTTGGTCTGATCCCTTTTGTACCATCAATAGTTGTACCTTCCTCAAGATAGTATTTCAGATCTGGTCCAGGAGAATCAAACCAGAAAGCAGTGTTTAGCCCCCGCGGCTTACCAGTGCTGCTCCGCTTTACTCTTACTTCGAAATATCCACCTCTGCTGTTATCCAACAAGTTCTCATTCGATCTCCAATCATACGTTTGTATCGATGATATCTTTTTACGACTTTTCACATCAAAAATTTTAACAGGCAGTGAATCATTTGTAAATAAATCAATCGTGCTACCATTTAATTTAAAAGCAGGCTGGGGCAACCTGTCATCCCGCATAGCTTGGAGATTATCTTTTCTTTGAAAATCAATGGTTGAATAGTAATTGGTGGACCATTTGTTCCTATTCAGCAATTCATCATTAAATTCGTCCTGCCAGAACAATTCCATTCCCTTGGGAACTGCTGCTGAACTAGGAGAAACGTTTAATTCATTTAATTCTTCGGGATCAAGAATCCACATTTTTACTGTCGTAGTTACTTCCTTCAAGGAATTACTTGAACCCGATGAGTTATACGCTTCTACCCAGACATAGTATTTTGTCTGTTCATCAACATTCTGGATGTAATAGCGACTCTCATTAGCCTCAACAACAGCACCCGCACTTGTAGGTTTTCTATTTGCTGTCGACCAATAGATCTTAAACCCCTGTTCATTATTGGCATTATCTTTCCATTGCAAACGGATCCAGCTTCTGGTACCCAGCACTTTTAAATCTGAAGGAGTAGCAGGACTCTGTGCAAAGACCCCGCTAGATAGTAAAAGCAAAATAAATAATATCTTCATCTTAGTTGTAACCTGCATTTTGTTTAATCACTCCGTTACTTT
>Ga0160445_100893_pt1 | contig 10447 bp, 6 predicted proteins | sample HID1972M_E1MG_FD_108215 | JGI IMG/M metagenome (GOLD analysis project Ga0160445, IMG submission 108215) | Enriched pill bug-associated microbial communities from UW Madison campus, WI, USA - HID1972M_E1 MG | ecosystem: Host-associated > Arthropoda: Insects > Digestive system > Unclassified ... | reverse complement strand
TCCTTATCTGGCTTATGTGACTTGGAATTCCGAAGTATTCGTGATGAAATACGTGGATAACGAGTGGCGGTCCGTCGAAAGTCCAACCGCTCTCGAGAAATCGGGTTCGAGTACTGTATCGCTTGCCATAGACAGCTTGGACACGCTTTACGTTGCATATTCCAATCTATCCCAAAAAGCGGTCGTAAAGAAATATCATGAGGGCGCTTGGCAATCCGTAGGCAGCATAGAAGGAAGGGGGAACCATCCTTACATCGCCATAGACAAGGATAACACTCCTTATATAGCTTACATCGATGACTCCCAGAGCTCCTATAATTCCATATATGTGGCGAAGTACACAGGCAGCAATTGGGAGAGGATAGACGATGGTACAATAGGGTCGAGTACAACTCGTAATCTAATCATGTCGTTTGACCAAAGCAAGACCCCTTATCTATTCTATACGTATAGAGCCGGGGGAGTTGGGACAAAAACAAATGTGGTTAAATTCAACAGCGCTGGTGCGGCCTATGCTCAGGAGGAGATCAGTGACTCCCAGTTCCAGACAATCGGCATGTTTGATGCGTCATTCGCGCTTGATCCAAGCGGGGTACCTTATGTGGCCTATATGAGCAGTTCTACCAAAGTGACCGTGATGAAATATATGGGATCCACTTGGGAATCTGTAGGCACTTCCGGATTCACGATAACATCGGATGATTCGAAGGACTTATCTACCGTTATCGCATTTGACAGATCCGGTACTCCTTATGTTGCTTATCGAGATGCTGCAAGCGGCGGCAGAGTGACTGTGATGAAATACGGGGGTGGCAGTTGGAGTCTCGTAGAGAGGGCAGGCATCTCCGCCGATAACGTACATGGGATACGTCTTGCCTCGGACAGCAGCGACAACATTTATGTGAATTATATCGTAGTCTCAACAGGCCCAGTAACTGAAGGTAAAGTGTCCGTGATGAAGTATGATCCGGATTTCCATCAACCTTGACAGATCAGACTGGCAGAGCAGCCTTCTCCCATCGGAGTAGGCTGTTCTGTTATGAGTCCGACCGCGATTTTGCGGTGAATTTCATCAAATTAATATGAGGCTTCTTGCGAGTTCAGATCGAACTTTGCAAGAAGCCTATTTTAGCTTCGATCAGGGTCGTTCTGTCATGCAAAGCCCACAGAATAAGAAAAAATGAAGCAATTAAAAGAAATGCATCATGCATAATGAGGAAATGTGAATCCTCAGAAGGAAGGATGAATATTTCAATTCAGGTCGATTTGCAGTAGCTTTAGGCTATGCGAGATACCCAAATATCAGGAGGCGTTTGAGAAATGACCAATCGATTGAGGAATAACCTGAAGCTATGCGAAGTCTCCGATGCAAGTATGATTCTGTCGGGCCCGGTGTCTGCCCGAGGCCAAAATGCAGTTCATATATTAGTTGAAGAAATTGAACGAAGAACGGGCATCCGCTTATCTGTTTTGGAATCTGTTCCTAATGATCAACTGCCGCTCATCTCTATTAAAATGGTCAATTCCTCATCATCCCCAGCCTATGGTCGGGAAGGCTACCAGATTCGGATAAGTCAGTCGAACGGAAGACGGTTAATCGAAATTGAAGCGGCAGATGACAGAGGAATTCTGTATGGTGTTGGAAAGCTGCTAAGAATCATGGTTCTGACAAGAAACAAAATCGAAGTTCCAACTGATGTGGACCTGGCGGAAACACCGCATTTTTCCCTGAGAGGACATCAATTAGGCTACAGACCCAAAACCAATGCCTATGACGCTTGGACGCCAGAAATATATTCGCAGTATATTCGAGAGCTTGCACTGTTCGGGACAAATAGTATCGAACTTGTACCGCCGATCACCGATGATGAAAGAACAGGACCGTTAATGAAGTATGATCCGTTGTTTATGATGCGTCATGTTTCGGAGGTGTGCGATGCGATGGATTTGGATGTGTGGATCTGGTACCCGAATATGGGCAGTCCGGACAACTGGTATCCCGCAACCGGCAATGATGAAGAGTTTATGAAGCCGGAATACTTGAAGCGGCAATTGGAAGAACGAGAAGAGATTTTCAGTTCCATGAAGCGAATTGATCATATTCTGGTTCCCGGCGGGGATCCCGGAGCATTAAACGCTCAGGATTTATTTGATTTTATGGCGATGGAAGCGGAATTGCTAAATAAGTATCATCCCAATGCGAAGCTGTGGGTATCCCCTCAAGCATTCAATCCAACGGATGAATGGCTGGATACGTTCTATACGAATGTGAGGAAAGAGCCCGCTTGGCTCGCTGGAGTCGCATTCGCGCCGTGGGAGAAACATTCGTTGCCGGAATTACGAAGATTGATCCCTGAAGGGATGAAGATTCGCAATTACCCGGATATTACGCATACGATCAACTCGCAGTACCCCGTGCACAACTGGGACACGGCATTTGCGATGACTCATTCCAGAGAATGCATCAATCCTCGGCCAATGGCTATGAAGCATATTCATAATCTCCTAAAGGACGAAGGAATAGTCGGTTCGCTTACTTATTCGGAGGGCATTAATGACGATGTAAATAAATTTGTCTGGAGCGGACAGGATTGGAATCCCGACACGCCTGTTCTGGAGACGCTGAGGGAATATGCCCGTTTCCTCATTCATCCGGATGTGGAATACGGTGTCGCTAATGGACTACTTGCGCTGGAACGTAACTTCGAAGGACCGATGATTACGAATCGTCAAATCTCGCACACGTTGAATCATTGGCGGAAGATGGAATCCAGAGTGGACGAACAAGTTTTACAAAACTATCGATTCGAAATGGGACTGCTCAGAGCTTATTATGACGCGTATGTCCAAAGAAGGCTTATCCATGAGCAGGAGCTGGAGCAGCGTGCAATGGATGTTTTGTATCGCGCGAATGAGACAGGGATTATGCCGGCAATGGAACAGGCCGAAGAAACTTTGAATCGGAAATATTCACAACCCGTTTGTACGGATTACAGAGAAAAGTGTTTGGATCTGGCGGACCGTTTGTTTGCGCATATTGGCGCGCAGCTAACGGTGTCAAAACATCAGGGAGTCAGTATTACCCGCGGAGCTTTCGTAGAGGCGATCGACACCCCGCTAAACGATATGGCTTATCTATTGTCAGCCTTTCAAGTGATCAGGTCCATGGAGGAAGAGCTTGCAAGGAAAGAGGCCTTGGATGCCATCATTTATAGAACCGATCCTGGAGAGGGCGGGTTTTATACCAATTTTGCAGCAGACCAGTCGTTATTACGGGTTGAAATTGCCCATGAGTGGAAAGAGGATCCGGGTTATCTCAATACGGCGCTCATCAGACATAATCCGGGTTTGCTGGAAACGGCTTATTCCATTCTGAACGGCAGCAATTCGCATACGTTGCTTAGCCGGGAAACGTGTAATCGCATTCTTCCTGGTTTAACAAGTCCGCCGCTTGCCTGGATCTCCAATCTGTCTTCTTACTACTCGGCTCCAATCAAAGTAACCTATTCGAATTTGGACAGTCGCAGTTCCTACACCCTGCAAGTCATGGGACTCTGGGGAGGGCGCGTTGATATGCTTCTTAATGGCAAGAGCACGGCGGACAACAGGATCACGCACAGAGGACTGATGGAAACCTTTGAAGTCACTCCGGATATGATCCCGGACGGGAAACTAGAGATTGTTTGGGTTAACGAAGAATCGGGAATCGGCCCCTACATCAACGAATTGTGGTTGAAAAAAGATAACGGTTAAGGACAATCCTTAGTCTAAACTAGATTACATTAAAGGGATTGTGCTTTACTTGTGATAGATCAAACTAGTGATTTATCAAAGTTGAGGGGTATCCTATGAAAGCCAATCGATTGTTTTACCGCATCCTGCTTTATTTTCTCACATTGCTCGTTCCGTTGTTAATTGTGTCTTTTATCTTCTATGGATATCAAGCCATGCTGGCCAAGCAAGAAGACTCAAAAAAATTAATGTACTACTTGCAGTCATCGGCAAAAACCGTTGATTTGTATTTACGATCCGTGCATGAAGTCAGTCTCGGTTTGCTTAGCAACAAGGCGATTGCAACTGTTCTGAGACCAAACGATATGTTGACACTGGAACACAGAGTGCAAATGTCGGACATATCGGAAATGATTGCGAAATCCAAAAATATCATTGCCGAGTTTACGGAAAATATCTTTTTATACGTGGACCACGAACGGATTTATACGGTAGGCGGAGTTGACGACTTTTCGCTTTTTTTCGAAAAGTTCTATGTGCATCAGGAGTATCCTGTTGATTTTTGGAAAGGATTGCTTGATCGGCGGGAGTCTTTTGAGATTCTTCCCCCGACCCCGGTCTCTATTAATGGCCAGGGGAAGGGGAGGGTCATTCCCTTTATAACGAAATCGTACGTAAACAGTCACGATGCTGTAGTGGCGACCAATCTGTCCGAAAGCAATCTATTGAAACTATTTACGGAAAATACAATTTTTAGAGAAAGCGACTTTTTTGTTATCGATGAAAATCGGCAATTGATGCTTAGCAGCAACTCGGAATTGATTGGCGAGCATTCCTTCCGCCAATTGGATTTGGCATTTGACAATCACGAAAAAAATTATCGGGAAATTCGCTTAAGCGACAAAAAGTATTTGCTCGCCTATGTAAACTCCGAAAGATACGGATGGAAGTATTATTCGTTGACTCCGCTCAGCGCGCTGAATCAGGAATCACGGAGCACATTTCAATTCATTGTGGCCATTAGCGTAACCTTCTTAATTCTTGGCGTGGTGTTTTCATTTATTTTCAGTATAAAAATTTATAATCCAATAAGGAAAATTAGCGAGATCGTAAACGGGTTCGAAGAATTGGACGAAAGCGTGCCATACAAAAATGATTTTGAATATATCGGCAAAAATATCCAGCAAATGCATGATAAAAGTACCCAAATCAAAAAACACAGTATGCAAATCTCCCGGGAGTTTCTGGATTACACCTTTTACGATGTGTTTACGGGAAGGCCGGTCGAGCCTGATACGTTGAACATTTTGAACAATATTCTTAAAAACGAATGGCTATTTTCCGGGAATCGCTATGTTTGCCTAAACGTCTGGTTTCAATTTTCGGAGGCATTTTATGAGGAAGTGCAGGATACGGATCGACTTATTATTTTAAGCAAGCTAAAAAATGTCGTCAGTGCCTTGAGCCGTGAAGATACTCGCGCATATGTGCAGGAATACAACGATCTTCTTTTTGTTTGTGTGGTCAATATGGACGAAGACAATGAGAAAGCGGCGCTAGACAACATTATTCAAAATATTTATGCCACTTTTTCGTTCGATTTCAAGTATTGCCGGATTACCATTGGAAGCGGTCGAACTTGCACCGAGCTGTCCGATTTAAGGCATTCTTTCAACGAAGCGATGACCGCGCTGCAACGTCGCAATGCGCAAGAGAAGTTTCAAGTTATTCATGCCGACGAGAGCAAGGTTGAGAATTCATTTCTGTATTCGTCTCTGGAGGAGAATCAACTGATCCATGCCATCAACTCCGGGGACTTGAATGCGGTAACCGACAATGTCCGACTCATTATGGAGAAAAACCAAAAAAATAACGCATCCTATCATGCAATGAACGGCTTGTATAACGAAATGATACGGACGGGATATAAGCTGATGACGGTAAAAGGCATGCATTACGAGCATATTTCGATGGAGACAAAAACATTTCATACTAGTCCGGACAAATTGGTTATTCGGAATGAAGAGCAATATGAAAGGCTTATGGCTTTTTATGCGCAGATCATTGAGGCGGAGAAGGACCGGAGCCAAAATTTGAGCTCCATTGTGATCACGACAATGGACTATATCCAGACTCATCTGGAGCATGACTTGTATTTGGAAAAGATATCGGAGCAAATGGGGATTTCTACGAAGTATTTGTCGAAAATCTTCAAGGAGCAGACCGGCAACAATTTGACGGATTATATCAGTTTATTGCGAATATCCAAAGCAAAACAATTGTTGATCGAATCTGATTTTAGCATTAATGAGGTAGCCGAGAAAGTGGGAATATTCAATAGAACGACCTTTTTGCGGACATTTAAAAAATATGAGGGAGTATCTCCTTTGGAATTCAAGAAGCTCAATGAACAAAAAAAAGACAAAACGTCTCCTCGAACAGAAAAGGGAAGTGATGGATGAATGAAGACGGAAGCTTTGGCCTGGAAACAAATAAAGAGCAGCGGCTATTTATATTTGATTTTTCTGGTGCCTCTCGTGTACTTTCTTATTTTCAAGTACGGACCGATGTTCGGAATTCTGATCGCCTTTAAGGATTATAACGTGTTTCAAGGTGTATTAAACAGCGAGTGGGCAGGCTGGAAGCATTTCGAGAGTTTTATTTTCGATCCGTATTTTTGGAAGCTGGTTCGCAATACCTTGCTTTTAAACATTTATATGATCCTCTTTTATTTTCCGGCGCCTATTATACTTGCTTTGCTTCTAAATGAAATTCGCTTTACGGCCTTTAAACGAGTGGTGCAAAGCATCAGCTATTTGCCTCATTTTTTATCTACAGTCGTTGTAGCCGGCATGCTCGTCAATTTCCTGGCTACGGATGGCTTGATTAATCAGATCATTGCATCCCTGGGCTTTAATAAAATCCAGTTTCTCATGTTGCCGGAATGGTTCCGGACGATTTATATCTCGTCTGATATTTGGCAGAAGATCGGCTGGGGATCGATCATCTATTTGGCTGCGTTAAGCGGCGTCGATCCTCACTTGTACGAAGCGGCAAAAATGGACGGCGCGAACCGGTTCAAGCAAGCCATACATGTTACTCTCCCTGGTATTTCTTCCGTTATCATGATTCTTTTTTTGCTAACGCTGGGCGACTTAATGTCGATAGGGTTTGAGAAAATATTGCTGCTATATACCGGTCCGACCTATGAAACAGCGGATGTGATCTCCACTTTCGTGTATAGGCGCGGCTTGCTTGGCGCTGATTTCAGCTATGGCGCAGCCGTTGGACTTTTTCAATCCGTCATTTCGTTTTTGTTGATCGTAGGCGCAAACTATGCAGCCAGAAAGCGGAATGCGACCAGTTTATGGTAGGCAAGGAGGAAGGAAATGAACTTAAAAGCTATAAAAGCAGGGAAGATATTTGATGCTGCGAATATGTTATTCCTGATTGCATTGTGTATAACCATATTGTATCCGATTTACCACATGTTCATCGTATCGATCAGCGATGGTCATGCCGTGCTCAGAGGCGATATCAAGTTGTGGCCGGTGTCTCCGTCATGGGATACGTATAAGGCCGTTTTAAAGGATCCGGATATCCTCAATTCGTATAAAAATACCTTTCTGTATACGACTACAGGTACTTTGATCAATGTGACCCTTACTGCTTTTTGCGCATATCCGCTTGCCCGCAAAAAGTTCTATGGTCGATCCTTTTTCGCCGTACTGATCATATTTACGATGTTCTTCGAAGGCGGAATCATCCCTGAGTATATTGTGATTGACGCTTTGGGTCTCATCAACACGATGTGGGCGATCGTATTGCCTCCCGCGATTCATGTGTTTTATATGATAATCATGCGTACTTTCTTTCAGCAGATTCCGGAGGAAATTTACGAATCCGCTTACATCGACGGCGCAAATGATTTACGAATCTTTTTTCGTATTATCTTGCCTTTATCCGTACCGGTCATCGCGACGATTACCTTGTTTTATCTAGTCTGGCATTGGAATAGCTTTTTCCCTGCGCTGATGTATCTGAATGAGAAGAGCCAATATCCGATGCAGCTCATCATGCGAAACATTGTAATTGCCGGAAATGTAGCCGCGCAAGAATCGGCTGCTGCTTCCATGAATGCCATGATTACCGGACAAAACATCAAATATGCCGTTATTATTGTGACCATTGCTCCGATATTGGTCGTGTACCCGTTCATTCAAAAGTATTTTGTCAAAGGCATGATGGTTGGATCATTAAAAGGTTGATTGCTATTGCATTTTTGAAAGGGGGGATGCGGGGCGCCTTTGCACAGCACTGTATTCGAAATCAGTGACACCAAAAGCAACAAAAAAGGGAAGTCATAATTCCATTGGGAGGGATCTGTATGTTGAAAACGAAAAAACTTGCGCCAGGACTCATGTGTACTCTGCTTGCAAGTATGCTCTTGATCGGAGCTTGCAGTAATGGGAACAATTCGTCGCCCACAGAAAAAAAAGACGCTGAAGGCGGCAAGCAATCGTCGCAGCCATTGAAGTTAAGCTGGATGTTGGAGGACAATCCCAATCAACCCATTCTCTCGGACACTCCGGTCATTCGGGAAATACTTGGCCAGACCAACGTGCAATTACAACTGGAGGCGGTGCCGACAAGCAGCTATGAAGAGCGAAAGAGCGCGCTGATCGCAACGAATAATATTCCCGACCTTCTCACGGTTGATTTGAATGACATTCAGATGTTTGCCCGAACCGGCATTTTCCTGAACATATCTGATTATTTGGATCAGGCTCCCAATTTTAAAAAAGCGATTGAAGGCAGAGAAGATTATAAGAAGATGCTGGTGGATGGCAAGTTGTACGCTTTCCCGACATTGGAATATTATCGTGTGGCCGTAGCTCCCCAACCGCTTATGCGCGTGGATTTGCTGGAGGAGTTGAAGCTCGAGGAGCCCCGTACGTTTGATGAGCTTTTTGATGTACTGCTCGCTTTTAAAGAAGCGTATCCGGAGAGTATCCCTTTTGTCGGCAGTCGCAGAGGGACGACGTACATGCTGGGTCAACTGGCATACCCTATGGGAGCAGGGGGTTTCGAAGGTTTTTCGGAGACCGGCATGTATTTCGAACCGAGAGAAAACAAATACGTTTTTGGTCCGACAAGCGAAAACTATAAAGACGTCGTTGCTTACTTGAACAAATTGTACAGTCACGGGCTGCTTGATCCCGATTATGCAGTCAATACGCAGGAAATGGCTGTGGAGAAATTGTCTTCCGGACGGTCCTTATTTACTTATGACAACAACACGCATGCGGTAAGATTATTTAATCCGGCGATTGCCGAAATCAATCCGAAAGCCAAATTCGATATTATTTGTCCCCTGCAGAATCAGTATGGAGAAACGAGAAGCTTGCGATATGAACAAGATTGGCTTGGCACAAGCACCGCCATTAGCTCCCAGGTGAAAGATCCAGAAGCAGTCGTTCGCTTTATGGACTGGTTATATTCGGAAGAGGGCATGCTGGCTACTAATTTCGGGATCGAAGGCGAGACTTATGAAATGAGAGACGGGCAGCCGTACATTTTGCAGAAAATTCTGGATGATCATAAGGATCAACAGGATGTATTCTCGGCTACTCAGAGTACATTGGGCGTGGGTTATCTTACATTTGCGAAGTATGTTCACGAAGGTACGCTGGCTGACATATCCGAAGATCTGCTTATTGAAATGTCGGAATATATTAACCGTCTTACCGAAGAAGGCACGATTCGATTTATGGGCATCGATCCTCCATTTACCGAGGAGGAATCCGAAACATTGAGGAAATTGGAAGTTCAAGTTACGACTATTTTCGAGCAAAATGTAGACAGATTCATTATGGGCACGCGGCAGATGAGCGAATGGGACGCGTTCCGCCAGCAGATGATGGATGCAGGAGTCGACAAGATCGAGAAAATTTATAACGATGCGTTGTCGCGTCTATAGGAGACACAAAAAAATGATCATTGACCAACTCGATAATGCAGCTATCTATGCAGGACTTCAGGTCAAGCTTAAGGCTGCGCTGAACTATTTGCAAAGCAATCCCTTGAACGACTGGGAGCCCGGCAGATATGATATCGATGGCAGCGACATGTTCTTGCTGCTGCAACAGTACGAGACGCGCGAAGCGGAAGACAGCTTTTGGGAGGCCCATCAAAATTATATAGACGTGCAGTACATGCTGCAGGGAAGCGAAAACATGGGATTTGCCCATGCGAACCGATTAACAGTAAAGAAACCATACGATCCTGTTAAAGATTTTGTCGTCCTGGAGGGCGAAGGGGATACCGTGACCGTACATGAAGGAAGCTTCGCCATATTTTATCCCCAGGACGCGCATATGCCCTGTCTGTCTTGCGGAAAACCGGAGATGGTCAAAAAAGCCGTAATAAAAGTGAGGTCCGTATGAACAGTAAACAATTGATGAATGAGCTGAAAAACGGAGGTCGCGTGTACGGGACATTAATCGTATCGACTTCCCCCAGATGGCCTCAAGAAGTGAGCAAGCTTGATATTGATTTTGTGTTTCTCGATGCCGAACATATGGCGTTGGATCGCAATTTGTTGTCCTGGATGTGTCAGACCTACAAGGCGATGAATTTGGCGCCGATCGTGCGCATCCCTTCGCCGGATCCCTATCAGGCGAGCATGGCGCTCGACGGCGGCGCTTCCGGAATT
>Ga0160445_100889_pt1 | contig 10486 bp, 4 predicted proteins | sample HID1972M_E1MG_FD_108215 | JGI IMG/M metagenome (GOLD analysis project Ga0160445, IMG submission 108215) | Enriched pill bug-associated microbial communities from UW Madison campus, WI, USA - HID1972M_E1 MG | ecosystem: Host-associated > Arthropoda: Insects > Digestive system > Unclassified ... | reverse complement strand
GGAAAGCTGGTATCTTCAATTTCAAGGTAGGGACTTTGATCTTGATAGTAGTGAGCTGGAATTGATTAAAAATTATTCATGGCAAGAAGTAGTTAAACCACATCAACATAAAAAGAAACTGCCTCTTTGGTTTCAATATGCTGCTGCAATTATCGTTTTTTCTATTATCTCCATTGGATTTTTATTTCATAATAATAAGGATACGGATCAGAAGTCTATTGCAAAGAAAGAGTTGATTGTAAATGATTTAGAACCCGGGGGAAATAGGGCTATTCTAACATTGGCAGATGGAACGAAGGTTTCACTTGATGAATCAGCTAATGGTATTATCGCCCAGGTAGAAGGTATGAAGATTAGTAAAACCTCAGATGGACAAGTCGTTTATAATATTATAAAGGAGGCTCCCTTTAGAAAGGCAGATGAAAAGTTTCTGCGATATAACCAGATTACGACTCCGCGAGGGGGACAATATCAAGTCATTTTACCCGATGGGACCAAAGTTTGGTTGAATGCAGCTTCCTCCTTAAAATATCCAGAACAATTTGATGCGAAAACACGTCAGGTGGAACTTTCAGGAGAAGCATACTTTGAGGTTAATAGTCAAAGCACTTTTAAAGGTGAACGAATTCCCTTTATTGTAAACACAACCTCACAAACTGTAGAAGTGCTTGGTACTCATTTTAATATTAACTCGTATGATGATGAGAAAGCCGTAAAAACTACTTTGCTAGAAGGAGCGGTAAAGGTTTCTTCTGCGGATCACAGTATGAAGCATAATAAGAAAGCGGTTTACTTAAAACCGAATCAACAGTCTATTTTAAATAAAGAGGTATTAAATGTAGTTGATGCTAATAGTGAAGACGTTTTAGCCTGGAAAAACGGGTATTTTAATTTTGAAAAAGCGGATATCGAAACGGTTATGCGACAATTATCAAGGTGGTATGATGTAGATATTGTATATAATGGACAAGTGCCTTCAGGTACGTTTAGCGGAAAGGTTCAACGAGATATGACTATATCAAAGGTCCTGGAAATACTCGCTTTTGCACAGATAAATTTTAAGATTGAAGGAAAAAAGATGGTCATCTTTTCATAAAATATAATTAACCAATTTTCTAACTAAAAATACATGGAAAAATAATTACAGAAACACCGTCAAGTGAGGTTAAAAGAACCGCAGAAGTGTTGGCGCACCTCTGCGGAAAAATCTAAGTTAACCTCTTCATCGTAAATGATGAATTAAATTACAGATCAATTCACGTATTAACCTAGAAACCCAAAAGTATGAAATTAAATGCTTTTAAGCTATCCATTTTCTTTGGATGGACACCACTAATTCGTAAAATAATTATGATAATTAATTTTACCACTGTATTGATGATTTTTGCCCTTCTACAGGTGAGCGCCAATGGGTTTAGTCAGATCAGTCTCAATAAAAGGAATACTCCTTTAGAAGCAGTCTTCAAGAGTATCGAGAAGCAAACAGATTATGTATTCTTTTCAAAGGATAATGATTATAAAAATAAGGACATCAATATTCATGTTAATAACGTTTCTATTGAAACCGCTCTTGATGCTTGTTTTAAAGACTTGCCACTTACGTATAAAATAATAGACAAGACAATTGTTGTCAGAAAATCAGAAAAAAGAGAACCCGCAAACGTATCCGGGAATACTAAGAATGTTGCTATAGACATTCAAGGTAGAGTAACAGATGCAAAAGGGGATGCTCTTGTTGGGGTAAGTATTAAGTTAAAAGGATCTACCATTGGTACTGTTACCAATAATGATGGTGCCTATTCCATTTCTATACCGGACGGAAAAGGAATTTTAGTTTTTAGTTATATCGGCTTTTCAACTCAAGAGATTTCAACGTCAAATTCCCAGACATTGAATGTTACTTTGCTGGAAGCTGAATCCGGTCTTGACGAAGTTGTCGTAGTTGGGTATGGAACTGTTAGTAAAAAGGATTTGACAGGTGCAGTATCCACCCTTCAAGGCGATCTTATTAGCGCTCGTAAAACTACCCAGGTTTCACAAGCCCTTCAAGGCGCGGTTCCAGGTTTAATGGTGACAAGAAACAATAATGCTCCTGGTGCTACAGCTTCAATTCGAATACGTGGGATTACAACAATTACCGATGCGGGATCAAATCCACTTATTATTCTGGACGGTGTGCCAATTGATGATATCAACTCAATTAATCCAAATGATATTGATAATATTTCTGTATTAAAAGATGCAGCGTCAGCATCTATTTATGGGTCCAGAGCTGCATCTGGAGTAATTATGGTGACGACAAAAAGAGCAAAGGAAGGACAGATAGCTTTAGATTATTCAGCAGAGTATGGTTTTGAAAAAGCTACTGAAGTACCTGACTACGCTGGAGCCATAAGGTTTATGCAGCTTACGAATGAATTACGCTGGAATGATAATGGAAATAATGCAAATGAATATCCTATCTATACCCAAGATGTTATAGATAACTATAATAACTTAAACGCTGATAATCCAGATCAGTATCCTAATACGGATTGGCGCGGATTAATAATGAATAATACCGCCCCAAGACAAAGTCACAATTTGGGAATCTCTGGATCTGGAAATTTTATCAGTACCCGAGCTTCTTTTGGTTACGATAAGACTGATGCGTTGTACGATGGCAGAACCTATGAACGACTTACTTCACGTATTAATAATGATGTTAAGATTAGTTCCTATCTGAAAGCAAGTGTAGATATCAATTTCCGAAGAACAAATATTAATCAGCCAGTAATAGATCCTATGTATAAAATGGGAATCGTTCCGCCGATTTATGCTGCTATATGGTCTGATGGTCGTATAGGTGCAGGAAAAGATGGAGCAAATATTTACGCCCGTTTGAAAGAAGGAGGGTTTGATCATGCTTGGTATAATCAAGTAGGAGGTAAGATTGCCCTAGATTTTACTCCCTTAGAGGGTTTAAAGTTTTCAGGAATTGTTTCTCCTTTCTTGAATGCAGACAAGGTAAAAAATTTCAACAAAAAAATCCCTTATACTACTTGGTCAAATCCTGATGCAGTTGCTGGTTATATTGAAGGTGCTACTGAAACGAAGTTGACTGAAACAAGAAATGATAGTTATCGTTACACGATACAGTTTTTGGCTAATTATAATAAACAACTGGCAGATCATACGTTCGATTTATTAGCTGGTTATGAATATTATTATGCTTTTAATGAAAATTTGGGTGCCTCTAGAGGCCAATATATTTTAAGTTCTTATCCTTATCTGAATTTGGGTCCACCTGAATTCCGCGATAATAATGGTTCCGCTTATGAAAATGCATATCGTTCTTGGTTTAGCCGATTTATGTATAATTACAAAGGGAGATACCTGCTTCAAGCAAATATCCGCTTTGATGCTTCCTCACGTTTCGCCAGTGATTATCGCTGGGGTTCTTTCCCATCAGTATCTGGAGGCTGGGTAATCTCCGAAGAGTCATTCTTTAAGGAAAAAGTTCCATTTATTTCTTTTTTAAAGCTAAGAGCTTCCTATGGCACCTTGGGGAATGAGCGCATTGGGAATTATCCATATCAAGCCATTCTCAATTTTGAGAACAGTTCTTTATTCTATCAAGGAAATAAAGCAGTAACCGGGCAATCGGCTGCTCAGTTCCAATATGCAATCAGAGATATTTCTTGGGAAACTACGCAGTCGTTTGATATTGGATTAGATATCAACCTGTTGAACAACCGCCTAAGTATTATAGGTGATTATTATAAAAAGACCACCAAGGATATGCTGCTTGAATTGGAAATTCCAGATTATGTTGGCTTTGATAATCCAAATCAGAACACTGGAAAAATGTTTACAAAGGGTTGGGAAATGCAAGTAGGATGGAATGATCGTCATGGAGATTTTAATTATTCCGCATCTTTCAATCTGTCTGATTTCAAGTCAAAAATGGGTGATCTTGGAGGAACTGAATTTTTGGGTGATCAGATTAAAATTCAGGGAAGTGAATTCAATGAATGGTATGGTTATATTTCAGAAGGTTTATATCAAACACAGCAAGAAGTGGATGCGTCTGCTACACTTAACGCGAATGTTAAGCCAGGTGATGTTCGATATAAAGATATATCAGGCCCAGATGGTGTCCCGGATGGTAAGATATCTCCAGAATACGATAAAGTTCTATTAGGTGGATCCTTGCCACGATATATGTATGGAGCTAACTTTCAATTTGGTTACAAGAATTGGGATTTGGGACTTGTTCTTCAAGGAGTAGGGAAACAAAACTCCCGGCTAGGTGCAGATATCATTCAACCATTGCGTGAAAATTATGGTAATTTTCCTGCTATTCTTGATGGAGAATCATGGAGTCATTATCAAAGCGAAGAACAAAATCTTAACGCGAAGTACCCACGATATTCAAATACTTCAGCAGGAAATAATTACGCTTTATCAAATTTTTGGCTAATTAACGGAGCTTACTTCCGCTTAAAGAATATTAATGTAGGTTATAGCTTGCCTAAGTTTTTAGTGGAAAAGATCCATATGAAAGATATTCATTTATATGCCAGCGTTAATGACCTTTTTTCTAAGAATAATTATCCTAAAGGTTGGGATCCTGAAATGAATTCTCTGGCGTATCCTATTACTACAACTGTTTTATTTGGGGCATTATTGAAATTTTAAATTAGAGAATTATGAAACTTAAAAATATTATTTTTTTTACCTGTTTCTTATCATTGACTTCGTGTGCGAAGTTGGATTTGAATCCGCTTTCCGATGGATCGAGTGAATCTTGGAATTCAAATGCTGAAGAGATTGAGATGTCCTTAAATGGCTTGTATAAAGAAGTTTTTTGGATGAGTGATAATGATGAATGGACTGATGATTGGATTTACCGGGATGCGACTACAGCTATTACTGGCGCTACAATAAATGGAGAAACAGACTTTGTTAAGACTTGGTGGACTAATACTTATAAATGTATTGCAAGAGCTAATAATGTAATTCAAGGGGTTGATCGTGCTTCTGCAGTGCTATCTCAGGAACAAATGGACCGATATGTTGCTGAAGCACGTTTTGTCAGGGCTTGTCAATATTCTCGTCTGCTCTCACATTATGGAAATATAGTATATACTGAAACTGTTTTAGATATTGACGAAGCTTTGAATTTACAACAAAGTAATCCACAGGAGGTTCTCCTAAAGATATACGAAGATTTTGATTTTGCAGCGAACCATTTGAAGGAGAGCTATGCCTCCTCTGAACTCAAAAAGGCAAGTAAAGGCGCTGCGTTAGCAATGAAAGCTAGAGTAGCACTTCATATGAAAGATTGGGAAACTGCAAAGAATGCGGCAAAAGCTTGTATGGAATTGGACTTATATAAATTACACCCTGAGTTTTCTACTTTGTTTTTGTCAAGTACGAAGAATTCTGTTGAAACTATTTTTGGATTGCCACGTTCAATTGCTTTAAAGGTCAGTCAAGGTGATGCGCAAAATTATGTGAGTCGTAATGCTGGAGGTTGGGCTGCTAAAGATCCTTCATGGGATTTGTTTTGTTCTTTTTTATGTACTGATGGACTTCCTATTGATGAATCTCCATTATTTAATCCAAGAAAGCCATTTGATCATAGAGATCCCAGATGTGCTGCAACGATTGTAGAATTTAATACTCCTCACTTAGGTTATATTTATGAACCGCATCCAGATTCATTAAAGGTTAAAAATGTTTCAACAAATGTTGATGTAGAGAATCGTGATACTCGTTCCGTTGCAGAATTTGCTTCGTTCAATGGCTTGCTTTGGAAAAAGGGAATCGATAAGGATTGGCTGTTAAACTCATGGACGGTGGAGCCTGACAAGATCATTATCCGTTATGCAGATGTACTTTTAATGTATGCAGAAGCCAAGATTGAGTTAGCTGAAATTGATGCAACAGTTACGGATGCTCTAAATGAAGTAAGAGCACGTGCTTACGGAGTTAATTCAGGTGACATTGGCTCTTATCCAGTGGTAAGTTTAAGCTCACAAAATGAGCTAAGAAAAATTGTTAGAGTTGAAAGAAGGATGGAGTTTGCTCTGGAAGGTATTCGTTATATGGATATTATCCGATGGAAGTTAGCTGAAAAGGTTTTAAACCGTCCCAATTTTGGACTATTGGATCCTGGAGTACTTCGAACGAAAGTCGTTATTCCGAAATTATGGTTTTTTGCTCAAACTCCTGATATTGATGAGGACGGTGTAGCTGATTTTTCCTCTTTGAGTCAAGGGGGATTTATCAAACAGCTAGCAGTGAGGAAATTTGACGCTAGTAGGCAGTATTTATGGCCTATTCCTTCCAAAGAAATTTTAACAAGTGGATTGAAGCAGAATCCTAATTATTAATTAATATATCCAATATAAAATCTGTTAAATCATAACGTTAATGAAGTTAATCAAGCATATTATTTCGACACTATTTATTTCAATATTTTTGCTGTTCTGGAGTTGTTCAACAATTAAGAAAGCTGAAAATCCTATTTCCCTGAGTGGCATATATCCGCATTTAGCAATGTATAATAATGAAGGGGAATGCGGAACAGGAGCAGTAGTCCCATGGGCTGACCGCTTATGGGTCGTTACCTACGGACCTCATTTGCCGAATGGATCGTCTGATAAATTGTATGAAATTGATTCCGACTTGAAGCAGACAATCAGGCCTGAAAGTATTGGTGGAACGCCAGCAAATCGTATGATTCATAAAGAGAGTCAACAGCTTTTTATAGGGCCATATGCAATAAACCAAGAAGGGAATGTAAGGACTATTCCTTATACATCGATGCCAGGAAGAATGACAGGCAATGCCCGCCACCTAACTAAGCCTGCTGATTTTATTTATTATGGAACCATGGAGGAAGGTTTTTATGAGGTGAATGTGAAGACATTGGATGTCCACACGTTATACGAAGATGCTAATTCGCAAAGAAAAGCCGGCCAATTGGCTCAACATGGTGATTTATTACCTGGAGCTCATGGGAAAGGGCTTTATTCTGGTCAGGGCGTAATGGTATATTCAAATAATGGTGAGGCAACAAAGGAGGCTCTTCACAAATTTGACGTAGAATCAGGGGCTTTGCTTGAATGGAATGGTAAAGATTGGAAGCTTGTCCGCCGCAATCAATTTACTGAAGTAACTGGCCCTGGAGGTATATATGGCAATGAAAATCCAGATACCGATCCCATCTGGACGGTGGGATGGGATCATAAATCTCTTTTGCTGGGAGTAAGAGAACCGGAAGAGGGTTGGTCATTTTACCGTTTGCCAAAAGCTAGCCACTCCTACGATGGTGCCCATGGCTGGAATACAGAATGGCCCAGAATCAGAGATGTGGGCGTTGACGGTAAAGAGGATTACCTTATGACAATGCATGGTCTTTTCTGGCACTTTCCCAAGGTTTTTACTAAAAAAAACACGGCTGGAATTCGACCTCGGTCTGCTTACTTAAAAGTGATTGGTGATTTTACCAGGTGGAATGATCAACTAGTATTTGGAACTGATGATTCGGCGCAAAAAGAATTTTTAAATAAACGGAGCGCAAAAGGATCAATTGAAGGTCCAGGACAGTCTAATTCTAATCTTTGGTTTACTTCGGTTGATCAACCGGATCAATTAGGTCCAAATACATCAGAAGGTGCTGTTTGGTTAGATGAAAAAGTAATTGCTAACGCATTTTCTGAACCTTTCTTGTTTGCTGGTTGGTCTTATCGTGCTGCATGGATTCATAATCAAGGTACGAAAAGCAGCAATTTTTTATTTGAAGTGGATCAAGACGGAAAAGGTAATTGGAAAGAAGTTCAGAATGTAACAGTGAAAGGAGGAGCCTCCTCTGCTATTCATTTTGGAGAAGAGATTAATGGAGAGTGGATACGGGTAAAGTCTGATATAAATACGACAGCGACAGTCCATTTCTTTTATACGGATGAGGATAAAAGAAAAATAACTTCCGACAAAATTTTTACCGGATTAAGCAGGATAAACGAATCGCATTCTATCGGAGGGTTACTTTATGGCCTGGGCGATAACAGAAGAGCATTAGGAGTATCTGCATTGAATTATGAAATAGATAAAGCAGAGCCTATTGGTTATTACGAATTAAATGAAAAACTTGAACTGGTACGCAAAGAGGACGCCGAAACCGATCAATTGATTCAACAAAAATTCGCTATTCCACAAAAAGCAGTCATTTTAGAAGAATCTTCTGTATTGATTGTAGACGATGCAGGTCGGCGCTGGCGTTTACCACTTGGTGACGAGATGTTGAGACCTTTAACTGAACAAGCAACATTGCGTATTTGCAGAGAGGTAGCTACAGAAAGAGATTTATTCAATTGTCAAGGTACATTCTATGAGTTGCCAGCGGAAAATGCGGATGGATATGCTAAAATTCGACCGGTAGCTTCCCACGATTTTAGAATTAATGATTATACTTCTTATCGCGGTATGCTTATACTAAGTGGTATTGATCCTGATCGGTTAAATAAGAATGAGAATCCGCATATTTTAGTTTCGAACGATAAAAAAGCTGCCGTTTGGGCCGGTGCTATTGACGATTTATGGAAGATAGGGAAACCAAGAGGGCATGGAGGTCCATGGAAAGATACCAAAGTGAAAAATGGAGAATATTCAGATCCATATCTTATTGGTTTTTATCAGAAACGTAAATTGGACTTGTATCATCAAGGAAATGAAACGGTGAAGTTTACAATAGAAGTGGATCCAATTGGACAAGGTAATTGGATGGAGTATAAAGAAGTTACGTTGAGTCCCAATGAACATTACATTCATGACTTTACAGAAGATTTGCCTGCCAGATGGATCCGTTTTAAAGTTGACAAAGCTTGTAGCGCAACAGCTTCGTTGGTTTATAATTAATAGTTTAAGTTATGGCTATTAAATACCTGATAAAGAAAATTATAAAAGCATCAGTCATGAGTTTATTTGCTTTCATGGCTATGCTTTGCATTGGAAAAGCAGGGGAGAAAGAGACATCTATTTTATCGAAAAAAGAAATTAGGGTAGTACCTGATAGTGTTCAATCATTTAAGCTTTTTTATTCAGATGGAGAAAGCTATCAATTAAATTTGGCTTATATAAATGGTAAGCCTGACTATTATTACCAAAATATCTTTACTCCAGTTTGCCTCGATAATGTTTGTGAGCCTGTTTATGTGAACTTTTATTGGGATTTATTGGGAAACTATATTCGGTATGATATCCCAATTGGCGAAATATTTACCAAGATAGATCATGAAGAATTTTCAATCGAAGATTATGAAAAAATGCATAAAATACTTTCGAATACTCAATCCATATTAAAAGACTTAGCAATGGATGAGCTGGTAGACCCGCAAGGTAATAGTTCTTCTTCCTCGGTTGATGCAATAACGGGGGCTACCAAGAAAACCATTAAGAATGAAGTAATTGAAGGCGCTCTTTATACTTGCTATACATTGTGGCACCTTGCACATGGAGAGGTCGTACCCGAAATGAATAAAATTACAGAAAAGATCGTCTCTAAGGAGCTTTTGCATGACTTTTTTCGAAGTAGTAATTATCATTATCCATACTGGGCTATCGATCATGTTGTTAATTCTGAAGAGTTATTAAATGAGTTTTTGCCTGATATTTTTGTACTTGTAAGAGGGAAAAATGTGTTTACAGCTAAGCATGCATTGAAAGTTATACCAAAGAATGTTTTTCAGGGCAAAGAAAATCAAACCTGGTTATGGGAAACTTTCCTTACCTCGAATTATGGAATTCAAATTGAAATATTAGAACTATTAAAAGACATAGATATAGATGCTTATATAGTTGAAGAACTAACGGAAAACATGCAGAAAAGCAATGAGGAGATGTTTAGTTTATCCTTGGATATAATTTCTCGTCAGAAAAATCTGTCATCCTCATCGTTAAGAACGTTGGGTGAGTATTTAGAGAAAAGTCCATACCCCCAGATGTCTGAAAGTATTTTTAGGTTATTGTCTCGTAATACAGTTAAGGATGCGGTGCTAATTAAACAAATGGAATCCTACGCCTCAAAAAAATAAAAATAAATCAAAATAAATTTATGATTATGAAACAACTTTTTAGTATTATTTTTCTTTTGTGTTGCATACACACTTTTGCACAAACTTCTATTTTGGTAGAGACTGAATCATTTGATGATAAAGGTGGTTGGGTGGTAGACCAACAATCTTATCCAATAATTCATTCATCTTATTTAATGGCTCATGGCATGGGCAGACCCGGTAAGGACGCTCAGACGAAGGTCAATTTTCAAAAACCCGGTAAATATCATATGTGGGTTAGAACTAAAGATTGGGCTCCTTACCCTAAAGGTCCCGGAAAGTTTCAAGTATTAGTTAATGGAAAAGCACAAGGTTCCATTTTCGGTGAGAGTGGTTCATTACCTTGGAAATGGTATTATGGCGGCGAGGTTAATGTCAATAAT
>Ga0160445_100887_pt1 | contig 10500 bp, 7 predicted proteins | sample HID1972M_E1MG_FD_108215 | JGI IMG/M metagenome (GOLD analysis project Ga0160445, IMG submission 108215) | Enriched pill bug-associated microbial communities from UW Madison campus, WI, USA - HID1972M_E1 MG | ecosystem: Host-associated > Arthropoda: Insects > Digestive system > Unclassified ... | reverse complement strand
GTCAAGAGGAGCTAAAAAAAATCATTGATAGCAGAATTGGCAACATGAATGAAACGTATGAAACCTTCGAGATGCAACCCATCGCAGCAGCTTCTATCGGACAAGTTCATCTGGCTAGGCTTAAGTCAACCGGAGAGAAAGTCGTCGTTAAGATTTTAAGACCTGATGTAAAGCAAAAGATGACAGCGGATTTGGATTTATTAATTCAATTTGTGTCATGGCTGTCGGAGCGCTCTTCTAAAATCAAAAGACTCGGTTTAATACAACTTGCAGTAGGATTTAAAAATAATCTTATTGAGGAAACCGACTTTGATATCGAAGCGCTGAATACCAACATGTTAAAAAGAGCGTTTAAAGAACACGGAATCCCTATAAGAGTGCCTAAAGTTTATTCCGAGTATTCGACTAAACAAATACTAACAATGGAATATATCGAAGGGAATCGTTTTACAAAAGAAGTGACAACCGATGTTTCAGAAATGATCATGCACGCATTTTTAGATCAAATCCTGATGATAGGTATCTTCCATGCGGATCCGCATCCCGGGAACATCATGTTGACAACGGATGGGGAAGTTGCGCTTATTGACTTCGGTTCAGTTGGTTATTTATCAGCTGATGAACGAGGCGGTTTGTTAAGCTTCTTGGTTGGTTACAGCAATAATGATACGAAAGAGATGGCGCATGGCTTGTCGAGGGTTTGCGAGGAAGGACATTTATTCGATGAAGATATGATGGAACGACGCCTCAGTAGACTTCTGTCAGAAGCCTCTTTTTCACATGATCCTACGAGTGTCATGATGAGACGGCTGATGTCGATGATTACCGAAGCGGGGCTATCATTAAAACCGACAGTTGCCGGCGCACTCAGAGCAATCATTACTCTAGACGGGACGTTGTCATCCGTAAATGAAGCATACTCCTTATCAACAGCCAGTCAATCATACGCCAGCCAGATTAATAAAGGACAATTGGCCAAGGAACGTTTAAGCAAGGTCAAGGGAAAGTTAGAGGATTACATCCCGAAATTACTGGAGTTGCCTATTCTTAAAGACAATAGAATCACCATTGCTCGTGAGGAAAATCATAATTTGAATGATTTTATTGGGACTATAACAGTCGGCATTTTTACCGTGATATGTATGGTAGTCATGCTTGTTAGCTTTTTTGTGCAAGGGGAAATCATGCGATTTTTACTTGCTCCCTTATCCATGTCAGGCTTTGGAGTCGGTATGATCATACAGATCATGTCAGTGATTAAGCAGCTAAAACCCAAGATATAAAAGTTTTTTCCAATCGAAAGGAATGAAATGCAAGTATGAAAGAAGCATCCGAACAGCTCATCCAATTGCTTGGGCATCCGTACGAGCCCAAACAAGTCCAAGCTTTGCTGCAGTCATTCGGCGTCAAGCGGATGCCGGCACCGAACAGCTATTTCAACGACGATATAATCTGGTCGGCGAAAGCCTCGTTACGCATTGATGTCTATCGCGCACCCAAAATAAATGATTTGACCGAGCTCCAATATGCAGCTGAAGATGGATGGATCATTGGCGCCATACATTTTCTTGCGCCGGGGGCGGATGATCGAATTAAAGCCCCGTTCCCCGGAAGCCTGCCCGGGGGGATGACGATGAGCTCAACGCCCGAAGAATCCATACACGAATATGGACCGCCTGCATTGGATGAGGAGTGTTGGCGCCCAGGCTATTCAGGCCGAATATTGGCATGGCGCAAGCCCGGCATAAATATTGTAATGGAATACGAGGATATTGAATCCGCTAGAGAGTTGAGAAGCTACACGGCCTGTTTGATTGGCTGCATAGGCGCCTGGAGAAACGATAATCCGGAAGTTTATGCTCCCTGAACGGAATCCTGCTGCCACAAATATCATCATGAACCTGCCATAATACTCAAAGAGCCCGTCAGGAATTTCCTGACGGGCTCCAACTCGTGTACTTGTCCCAGCATTCGCAACGCTTGTCGTCGTTAAGAATACTACAGGACTCTATCGACAAAACAATTCTACTACAGTAGAATGTTAGTGAGTGATTCTACAGCAGTAGAATATATGAACGAGGTGGTTTCATTTGGTTATGAAGTTATTCGATAGCGAGCTTAATATTATGGAAATCTTGTGGAAAGAAGGCGATACCCCCGCAAAAAGAATTGCAGAAATTGCAAAAGAAAAAGTAGGTTGGAGTAAAACAACAACGTATACCATCATCAAAAGATGCCTTGATAAAGGGGCGATCGAGCGGCATGAGCCTAATTTCGTTTGCCATGCGGTTGTTACACGAGAGCAGGCTCAAGAACACGAAACAACGGAACTGATAAATAAAATGTATGATGGCGCCCCCGACAGACTGATTGCTTCATTGTTGGGACAGAAACGACTGTCGACAGAAGAAATTAGCCGCTTGAAACGTCTTATTGATAGCATGGAATGAGGTGAGGGAATGTCGTTACTTCAAATAAGCATATCGGCTTCCGTCTTTATTCTTGCAGTTATTTTATTGCGTTCCTTGCTTATTCACAAGCTGCCCAAAATGACCTTTCTGTTTCTTTGGGGTGTTGCATTAATTCAATTGCTTGTACCTGTTTCCGTTCAATCGCAATTTAGCATTTTTACGGCAGCGGAACATATAAGCGGAATGTTTACAGCGCCAAAATTGATTTCCGCGCCAGAAAGTTCAACATTTACTAATGGAACTACGGTAATCATGCCGCCAATTACAGAACATGTGACCGCGCCGATTATGCCATTAAAGACGGCTTCACAACTATCGCCTTTTGTATGGGTGTGGTTCGTTGGTTTTACGATGTGTGCTTTGTTTTTTATCATTCCGCATTTAAGGTATCGCAAAATCTACAAAATGGCTGTGCCTATTAGAAACGATTTTATAGGAAAATGGCAGCATTCAAATTTGTTATGGCGAGATGTTCCAATCAGGCAACTCGATCATATTTCTACTCCGCTTACATACGGTATTTTTCGGCCCGTTGTACTCTTGCCGAAAAATTTAGATTATGACGATGAGAAACAGCTTGCGCTTATCCTGACCCACGAATTTACGCACATCAAGCGATTCGACACACTAAAAAAATGGATTCTTGCCACTAGCGTTTGCGTCCATTGGTTCAACCCTTTTGTATGGGTCATGTATATCCTTGCCAACCGTGATATCGAGCTATCCTGTGATGAAACAGTCATACGAAAATTTGGGGACAACATGAAACCTACTTATGCCAGGGCGCTTGTACGTTTGGAAGAAAAGAAAATCGGCTTGTCGCCGATGATTAGTAGCTTTTCCAAAAACTCGACCGAAGAAAGGATTATATCGATCATGAAAACCAAGAAAATCACGATCGCTACGATGCTTCTCGCTATTGGGCTTGCAGCCGGTGCCGTTATCATCTTTGCAACTTCTGCAATGGATAAAACGGAAGTTGCTAAAGGTGTCGACGAACCTATAGCCTATAGTGAGCCCTCGCTATATCAAGGTGCCATCACAACCAAAATAGTGCCCACCTTATCTCAAGGCGCCGCCACTACGGATTTAATGCCGCACGATTTAACATTCAACAAGAAATACGATGTACCGAAGTTGATAGACAGCCTCATGGCTTCAAAGTATCGTGCAGTTTATTTGGACAACGAAATATATCTTCGTGTCATGATGGATAACACCATACAGATAAGCAAAGATAATGGCGCGGTTTGGAAAAAATATGACACAGATGAAGTCGATGCAAAAGAATTTGCAAAATGGCTGCTGATAAACGATCCGATTCCGGGCTATTCAATGAAAGAAGTTCAGACTCGCTTGGCAAACGGGGCAGAAGTAAAACATTTAGTGTTTGAAAATGTAAAGGAGATGTATTTCATAATCGACAGGAACGGCGTACAGATTGAACTTGTACAGCCTGAAAAAATATCTTCTGTTCTGATCGACGGTCAAAGAATGATGATTACTTCCGCTATATCAGCCCAGATGCTGAAATCATTTTATGACTTGTTAGTGTCGAACAATATACTTTCGGAAACTCATGCAGAACAAGATTATTCGGAAAGAATGAAGTATCTTGAAAAAAATCTCCCTAACTTTATCGTGGCGAAATAAAGGGGGGACCACGTTGATCCCAATAAAAAAGAGGAGCGGATGCGCACATGATCCAATTGACGAACCGCCAAGCAAGGCAATTTCTGTTATTGAAGCACGGGCTGTTGGGCGAATATCAATTTACCGGAAAGCAGGGCGTATTGGATTTTGTGCGGCAGGTCGGCTGTATTCAATACGATCCCATCGATGTTTGCGGAAAAAACGCCGAATTGGCACTGCAGTCGCGAATCAAGGGATTCACCAAAAGCATGCTCGACGAGTTGCTGTATAAAGATAGAAGTCTGGTCGACTATCCCGACAAGAACCTGGCCATTATCCCTCTCGAGGACTGGCCGTATTTTGAGCGATACAGGCAAGCCGCAAGGCAGCATGCCGTGCGCTATCCTGAAATGGAAGCTTTGACAGAGCAAGTACGGGCACATATTCAAGATCATGGTGCGGTTAGTTCGGATGATTTAAAATTAGATGGAAATTTCGCTTGGCAATCGGCCATCCACTGGAGCGGCGGAAACAACGCATCCCGGTCGGTGCTGGAGCAGATGTACTCGACGGGCGAGTTGATTATCCATCACAAAAAAGGAACCCGTAAGTATTACGATATTGCCGAGAAGTACATACAGCCAAATCTGCTGAATGCGCCGGAGCCGCTGCCTGACGAGCTCGAGCATTACAAGTGGCGGGTATTGCGCCGGATCGGCGCTGTTGGCCTTTTATGGAATCGCGCATCCGACGCCTGGCTGAACATATGGGGATTGAAGACAGAGCAGCGAAACGAGGTTTTCCGCCAGTTGTTGCACGAGGATCGCATTGTTGCTGTTACCGTGGAACAAATAAAGGATATGCTGTACTGCCGCGCGGAAGATTTGCCGCTTATTGAAGCTGTCCTGCAAAATCCAGCTCCGGAATTTCGTTGCGAGCTGATTGCCCCGCTGGACAATATGATGTGGGACAGAAAACTAATCAACAAATTGTTTGGCTTCGATTACACCTGGGAGATTTACACGCCGGCAATTAAACGTAAATTCGGCTATTATGTGCTGCCGCTATTATTCGGAGAGAGCTTCATAGGACGAGCCGAGGTAATCGCGGAGCGAAAAACCGGGACGCTCGCCGTTAAAAACATTTGGTATGAGAACGGCGCAAAGCAAACCAAGCAATTGCGATCCGCCTTGGACGATTGTTTCCACAAGTTTGCGTTATTTAACGGTTGTGAAACGATTTCGACAAAGTCTATGCACTAATATTTCCTGAAATTTCATGGAAATTCGAGGTGCTGTGACAACATGTAAAGGGGCTGTTTAGGTCAGTTTTGAGCTGACCTGGCAGCCCCTTGAGTTATGTTTAAGGTTGCTCAAGGCAATTCCTTCCCTGAATCGTTCTCCCATTGCCTGCGATATTGGCTAGGGGTAGTTCCCATGTGCCGCTTGAAGATGGTGTAGAAGGAGTTGACCGCGGAGAAACCGGTTTCCTGCACAATGTCCTCGATCGACTGCTTCGTCTCCGTTAACCGTCGCTTCACCTCGTTCAGCCGCAGATCCGTGATATATTCCGATAGTGATTGGCCAGAGAAGTCTTTGAATAATTGCCTGATATAGGTGGAGGAATACTTCAGTTCATCGGCGATCATCTTGGTAGACAAATTCGGATCATACAGATGCTCCTGCACGACTTGCCGGATGAGTGCAATCAATTGGTTCTGGCCGGCGGCAACAGATTGCAGCTGCAACTGCTGAAGGATGCCGCCCAAGGTCAGGTGCAGCCATTCGATCAGCTGCTCCTTCGTCTCCAGCAGGTCGAGCATCTGCTCCATCCGCTTGAGCGAGCCGAGCGAGCTGTGGTCCAGTTCGAGATTAAGCTGCTCTGCGGTCTTGGACAGGTTAAGCAGCAACTTCAGGAGCGAGAGGCGAATCTCCGAATAGGAGAATGGCAGAATGGCTTCAATAAACTTCTCCAGATGATGCTCAACCTGCTTCTGATGGCCAAGCTTCAATTCGCTGATCAGCTGCCGCTCGCGCTCTTCCGGGTAGCTGTACTCGCTCTCCGTCGCTATGCCGCCCCCTCTAATCCAACACTTTCCGGTTCCGCCTTTAAACCGCTCATTCGTCAGTTCAAGCACCTGCATATATTCGCTGCTCAGGTCGTTCGGGTTATCGACTGGCAGGCTGACTGCCGCGGTAAGCGAAATTTTGAGCAACTCGGCGCATTTATTCTGTACGGATCTGGCGATTGCCAGAAAATCATCCACCTCGTCCCCCGTTCCACCCCTGGCCTCGCATATTGCAACGATATGGCCGGACTTCATGTCGACTGTTTCTACAGAGGCAACCTCGCTGATCAGCTCCTGGGCGACATTGCATATCGCGAAATAAATAAGGCGCTGGTCGGAATAACGAAATTGCTTGGCGAATTTATCATAGTTATCCATTCGAAATACGATTATGACAAATTGATTGATTGAAACGGCCAGTTCATATTCCTTGAATAACGCGGCCGCCGAGGAAGCGCTATAGTGGGTAGGACGATGCAGCAGGTCGCGAATAAAAATTTCTTTGCCTTGCTTGGTCGATTTGACCAGCTTGTTTTGAAATTTGGATATTTGCTGCTTCTGGCTGCGCAATACCTGCGACAGCACAGCCAAGTCGGCGGAAGAAGCAATGGCGTCGTCGGAGGGATGCAAATGCACCGCCTCTTCAATCAAGTTTTTGATCGGTCTATAGATGCGGCGCGACACTTTCCAGACAGCGAACAAAGTAACGGCAAGGATAATGCTGAAAAACCAGTACGTTAGCGTACGCAACTTATACAGGTTGTGCAGCACGGAGTCGAGCGGAAGCGTTTGCACGATTGTCCAGCCCGGCGCCGTAAAAAAAGAGAACGGGGAATAGACGACCATTTGCTGCTGATCCTTGTACCAGCGATTGCCTGTGTTATTGCGCATAAGTTGGTAAGGCTGCTGAAATTGTGCCGGATCTGGACTGTAGACGATGCGCTGCTCGCCGTCCAGAATAAAGAGATTGCTGCTGGCAAGCAGCCGCTCGTGCGTAAAGTATTCTTGAAGCGCTTTAATATCAATATTCACCACGAGGGCGGAAGCCTGGCCTTGGAAGTAGGAAACGAAGGACAGATAGTCCGTCTCGTAACGCAGGCTGCTGCGATAGTAATCCGCCCGCCGTATATACAGCCTTTGCCCGCGAAAGCCTTGTTCCTGGTCCAGGGCGGTCAGCAGCTGCTGGTCAGGATATTCGCTGCGTCCATAAATCCCGGCTTTGGAATCGACAATATGACCGGTGTAATAGTTTTGCATAACGATGGAATCAATAATGGGCTGATTGTCCTTCAGTTCCTTGAGCTTCCTCCACGCTTGATAATTCAGGAACGGATCATTGTCTCTGGCAAGGGCATAGCTAAGCACCTCTTCATTATGTACAGCCTTCTGAATGTAGTCGAGCAGGCTGGACATTTTCGCGGCATAATTGATGGATTGTTCATCGAGGAGTTTCTGCGTATGGCTGCCAATTTCATTCATCGCTGCTTTGGAGAATTGATTGTACAAGAACAGGATGCTGGCAAGCATAATGGCAAGGCATACGAAAATAAATGACACCAGGATATGGATAAAGGTTTTCTGATTTTTCATGACCTGCATAAAGGAGATTTGTTTTGTCTTTTTTGGCATTCTTGGCATCGGCAGCCCCCCAACCGTATTCTCAATTAAAATATAGCATAAAGCGCCGGAATCAGGCGCGAGGTTCGTGCGAATTACTGCCAGATCCGTCAATTTATTAGCAATCATCGTTTTTGGAAGCTTGAATTTCCGCTGATTTGGTAATGTTCAGACGTTCTGGATATTGGCCGGAACCTTCTGCATGGGCGATTATAAAGCCAGGAGAGCGAGAAGGAGTGAAGGAAAGGAATGGATAAGGATAAACAAGGCACGATTGCATTGGCGGAAAGGAGTACGGGCGTACGCCGGGGCAGCAAGCCGGGGAGGAGCAAGACGCCCCTGTGGCGGGATATGTTGCGAAGCCCGTTCCTCTACATTATAGCCCTTCCGGGTTTGCTGCTGTATCTGGTATTTTCGTACATTCCGATGTACGGCATTATTATCGCTTTCAAGAAGTTCAACATTCGCGAAGGCATCATGGGCAGCGAGTGGGTAGGCCTCAGCAACTTCACGTTTTTCCTTAAGTCGGGAGACATGGGGCGGATCGTCTACAACACCTTGTTTCTCAATGTGCTGTTTATTACGGCGACAACGTTCTTTGCCGTCCTGACAGCCATGCTGCTGAACGAGTTGCGCAACAAATATTACAAGCGTGTCTCGCAGTCTATCATTTTTCTACCATTCTTTATGTCATGGGTTGTCGTTAGCATGATGGTAAACGCGATGCTGAGCGGACGGAATCCGACGATGAATGTATGGCTGGAGGCGCTGGGCTTGCCGCCTGTCGACTGGATGTTCAGCCCGGAGCTATGGCCATGGATTCTGACCGTTATTCGGGTCTGGCAAGCGACAGGCTACGGAACGATTATCTATTTGGCAACGATTTCAAGCATCCCGGGCGAAATGTACGAAGCTGCGCGAATCGATGGCGCTTCCCGCCGGCAAATTATGGGCCGCATTACGCTGCCTATGCTCGTTCCGACGATATCGATCCTAACCTTGCTCGCGGTAGGGCGAATTTTCTACGGGGATTTCGGAATGATCTATGCCCTGCTTGGCGACAATCCGATTCTCTATTCGACGACAGATGTCATTGACACTTATGTGTTCCGCGCCTTGCGCACGCTGAATAACTTCGGGATGTCGGCGGCAGTCGGGCTTGCACAATCAGTGATGGGGTTTGTGCTTATTCTCACTGTCAATATGATTGTCAGGCGTGTTTCCAAGGAATCATCATTATTTTAGTAAAGGAGGTGAGTTAGCAAGTGTCAATTAAGGAATCGAGAATGGATCGGCTATTTCTTGTGTGTAGCAACGTATTCATTGGTGTCTTTGCCTTGTTCTGCTTCCTGCCGTTCTGGATGATGCTGATGGGCTCGATTACAAACGAGACGGAGATTCTGTTAAAAGGGTATTCGCTGTTCCCCGAAGCATTCTCACTGGAGGCGTACCGCGTGTTGTTCCGGTCGAGCACCATTCTGCGCGGATATGGCGTAACGAGCTTCATTACCGTCGTCGGTACTGCGCTAGGAGTGGCGATCAGCGCTTTGCTCGCGTATTCGATTGCCAACAAGCGCAATCGGCTGCGCAACCATTTCGCTTTCTTCGTTTATTTTACGATGCTGTTTAATGGCGGCCTGGTCCCCTTCTATATTCTGATCAGCAATTGGTTAAAGCTGTCGGATACGCTGTGGGCGATTATTATGCCGGCGCTGCTGCAGCCTTTCCTGGTTTTCCTTATGGTCAGCTTTTTCCGTACGCTGCCTGCAGAGCTGGAAGATTCAGCGCGGATCGACGGGGCCAATGAACTGAAAGTTTTCGCGATTATTATGGTTCCGATCTCCAAGCCAATCATCGCCACTGTCGCGTTGTTCTATGCATTGGCCTATTGGAACGAATGGTTCTACGGCTTGTTGTTTCTCGCAAATGACCAGATGTATCCGTTGCAACTGCTCCTGCGGCGGATGATCTCCAATATGATGGCCGCCCGCAACCTGATTCCTGCCGGAGCAGCGACCGTCAATGTCCCGAGCCTGGGCATCCGGATGGCGATGACGGTCATTACAATCGGGCCGATTATTTTGCTCTATCCGTATATGCAGCGTTATTTTGTGAAGGGATTGACGATTGGGGCAGTGAAAGGTTAGCGTAGCGGCAACAATCTATTCATCTATATTCATTCTGGAGGGGTTGAAAAAATGACAAAGATAACCAAATGGAGAAGTCGAGGCAGGCTGGCAGCGTTAATGCTGGCCATAGTCCTTGTATTTAGCGCATGCAGTAACAACAACGGCGGCCCGAATAATGGCAAGCAGCCGTCGACTGGCGGCACGAATGCCCAGGACGATGGGGGAACAAAGCCGGAGACGCCGTCGCCGCAGGGAGTTGTTGAACTGATTGCGTATTTCCCCGGAGATACGCCGCAGGATTTTGCCCGCGTGCTTGGCGAGGTTAACAAGAAGCTGGAAGCGGACGGCGTAGGGGCGAAGCTGAACATCAGCTTTATCCCGTGGGATGACTACGGCCAAGTGACGCAGCTGCGGGCTACGGCCGGCGAGAAATTCGACATGTTCCTCGAGGCTCAATGGCTGCATATCGAGCCGATGATTGCAGACAAGGCGATCATTCCGCTTGATGAATATGTTGCCAATTCCCCGAATTTGCTGGCGTCCATTCCTGATCTGATGTGGGAGCAGAACAAGTTCTATGATC
>Ga0160445_100885_pt1 | contig 10506 bp, 6 predicted proteins | sample HID1972M_E1MG_FD_108215 | JGI IMG/M metagenome (GOLD analysis project Ga0160445, IMG submission 108215) | Enriched pill bug-associated microbial communities from UW Madison campus, WI, USA - HID1972M_E1 MG | ecosystem: Host-associated > Arthropoda: Insects > Digestive system > Unclassified ... | reverse complement strand
TATGACAATGTAGGAAATGTTAGTGATATTGCTGTACGTACAATTGTTATTAATCGAGAGCTTACGGTATTCCCGACGGTAAGTATTTCACCAGACAGAGTATTTAGTAATGAAAATATAACGGTAACCATTACAAAAACATTTGATGAAGAGCATCAAGATGAGGGCGAAAATTCTGTTATATACTACAAAATTCCTGGTCTTGGCGTAGATGAATACGTAGAATATACGGGAGCATTTGACATTACGCAAGAAGGAGAAACCGTAATTGAAATTATGGTTAGGGATAGAGCCGGCAATGAAGTTACGACAACAAAAGTTGTAAATATTGATAAAACAGCGCCTACCAATCAAGATCAAGTTCTTGGAGGAAATGTAATTGCTCAAGGCAACACGTTGATTACGATTCAGCCTTCCGACGATAGTGAAGATACCATTTGGTTAGCGCCAGATGGAACGACTTCGTTTGAGGAAGGTGAAACGATGACAAAAGCTTCTGGTGATTCAACTGGGATCGTTACGCCATCTTCGGACGGAGATTATAAAATTTATGTTGTTGACAAATCAGGAAATATTTCAGCAGCCAGCGAAAAGACTGTGACAGTTGATAACGTTCCTCCAGTAGTAAACGGTATTGAGGATGATGAGATTTACAAGGAATATCCGACGGTAAGCTTTGAAGAAGGGGCAGCTGTAGCTACATTAAACGGCGAGCCGTTTGAGAGTGGCACCAAGATTGAAGCGAACGGGGAATATACCATTATCGTGACGGATGCCGCGGGCAATAGTACCGTTATCACGTTTGTAGTCGACTACGACAAAGAATCCGTTGATAAGGACACTGCTGCGTTAGAGCTGGGTTTTGCTCCCGGCGATCACCCTGAATGGGTGTCTACTGATATTTCGCTAAGCGATAAAGGATTTTTTGATAGCGAAATAGAGTGGACAAGCAGTCACGAGGATATTTTATCCGCTGACGGAAAAGTGACGCCTCCTTTGGTAGATACGGAAGTAACATTAACAGCAAAGATTACTAAGGGCGATTATACGTTAGAGAAGACCTTTACTGTGTTGGTTATGGCAGACCCGGTTAAACCTGTCATCGCATTAAATGGCAGCAGCAACGTCATTGTAGAACAAGGTCAAATCTATGTAGAGCAAGGCGTTCAAGCCATTGACAACATAGACGGCAACATTACGGATAAAGTTACGATGAGCGGATTTATTGATACTAAAACGATTGGTGTGTACACACTAATTTATACAGTATCAGACCAAGCCGGTAACATTACTCAAGTAGAACGTACCGTTACTGTTGTGAAACCAGAAGTTCCAGCTAGCACAATTATTCAAGTAGATGGCGATCAAAGGTCTACGGATAATAAAATTAGAGAAGCATTGACAGAAGCTAAGAAGCAAAAGGCAGGCAAGATTGTACTTGTTGTTAATGAGTCAGTTGAGAACGGCGCTCCTGTTCGGGTTAGCATTAGTAAAGATCAACTGAAAACAGCATACGATCAAAATACGAAAATGGAGCTTCGTACCGATAATGCTTCCATTATTGTACCGATTCGCGGCCTTGATCTAACTCCGTTCACAGGAAACGCCAGATTAGAGTTAGTCATCGAGCAGGTGGATGTCGATCAAGCAGAAAACCAAGTATTAGTAACAGCTATTCAAAACATGAATGCGAATTTTGCTATTTACGATAATAAGGTTTTCGACTTTAAGATGAGAGTGATCGAAGAAGATTCTCAAGGCAATGTTATTCGTACAGAGGATATTAAAAACTTCCAAACAACAGAGGATATCGTTTTAACGATTTCCGTCGGTACTAACATGGATGAGCAGCTGAAATTTATGACCTTCTACTTTAATGAGACATCAGAAGAGTGGGAGTATATTAGAAGCAGCTATGATGGGCAGTCTGGTAACATGACCTTATTAACCAATCATCTTAGTATCTACTCTGTTATGAGTGCTACAAAGGCGCAGAAGCAAGCAGAGCTAACTAAAATTTTGAACAAAGAAAACATTACGATCCAAGAAGTGCGCAGCATTATTGAAGATCCGGATATGGACTTTGATCAAGAAGCAATGAATAAGTATGATGCATTTACTGATGTTCATAAAGATGCTGTAGCCCAAGACATTATTAATAAAAAGCCGAATGGTGGTTATACGTATCCTTCGCTTGGCACGCAAGTCATTACTAGCGTGAATGATAAGCGCGATGCCATTATTACGGATACAGTTAAGCCCGTAATAACCCTTACTGGTCCTAGTACTGTGTATGTAACCAGAGGCAGCGCGTATATCGAGCAAGGTGTAACGGCTATTGATGACCAGGATGGAAATATTACTGGTCGAGTCATTTTGATAGGTTCAGTAGATACCACACAAAACGGAACCTACATTCTGCGTTATCTGATTACGGATGTGAATGGCAATCAATCTGAAGTGACGAGAACGGTTATTGTAAGTGATCCTAGCTTCCCTATCTTCGTTGAAGAAGAGGTAGAAGAGCCAGCATTGCCGGTAGTCATTTTGGATAGCCAGAAGGATCGTTATACAATTAAGGAAAACAAAGATCATACTATTGTGTCCAAGAAGGAACCACAAATGAATATTGTGGGTAACGTCTATACAATAGAAGCTGTTTCCAATGCAGCGATTGGACAAATCGTCGTACAAATGAAGTACGATCCAAGCGAGATTACGAACTTGAATCAGCTTGCCGTTTACATGTACGATGAGGTTGAACAACGTTGGGTATCTGTCGGTGGCATTATTGATGCTCAAAATCATACGGTCACGATTACGCTAGATCCCCCGGCAACAATCGCTTTAATGGAAAACAAAAAGGTATTTAATGATCTTGATGGACATTGGGCAAAGGATATCGTCGAATTCCTCGCGGCAAGACAAATTATTGCAGGCGACAGCGAAGGAAACTTTAATCCTAACATGGGTATTACGAGAGCTGAATTCTCTACACTCATTGTAAGAATGCTTAATCTTCCAATTCATGAATCGGCAAGTCCATTTACCGATGTAACAGGTCAATGGTATGAACCATACATTACTACCGCTCAACAGGCCGGAATTGTTAAGGGTGTAAGCGATACTAGCTTTGAGCCTGAGCGAGTTGTTTCCAGACAAGAGATGGCAGCTATTATTATTCGAACACTTAGGAAATATAAGAATGTATCTTTCACCGAGGAAGATCTTGAGACTATAGCTGAATTTGCAGATACGGATAACATAAGCGCTTGGGCGTTTGAAGATGTCTATACGGCAAGAAAGCTAGGGCTAATGATCGGCAGAAACGGTAATAAATTTGCACCTCGAAGTCCAACGCTAAGAGGCGAGGCAGCTTCGGTAATTTATAAGCTGCTGAAGGAGCTTGAACGAATTTAATAATGAATGAAAAAGGCATCCTATCTATCCTTCGTGGACAGATAGGATGCCTTTAGATTTAAACTTAATGACGGAAGCCCGTAAAAACAGTCACTGACGAATGGTAGACGAAAAGCAATGACGTGGATCGGGTGTTTCCCGGATTCCGCGTCATTATTGGTTTCTTAGTATGCTGATGAATGGAATTTAACCCCCGGCCTACGCATTGCGAGCAATCCTACTATTTTTTAACCACAGGAACCCAAAATTCGCCGTAGAAAGTGCCGTCACCGTTTTCTTTGCGATAAGTCGCATTGGGGCCGCCGATGTAAGCATAGTCAGTGATCTGAGACAAGACTTCGCCAAAAGCACGATAAGTCAACTGATTAAACAAAGTTTCCTTGTCGCCGGTTCCTGTGAGCACTATGTACTCGCTCTCCGGAAACTCGATGATGCGTGTTGCGTCAGCCACCGATTTGCTAGCTTCTACCGCGAAATAATTCCACGGTCTGCCTTGATAAACCTCGTTGACTGACCATTCGCGATCATCTTTTGCGGCCGCTTTGAGCTTATCAAAACGCCCGTCAGCTTTGAGTCTTCCCCAAAACTCTGCTTTTTCCTTCTGCAAAGCTGGCGCGTCTTGGAAACTGGATTGAATTGAAAAACCATAAGCGGTCAATGTAAATGATTTCTTATGTTCAACTGTGTAATTTGCCATTGGAGTGCTCCTTTGACTGAGATTAGCCTGTTATTTTTTTTGCACGAAGCCACATTTCGCCGTAGAATGTACCGTCCTCAGTTGTTTTGACGAATGTTGAGTTGCCAGGACCAACGTATTTGTAGTCTGTGATTTCTTGCAGCAGGCCACCGAAAACCTTGCCTGTTATTTCGTCAGCGAGGCGGTCTTTTTCAGCGCCTGTGCCAGACACCACGAGGTAGTCCCCAGCGAGGAAGTCAAGGACGACCGTGCCTTCCACGTCGTATGCATCCATCACGCCGAAGCCGCGCCAAGCCTTGCCGTCGATGACGTAGTTGATTTGATATTCTTGCCCGTCAGCGAGCGCGAGAAGTTCGGCAAGCTTGCCGTTTTCAGTGATTTCAGCTTTTTTCGCTGCAGTTTTTGCTGCATTGCCTGACCAGTCGTTGTAGTCTTCAAGTAAAACACCGAAAGCAGTCATTTTGTAGTTTTCTGAGATGGTTTGGATGGAGTAATTAGACATTTTAATCTCTCCTTAGCGGAATTGTTTTTACAAGATTGATATTATTCTCTAAATGTATCAAAAAACGATACCTTTTATCGAATATCAAAAAGTATTGCAAAAACAGAATCAAAATCAGTACGGGTGCTACATTTCTGATACAATAAAATCATGAAAAAGACAGAACGAGTGAGCCTGATCATGCGCTTCATCAATAACCGCGCGCATTTTACGATTGCAGAGATTCAGCGGGAGTTCAAGATTTCTCGCGCGACGGCGATCCGCGACATAAACGAGATTCAGGCGATGGGTTTTCCGCTGACGACCGAGCTTGGGCGCGGGGGCGGCTACAATGTCTTGCAAAATCAGTATCTGTCCGCCGTCCGTTTCACGCCAGAAGAGCTGAAAGCGATATTTATCAGCTTTATCGCATCGAAAAATTCGCAGCTGCCTTATTTGCAAAATCGCCGCTCCATCACTGAAAAACTCATCGGCATCGCGTCGCAAACCCAGCACGACGAGCTGATTGAGCTGAATAATATCTTGCTTTTTGAAAATACAAATCCTGCTAATCCGAATCTTTTGGAACTCGATGATGCGGCGCCTGCGGAGTTGAACCAGCTGATTTCGCTTGCGGCGCGGGATAAGCACTTGCGATTGACGTATGATCGGAGTCCTGGCTGGCCGCAGTTGATGGATGTTTTTTTGATTCATATTTTTAACTCAAACGCTCGTTGGCTAGTCGAGGTTTATGATCTTGATACCGATGAGTTTCGTTATTTGCCTGTCGAGATGCTGCGGAATTCGGCCATTTCTGAGCAGAAGATGAGGCGGTCCGAGCAAGAGATTTTAAGCAAAAAACGGCTTGGAGCACGTGAGTCTAATCTGATTGTAAAGCTTGATACGACTGGAATTCAGCGCTTTAAGCGCTTGCACCCGCCGGGGATTATTTTGTCCTTTACAGGGATGTTCCAGTCGAGTGGGATTTTCAATGCTCAACTAGATGTGACCGATGTTGAGGCGCTAGAGTATTATGCGGATTGGCTTTTGTTTTTGGGGAAAGGGGTCGAATTTGAACGGATTCCCGATGAGCTGCGCTTGATTTTGGAAAAACGGTTAAGGGGAAGTGCTGACACTTTACACGTCCTTGGTTGTCGCCGTTCTCCGGCAAACGATAGTAATCCCTATTGAAATAAGCCTGCTTACGGAGCATCATTCCGCGAGCAGGCTTATTTGTTATGATTCGGATTTTGCACCTTTGAGCAACAGAGCAACTTCTAAATAAATAAGAACGAATCAAAAGATATACAACGTTGTTGCCGGCAGGCATCAATTCTATAATTTGAGAAGTAGAGCGCGCTACGATTTATCACTTCTAGGGGGATTCAAATGAAAAAAACGTTGTGGACGGCTTGTTTATCCTTGTTAGTACTATCCGGAATGCTTAGCGCATGTGCAGGTAATACGAATAGCAATAACGCTCCCGGGAAGAACGCAGCTTCTTCCGAAAATGCAAACGCCGGTGACGTATCCGAGAAGCCAGTTGCAGGAGGCAAGCCGGTCGTCATTAGGCATACGATGTATGACAGCGAATTCACGAGCGAGATGGTTGCGGAATTCGAGAAGACGCATCCTAACATCAAGGTAGAGATCGTGTCAGCGGATTACAACAAGCTGATGGCGATGATGGCGGCTGGAAACGGACCGGATATCATTCGAACGAACTCCGTCACTGAGCTGCCTGGTTATGTTCTGAAAGGAATGGCGCTTGACCTGACGTCCAATTTCAATACAAGCAGCGTGTTCAAGACGGAGGACTTCCTTCCCGTGGTCAACCAATTCAAATACGACACCATTACGGGAGAGCATGGAAGCGGCGCTTTGTATGGTTTTCCGAAGGACTGGTCGCCTGACTATACGATCTATTACAACAAAAAGATGTTCGAAGAGGCGGGCGTACCTGTACCTAGCAGTACGGAGGCGATGACGTGGAAGCAACTCGTTGAATTAGGGCAGAAACTTACCGTTAAGAACGGTAACAAAGTAAGTCAATACGGTCTTGTGTATTTTAATGGCGGTACCATTGCGAATCAGGATTTAATTAATCTGCAACTGCTTCAGCAAGGTGGCAGCATGTACAGCGACGATTTTGGCCAAGCGGACTTAACGACTCCGCAGATGAAGGACTTGCTTCAGTTCTGGGTAGATACGGCGAAATCCGGAGTTGGTCCTAGCCCGTTGCATCAAGAAACGGATTGGGGCGGACAGCTGTTCGTTGATGACAAAGCGGCGATCATTATTGCGGGTTACTGGTTTTCCGGGTTTTTGAAGACAAACGAGCTGACCAAAGACCGGTTAGGCGATTTTGGCGTAGCTCCAGCGCCGACGATGGAAGGCGGCAAGCGGATCTCGCCAACCGGAGCGGGAACAGGAGCGATCATTTACAAAAACACGAAGCATCCGAAAGAGGCATGGGAAGTGTTCGAGTGGTTCTTCGGAGGAAAGCCCGCGGAAGATCGCGCGAAAGCGGGATACGGTTTGCCGGGGACGCAGACGCTTGCGGAGATGCTTCCGCAATCGACGGAATTCGACAAGATGAATTACGATTTTATCCAAAACGAACTGAAATATACGGACGGCAGTCTGCCTTACAATCCATATTTGAACTATCAGGCCGTAAATTCGATTTTCGAGAAATACTTTACTCCCGTATACTTCGACAAAGATTCGATCGATGGCGCAACGCAAAAAATGACCGAAGAGTTGAACACGCTCATTAGCGAAGGTAAGCAACTCGTCAGCCCAGAGTAAAGCACGCTATAGGGTTGTCGGAGCAGATACGTCTCCGGCAGCCTTTTTTATACTTCGAATTAGTTACGCAAAGCAAGGGGGGCTTAACTTGAATCAGCCGGCTCAAACAGGCAAGTCTGCATCTTATGGATCCAAGCGCTTCCGCAGTCGAAGCTTCAAGGAAGCGCTGGAGTTTTACGTATTCATCTCGCCATGGTTCATTGTTTTTATTTTGCTTGGCCTTATTCCTCTGTTATATGGTTTGTATCTCAGCTTCACTAACTATGCGGGCTTCAACATGGACCGGCTTGTATATGTCGGGTTCGACAACTATCGAAAAGTGTTTACCGATAATGATGCGATGTATTCGCTGGGGCGCACGATCTTCTTTACGGTAATCATGGTACCGGCGAGTATTGTGCTTGGATTTCTGCTCGCAGTATTGCTGAACCAGAACATAAAGGGTATCGGTATTTATCGTACGCTGTTTTTTATCCCTTCCATTATCCCCGTCGTGGCAGTCGGGACGATGTGGAGATCCTTATTCGTAGAAGACGGCGTCATCAACAATCTGCTGTTACAGCTCGGACTGCAGCCCGTCGATTGGTTGGGGTACGATTACGCAATCTATCCGCTCTTCATTATGCTTCTGTGGGGTGTGGGAGGCGGCATTCTGATTTATTTGGCAGGGCTGAAGGGCGTATCGAAAGACTTGTACGAGGCGGCGGCCATCGATGGCGCGACGACGGTGCAGCGCTTTGCAAAAATCACCATTCCGCTCGTTACTCCGGTATTGTTTTTTCAATTCATTATGAGCATCATCGGTTCCTTGCAAATATTCGTACAGCCTATTCTGCTGGCCGCTAATTCGAACAGCTTGCTATCCACGCCGATCCGCCCGATTTACGTGTATTCGGTGCATGCTTTTCAGCAAATATTTGCCTATGGCCGATTTGGTTACGGACTTGCACTGCTGTGGGTGCTTTTCATTATGATTTTAGCGCTAACGGTCGTGGTGTTCTCTACAAGCAAGCTGTGGGTATTCTACGAAGTCGATCAGGGGGGGAAATAAGATGGTGAATGCAGGCGTGCAAAATAAGCTGTTCAGAGTCGTTATCTACATGCTGCTTGTCCTATTATCCATCCTATTCGTTATCCCTCTGTATTGGCTGGTGACCAATTCCTTGCAGATCGTAGGTTCGGCATCCACGTTCTGGCCGACCAGCTTGCGCCTCGTTAATTACAAGTACGCCGTAACCTTTATCGATTATTGGGGTTATGCCAAAAATTCGATTATCATTACGGCCATTTCCGTCGCGATTCCTACGATTACAAGCGCCTTAGTAGGCTACGGCTTTGCAAGGCTTCGGGCTCCAGGGAAAAACGTACTGTTCCTGCTGATGCTCTCTACGATGATGCTGCCGGGCATCGTTACACAGATTCCGACGTACGTCATATTTTTCAAGCTCGGCTTCATTAATACCTTTTGGCCATGGCTGTTTTGGGCGCTCGGCGGGAGCGCGTTCAGCATCTTTTTGTACCGGCAGTTTTTTGCGGCTTTCCCGAAAGATCTCGAAGAGGCGGCCCGTATTGACGGCTGCTCAACCTTCCGTATTTTCTGGAACATATTTCTGCCCATCTCGCTGCCCGTTATTGCAACTGTATCCATTCTCGCCTTCAACGGGTCGTGGGGGAATGATTACATTACACCGTTTATGTTTCTACAAAATGATAAGTATCCGCTCGCGACCGCCTTGTTCTCGATTGGCTACGTATTTCCCGGGCAGAAGGAGATTACGATGACGCAAGTGCAGAGCGCGGGGCTCATCCTATTCGTTTTGCCGATCATCATCGTGTTCTTTTTGGGGCAGCGTTACTTGGTTGAAGGTGTCGTTTCTTCAGCCATTAAGGGGTAACGGAAAGAAGAAGGGAGGGACTGGAATGGGAGGAACAAAGAAGAGATTGGAGATAGGAAGTCTGATGCTTCCATTATTCATGGTGGCTTTTATTCTGGTGCTTGCAGGCTGTACGCAGCCAGACGTCAAGGAACTTCCTGTTGTGTCGTATGCGGCGCCGGCCGAACTGCCTGCTAATTACCGCTCATCCGACTATACGGTGGAAGCGGGGGAGATCGATATCGATTTGTACAACGGCGGCAATAACAGCTGGAACAACCCGGTCTCTTACGGTTATTTCGATATGCCAGGCAGCACTACGATTAAAATTACTCCGAACTTTGAATACGACACGTATGAACTGGTCCCAAGATCGCTTGGGCTTAAGGGAAAACGGGATGGAGACACCATATCCTTTTCTCTTGACGGTCCTGCCAACGTTACATTAGTGCTCGACGGAAACTATCAGGGCAGGGTGCTGCATTTGTTCGCCGAGTCGCCGGAGACGGATATCCCCGATCCTTCCGACCCGAACGTCATCTACTTTGCTCCAGGCTTCCATGATTTAAGCGGATACGGCACGGCGCCGACGATGATCGGCTCGGGCCAGACGCTGTACATTAGCGGAGGAGCGGTGGTAAGGGGGCGTTTTCGGGCGGATAATGCGACGAATGTGACCATAAGAGGCAGAGGCATTCTGCTAAACGACTATAGAAGCAAGGATGAATACGATGACATTGCTTTATCGTTGAATCACATTACTCATTCGACGGTAAGGGATATCATTGTGAACCGCGACACGAACAGCTGGACATCGTCGCTGTACGGAAGCAGCGATGTGCAAGTGTTGAACTATAAAGCGGTTAGCCCAAGGTTCGCAAGCTCGGACGGGTTCAATATTATAAGCAGCCACGATATCGTCTTCGACGGTTCCTTTATCCATTCCGCCGACGACTCGATAGCCATTAAGGGGTTGTCGCATGAAGAAGATCCAGCCAAAGCGTTGCCAGTGTACAACATTACCTATAAAAACTCACAGCTATGGTCAGACGCCAATAACGCGATCGGGATCGGAGCCGAGACGGTCGCCGCTTATTTCAAAGACATTACCTTTCAAAATATAGACGTGCTCTATAACTACGACGATCGCGATCATCCGGATGTGCTTCCAGATCGTTCTGCGATCAATATATTCGCGCTGCACGGCACGGAATTTAAGGATA
>Ga0160445_100884_pt1 | contig 10537 bp, 14 predicted proteins | sample HID1972M_E1MG_FD_108215 | JGI IMG/M metagenome (GOLD analysis project Ga0160445, IMG submission 108215) | Enriched pill bug-associated microbial communities from UW Madison campus, WI, USA - HID1972M_E1 MG | ecosystem: Host-associated > Arthropoda: Insects > Digestive system > Unclassified ... | reverse complement strand
GGCGGCTACTGGTCATCGAATATGTACGTATTCTTCGCACGGTCCGGCCGGGGCAAATCCGTTATTACGATGGAGGAAGCGATTGAGTTAGCGTTTCAGGGCGCAACGGTACTGATATGGGCGCTCGAAATGGGATGGTTCGAATGGATGGCGCGGGCATTTACGTCCATATCGGCACGACTCGGGTTGGCGCTGGCGACCATTGACGGAATCGATTACGAAGCTGGTTTCGATAATCGCGCGTTGCAAGCCGCTAAGTTGTCGCCGGAATATTACGAATCTTTCGTCGATTTCGTCCGCCGACTTAACGAGATCCTACCGGGCAAGATTATCGTACGGGCGACGGACGATGACGGATTTACTGACCGGAGTCTTAACGCTCTGCGTTCGGACATTATCGAAACGGGCGCCGACGTTGTAATTGTTGATCCGTTCTATTATCTCGATTACGAGTCGAACACGTCGAAAACGGCAGGCGGCGACGCGGCGGCAACGTCAAAGAAGCTTCGGATTATGACGGGCAACCTCGGCGTCGTTACGATTGCGATTACGCAGGCTGACGAAGATTCCGGAGAAAAGAGCGATGATGGCGTACGGGAATTAAGGTCGCCGAAACGTGCCGACGTGAAGAAAACGAAGCAGCTACTCGAAGACGCGGCGTTATTGGTCGGGATCGACACGTTGGCGCACGAAGGCCGCGGCGTAATCGAACTCGGGAAAGGACGGTCCGGCGGGGAAGATACGAGAATTGAAATCGTATATCTTCCGAATATCGGGATCGTACGGGAACCGGATGCGGCAGATGTGGCGGCCAAGTTCGTGGGGAAGTTTTAAAGTGCGAATAAAAGTAGTAACCCTTTAATACGAAACGCATACACTATTGCGCATGGTGAGTTCATGTGGTAGTATTTGTCTACAGGAGGTGTTTTTATGTCAAATCTTAATAGCTATCTGCAAAAAATGGTCGATGATGTAGCCGCTAAAAACAAACGAGCAAGGGGCGAAGAGAAACGACTTACCGTCGTACTAAGTGACTACGATCATAGGCGACTTAAGTACATTTCCGACAAACTTGGAGAGTCCGCTGGTGCGTTTGCTCGAAATATTCTAGTCGCAGCGTTAGATGACGCGGAGAAGCTTCTTAAATTAGAGGAACACGATCCGGAGCCGCGTGGGACGGACGTGCACGGAGACGATTTTTATAGGCTCAGCGACTATGGGCATTACATCAACAATGCTGCGGATGACTTGGAGGATGACCTGCTTAAAGATCTTGAAGTTCCAGTCCCTGAACTAAACTGGAGTATAGATGAGTGATGTCGTGATTACGCTACGCGGCCATAGCGGCATCGAAACGCACCTATCCGTTGATATCCGCTCCGAACTCGAAGAGTTTCTTTGGACATCCGCTACATGGACGTCGGACAAGCTTATCGCAGCCAGCCCGTTCCGACACGAACGGCATCCGTCATTCGCGGTCATCTACGAACATGGCGGATGGCGCGATTATGGGGCGACCGATCCACGTTGGCAATCCGGCAGCTTCATTCGCCTGTTATCGTTCTTGCGGCAGGAAACGTATGAGGAAACGGAAGATTATCTCGCCGTTAAGTACGGAGCCCGACCGCCTGACCCGACCGCCGAGATCACGTTAAGCCCGATACGGTTACCGGAGGACAAGCCGCGAATAGTGCGAATAGGCAACGGACTATTGGATGGTTACAACTTCCGGTCACCGTATCTCGCCGGCCGGGGCATCGCGGAGTCCGTTCAGCAGCTCATGCGGATTGGGTACGATCGGCAGTGGCGCGCGATTACGATTCCTTGGTTCAACGCGGACGGATCGCTCGGCAACGTCAAGTATCGGAAAGTCGCGGACAAGACGTTTTGGTATGCGAAGGGTGGGCGGCCGATCCGCGAAATGCTCTACGGAATCAACGTGGCGTACGAACGCAGGATTAAACGGGCGGCAATCGTCGAGGCGGAGATAGATGCTCTTACGCTCATGAGCCGCGGAATATTCGCGGTCGCAACGGGCGGTACAGCGTTTACGAAGTCGAAATCGGAATTGTTGCTACGGTCGCCGATCGAGGAGTTGACGTTGTACCGAGATAATGACGGACCAGGCCGGGCGTGGCGGAACGCGATCGTGGCGGAGTTGTACGGTAAGATGGACGTGCGGCTGGCAGCGGTACCCCGCCGGTACGGTAAGGACGTGAACGAGGCAGCTAACGCAGGATGGAATCCGGTGTTGGCGAGGACCAAACGTGTCGAAATGCGTCGAATGGTATCGTTTAATATCGGTTGATGTCGCGGGCGGGAAGCGTGTACAATGGGATTACATTCGCATATGTGCGAATTTTACCGCAGTCGTGCGCTCATTCTCGAGCCCACTCGTAAAGCATACGTTCGGTAACGCCCAGCGCCTCCGCGATCGGAATAGCGTCGCCTAGCGGCATATGACGTACCTTCATTGTGACGTATTTCGATATCTTCTTTTCGTGGACGCCAGAGTGTTCGGATAGCTGACGTTGTGTCCAACCGAGTTTGTCGAGTAGGTCCGGAATAAGGCAACGACGCGGCTCCAAGCCCATCGTAAACCCTCCGAAAAATATTATGAAATTATTTTGTGCGAATGTGTGCGAAACGGGTTTTGCAAACGTCACTACTATATACGAACAAAAAGGTGGTCAGCCAGTGAAAAATGAAGAGATACTCAAAATTAACAAGTTAGCCGTGTTGTATAAGTCGAACTGTTCAGAAGATTCTTTTAAGCAAATATATTCTTGTCTCGATGACATTCGAAGACAGAATAAAGTGTTAATCCTCAAGTCGGGATTGGGCGATGAGTCGGAAGCACTTGAAATATTCCACGACGTACTGCTTAGGACATTACATTACAATCCCGAAGATTTCGTAAGATGGTTAAATAAAAGTCTTAAAAACGCTAGGATTGATTTTATACGACGTAAACGACGATGGCAGGTGATGATATCACCACAAGAGGTACATACAGATGAGGATGAATCTATTGAGACTCTGCCATTCATAAGTGACTTCAATCTCGAAGAGTTTGTTGTTAGAAAGACGGAAGCCGACCAGCTCCAACTGATCGACTCCCTAATAAGTGACCCATCCAAGGTCGACCCTGTTACGACGCTAATCGTAACTGAGTTTTCGAAGCACAAGTCCATCACGGCGCTCGCTAAAGCGCTAGGACTGCACCACGAGGTTGTTAAACGTAAGCTCCGCGCATTATCTCGTTACTACGACGCGAATCGTTTCGGAGATTACCGCGATTACTTATCCGCTTAACGTCTTCATTATAACATATGCGTAGCTAATCGCTAAATTAGTAAATGTTAACGTTCGTCGCTCCGGCGCTTAGGCATTGCGTCGGAAACCGGCGAATCTGTTAACCTACGCTTGATGTCGTTGGATAAATAATACATTACGTGTTAACAGTTTCTACTATAACGTAGAATTTTATACGTGTCAATCACGGAAATGTACGCCAGCTCTACGTTTGACACCATTTTCATAACGTTCACATTACCGTCAAATTTGACGAACATAAACGGAGGTAAAACGAATGTATAACGAACACCTACGCACTACTATACGCAAGCCAAACGCAACGGTTTCGAATAAATCTGCAATTTTACGAAATATTTTCGGATACGACGGCGGCCATGACATAAGCGAAGACGCGGCCGACTACAAAGGAACTTCGTTCCATAAGGCGGTGCGGCTCGCATGAGTACGGCAGCATCCGTTTTGGACCCGAAGGCCGGCACGCATTTTACCGGTAAGATTTTCGTCACGCCGCACGCGCTCGACCGAGTTGCGCAGCATTTCGGAGTAGAACGTAGTGCGGCGCCGATGTGGGTAATGGACCGATTGCGGAAGTCGAGTCTTGTTGACCCGGAGGTTATCGGCGAAGACAATATACCGCGAAGACTTTTCGTTTACCAGCGCGTCGCGTACATCGTAGCTCAGCATGAGGACACCGTTGTTACCGTATACCCGCAAGAGAATGCGCCGGAGGACGTCCGGAGCAATGTAGGAAAAGTACTTCTCCGCGCATTAAAAACGGCGCAACGTATCGAAAAACGGGAACTCCGTCGGCTTACGATTGAGAAAGCGGAGTTGAACGTAAGGCGCGCCGAGCTAGAGTTACGGAAACTGCAGACGAATCTTGTTATGCTGCAACGTAAAATAGACGATGAGTTGACGTTAATTGCCGCTGAGATTAAACGTGTGGACTCGGAAATGTTCGTAGCCAAACGCGAAAAATCGTCGCTTGCGAAGGGTATTTGTGCATACGTGATGTAGATTGTGCAACGCAGAGTCCCGTACTCTTGCGTCGGCGAGGCGGTATTAATCGTCCGTTATAATAGGTGGCCTGCTTCGTTAGCGGGCGTTGAGGTAGCGGAGATCAGCGGTTAGTGCCGTCTCGCGGGCGTAAGAGCCGCGTAACAGTAGGGTACAACGATACCCTCACGCGTAAAATGGCATGCAGCAGACCGGTTAATTCCGGAAGCCAGCCGAAGCGTAAGACGTGAAAGTTGCGGGTCGACGCGCAATGATTAGCGCAATCTTATCGCCCGAATATAAAACGTGAAGGAAGCGTGATGCGACGAATGTCTATTTTTACGAAGGTTGGCGAAGCAGCGGCGGCAGCAAGTAACGATAACGGGGGAGGCTCGGAAAGCCCGATCGTATCGTTCAAATCCGGCAGCACGTACAAGGTCGGCGTAAAGTCGATTAACGATGTCGCGGAGTATTACGGTTATGGCGTGTTCGGCAAAGTGAATACTTTTGTGCCGAAGAGTCCACCGGTCCGGAACGCGAAAGGATTCGTTCAAAGCGGGCATTCCGTATGGGACAAGGCAGCGGATCTCCTGTATAAAGACGCGACGGCCGCGAAAGATTCCGGAGCTGGCGAAGAAGCCGTGAAAGCAATTACGGATGAGGCGTACTTGTACAAAGGGAAGAAACGTTACCTCCGCGCTTTCTACGACTTGACGACCGGTAAGGATATCGTCATTGACCTATCGCCGAAACAGGAGACGACGATTAAGTCCGCTATCGAGGATAACAAAGACGATCTCGACGTCATTACGTTTAAGCTGACGAAGAAAGGTTCGGGTACAAACGCAGTTGTATCGTTGTCGGCCATCGTTAAGCCGGAACGTGATTTGACGGAGGAGGAACGTGCAAACTTCGCGAAGATCGGCGAGGCCCCGTTCGATATGGCTACGTTGGAATCGTGCTTATATCTCGCGGACGAAGCGGAGCAGACGAAGAATCTCGTCATTGCCGGCTTCGATATCGGGCGGCTCGGTCTGAGTATCGGAGCTAACGCAGGCACTTCGGAAACTCCCGGCGCTAGCGCTGAATATAAGCCGATTGAGATTACGGAAGAACAATTACCGTTCTAGGAGGGCGCCGAATGAACGCAGTTTTAGAACGACCGGCAGCATCCGGAGGAGGGCGTTTCATTCCGCCTTTTCCTCCGATGGCAGCCGCGGCCGGTAACGGTGGAAACGATGATGACGAAGGGAGTACGAACAATTGGCGCATGTTACCGAGATTACCGGCAAGTATTCGGAATTAATCGCGCGGGCCGCCCTTCTCGCTAACGGCTGGCGGGTCCATACGTCGGATACCGAGGAGCCGTACGATATCCTGGCGACGGACCCCGTAAGCGGCGATCACGTCCGTATCCAAGTCAAGACGATTAGGCAACGTCATGACCGTGGCGGCGATTTGGTCGTATACGCGAAGAAGGGGAACGGAACGGCCTACGACCGAGCCGACGCTGACTATATTGTTGGCGTGTGGGCGGAAAATGGCGAGATTCCCCGCGTGTACATGTTCGAGAACCGGTTATTGACGGAGTATTGGGCGAGTGAGGCGACGGCGGCTAAACGCTGGGTTGAACTACCGCTCGCGCTCGATCGAACGGTGTTTAGCGAAGCTCGAACGGTGTTTAACGTGCCAGCCGCCGAGGAGGAGCCGTTAGTTGCAGCGTGAGGTTATCGTAGCCGAATGCGCCTGGTGTCGTGGTGAGATATACGTAGGTGACGAGGTTAAGCGGATAGACGACAGCCAAGGGTACGTACACGACGGCTGGGGCCGTGATTGCTCGGAGAAGTACGCGGCCGAACGAGTTTATGACGCGAGTGGGATCGTTAACGAGCGTGGGAATATCGAATAAAAATAATGTGCCGATACGGCCGAACGGAGCGATGTCTAAATGACGAAATTTAATAACGTAGTAATCAACGGTAACACTCTCGAAGTCCCAGCGCAGGCGGCGGTTAAGTACGAACGGGTCGGTCGTGCCGGCGAAGGGAACAGCGCAAAACCGGAAGTCGGCGACGTAATCGTATACGAGAGCGAACCGCGTTCTTACATCGCGGCCGGAGTTGCCTACGTAGTTACGGGGTTCGACGGGTCTGACGCGATCATTACGGATGACGACGGCGACGACTACGATACTAGCAGCGATGAGTTTACCGTTTTTCGGAAAGTCACGGAATCCGACTTGGTGACGTTTAAAGGCGTCCAGTACCGTAAAGTTGACCGTAAGCCACGGAAAGGCGATATCGTTAAGGCGGGCGAAACGAGCTGCGATATCACGGAGGGCGCATTCTATACGGTGACGGACTACGAAGACGGCTACGTTACATTTAACGACGATGACGGAGACAGCCGCGAACGCCCAATCGAACGCTACGAAGTTTACGAAAAGGTAGCGAGCAGATTGACCGTCGGGGATTTCGCAAAAGTGGTACGGTCGGGCGGCGGTCACAATTACACCGTAGGTTCCATCGTGAAGATTACGGTTGATGACAGAGGTAACGCGCCGTACCGTGCGGAGAAGACGGACGGTTCCATAGGCAACTATTTGTCCGAGGAGCAAGTCGTACCTGCGACGAAAGCGGAATTCGACGCGCAAAAGGCGGAAGCTTCTCGCCTTAAAGTCGGTGAATACGGTAAAGTTCGGAACTATGGCGGATCGCTCAACGGTTCAATCGTTAAGGTCACGCAGAATAACCGGATTAGCGGTCTAGGCTTCATCTACGATACCGAGAGGCTTGACGGAAGTCATGCCGATGTACTATCGATTGACCAGCTCGTACCGGCTACATCCGAAGAAGTCCGCCAGGCGAAGTATGCCGTTAAAATCGGCGATTTCAAGGACGGAGATTGGGCGGAGATCGTTAATCCGACGGATATCAACGCTGATGGGGACGTAAGGAGCGCGAAAGGTAAGACGGTTAAGGTAACGTTGTACGGGCCGACCAGACACCGCGGGCTCACGCTCACAGACGAGTCCGGTAGCCTAATCGGTTTCGCGAATGCCGACGCGCTCCGTAAAGTGGACGGGCCGGCTCCGGTATCCGTATTCAAGTCCGGCGACAGAGTCCGATCGAAATCAGGTACTCCAGCGTGGGAAACTACGCTGACTACTCGTAGACCATCATGCGATGACATGGGGCATGGATTGGCGTGGAGTCATTCGCACGATAGCGGATGGCTTGGCGAAAATCAGATCGAACTCGTAACGAAGCAGGCACCGGCAGCTATCCGCGAAGTACGTATTCCCGTCGGAAGCTACGTCCGCATTACGGCGGCAGGCGAAGGACTTGACGTCGGCGCTATCGCCAAGGTTACGGAAGATGACGGAACTTTCACATGGCCGTACCGTTGCGAATTGCTTGACGGTAGTAACTCCAACTGGTTCAACGCGAAGCATTTCGACGTAATTACGGAGGCCGAGGCGAAAGCGGCGGTCGATCCACGTAGCCAATTCGCGGCCGGCGATAAAGTACGGCTGATTGCGGGCGGTGACACGCATCCGTTAAATGGTTACGCGACCGGTGACGTATTTACCGTCTCGGATCCGTTGAGCAGTCGTCATCGTAGTGAGCGCGTCGAGATTACCGGAGGTAAGCAAACTCACGGATATGCAAAGCCGGAACAACTCGTTAAGCTAACGGAGGCCGAAGTCGAAGCCGAGCGTAAAGCGGAGGCCGAACGGAAGGCTACCGAGGCCGAGCGTCAGAAATGGACCGCGATCGGACGCAAAGTCGGCGAGTATAAGACGGGGGATGTCGTAGAGTGTATCGACTCCTGTTCCGGACACGCTATTGGAACTGTCGGTATTGTAACCGAAGATTCGGACGACTACGAATTAGTTAACGTTAGGGCTAATGGAAGATCGTATCTGCATTCGGTAAAGCTCGTAACGCCGGTCGAGCAACGTTTTGATGCGGTGGCCTAATGGCGTCCGACGCGCTGAAAGACGCAATCAAGCGCCGGGCAGCCGCGGAGCCTGAGACGGCCGAGGACGCGTTTAAGCGTATCGCCGCGATGTCGCTAACGGAAAAGGAACGGCAGGCTGTCGCGCTTGCTCGCCAGGCTTACGCTGAGGGACGAATAGGCAACGTCCGATCAGACGGTAAGAAATGGGCGAAAGGTGACGTCGTAGCCGCCGGACTCCGGATTATAGCGGAGAAGGCCGAGAAGGAACGGAGGGAACGGATGGCTTCCGTTCTCTCGTCCAAACCGGCAAACTACCGGATACTTACGGATGACTCCGAGCTGCCCGCGTTCATGGACCGGTTGCGCGAAGAATGCCGGCGGCAAATGGCGGAATGGCGCGGGCGGTTCGATATCCTCGGCGTGCAAACGATGACGGCCGGCGACTTCGAGGGAACCGGCGTTGATACGTATATCGACTTATCGATCGGATTCTCGATATGGCTTCCGTTACTCGACGAAGGTTATTACCTTCCGTACGGTCACGTCGATATGCGCGGAACGGAAGGATTCGAGTTCCTGACAGATGAATCAGCGTTCAAAAATACGGACAGGCAGCTTACGCGTTCGGCCGTTATTGACGCAATCAGCCCGTACCTCAAACGGCCCGAACACGGTAAGACGTTTCATATGGGGTCCGCGCGTTACGACTTGCACGTCGCAATCAAAGACGGGTATGAGATAGGCGGCTGCGTTTGGGATACGCTCGACGCTATGAATACGTTGAACGAACACGAAGAGGCGTACGGCTTGAAGGCGTTGGTCGCGAAGTATGGGTCGCTATTCGGCGTACCCGGTCCGATATTCACGTTCGAGGACTTGTTCGGAAACCGGAGCCCGGCGCCATTCAATACGGAGCTAGTTGGCATCTACGCCATCAACGACGTTAAATACGGCTGGAAGCTATTCGAATGGCAGTTCGCTATGATGGCGCAGGCAGCTAGCGCTAACGGTAAAGGCCGGCTGCTCGAGTGTTATGCGCGGATCGACTCGAAGCTACCGGAGACAGACGTATTCCTGGCGCGATGCGGCTTCGAGATTGATACGGAGGGCTTGGCGCAGCTCGAACGGGAGTTTACGCCAAAACTCGAAGAAGCGCGGGCGGCCGTATTCGAGTCGTACGGTATCGATGGCACATTCGTACGAACGATGGATCGGACAATCAACCGCGGTAAAATCGATGCGTGGATGGCAGCGCAGCAAAAGCGGATTACGACGCGGTCGGAACGTATTGCGAAGCTGAAAACGGAGATGGCGACGGACGAGGCGGCGGGCAAAACGCATTTGAAACGTTATTCCGATGCGGCGACCCGATTAGCGGAATTGGAAGCCGAAACGCTATTACCGGCCGACGAAGAACACGCGCCGTTATTTACGGGAGAGTTTTCGATCACGAACGGAAATCACCTAGCGTATCTCATTTACGATCACCTCGGCATACGTGACCGGACAGGCCAGTTTAAGCGGGGCAAAACGCGAAGTACGGCGGCCGACGTGCTAGAGGCGTATTACGAGGAAGAGGACGCGCTGAAGCCGCTGGCAACCGTTGCAGCGTACGAGAAGTTGCTGAATACGTACGTAACGAAGATTCCAAACGCGGTAGAGCGTGACGGACGGCTACACTCGGAGTTCAAAGCGGGCGGAACGGCGACGGGACGTTATTCGAGCGCAGGATATAACGGCCGGCCAATCGATATATTACGCGAGTTTGAAACGGAGGGATGACGTTGTATTATACCTATTCGCAGAACAACTCCGGAGGATACTTCGACAGTGACGAAAACGTAAGCGAGTACGTGATTATCGAAGCCGACAACGCGGAGCAAGCGAATGAGAGAGCGCAAGAAATCGGACTTTACTTCGATGGAGCCGGAGATTGTCCGTGTTGCGGAGACCGATGGACCGAGCAATGGGACGACGGAGAGGGGACGAAAGCGCCGTCTATCTACGGCAAGTCCGTATACGAAACTAATAAAACGATATTCCGTTCGCGTTGCATTATTCACCGCTCGGATGGAACGAAAGAAACGGTCGTGTTCCCGTAATGTTGACGATATCCGACCGCAATTATCACGCAATCGTCCGCAAGCTCATCGCCGACGACCGCAAGGTTTCGAAAGGCTCGAATCTCCAGAATATGCCATCGAAAGGCGGCGGCGTTCTCGTCCGTAACCAATTCGTTCCCCGCGCTGGCTTTACGTTC
>Ga0160445_100883_pt1 | contig 10555 bp, 5 predicted proteins | sample HID1972M_E1MG_FD_108215 | JGI IMG/M metagenome (GOLD analysis project Ga0160445, IMG submission 108215) | Enriched pill bug-associated microbial communities from UW Madison campus, WI, USA - HID1972M_E1 MG | ecosystem: Host-associated > Arthropoda: Insects > Digestive system > Unclassified ... | reverse complement strand
TTGTTTAGATATTGAGTTGTATTAAGCATTGTGGGTAAGTTCGTTACTTTTTGAATTCCGTTATAGTAGTTTACTTCCAAATTGTTCTGTCCAGTCTGGCCTTGTTTTGTTGTAATAACTACCACGCCAGCTGAAGCTCTGGAACCATATACTGCTGCTGCTGATGCATCTTTCAAAACAGTCATTGATTTAATATCTGAAGGATTTAAAAAAGTAATATCTCTTGAGGGTATTCCATCGATAATAAAAAGTGGGTCATTATTGCCAATAGTACCCTCTCCACGAATTCGGATTATTATCGGATCTCCAGGAGCACCTGTACTTTGAGTAACCTGTACACCAGCAACCTGTCCTTGTAAAGCTTGTGCTACATCTGGAACCCGTCGTTTCTCTACATCATCCATACTGACACTGGTTGATGCTCCGGTAATTGTTGCTCTTCTTTGAGTAGTGTAACCTACTACTACTACTTCATTCAAAGCTTCCATGTTTTCAGTTAGAACCACATTGACTGGTCTACTGCCAGCAATAGGTACCTGCTTTGATGCAAAACCCACATAAGAAAAAACGAGGGTTTGAGCTGCATTAGTCTCTAAAACAATTGAATACTGACCTTGTTCATTGGTCGTAACCGCGTTTTGGGTATTTAGTTGTAAGACTGTTACTCCAGGTAACGCTACTCCATTTTCATCATTCACAGTACCTGTAATAATGGCCTGTGCATAAAGAGAGCTGGTGAAAAGTACCAGTACAAACAGTAAAAGGTACTTGAATTTGTATTTCTGTTTCATAATAGGGTGTTTATTTATTCGACTTTATAAAATCTGGATCCATATCCGGTGTTCTCAAACCTGCTACTTCATTCGCCATCAGTATAAATACATTCCAGGATAAGCCTCGCGTGGAGGGCCACCAGGAATTTGTTGATGTCCATTTGGTAGGAATAAATTCTTTGCTAAAGGGCCATTCCTGATTCAAATTGATTTCTGCCCAAACGCGATTTTCCATTAAAAGTTTTGCTTTTTTCCAGCCATGCTTCAATCCAACTACATAGGCACAGTATTCAGCACGCAACCAACTACCACCATTGTAGTAAAAACCGTCATTTTCCCCGTTTGCATAATTTTTTGCACCAAATTCACCGAAAGGCTGGTAATCACCGGTTAAGTATGAAAAACCTTTTTTATCATTGGTCAGTCGTATTAAAATAGGCGCTGTCGTTCCATATTCTGGATAAGGAGAATTAGACACTTTATTTAATATCGGGATTTGTTTTAGATGATTGATAACCATTTCATCAGTCAAAAGAGGTCGGTTAAAGAGCCAGTAAGAATAAAACTCAGGTTCCAGATCAGTAATAGAAATTAAATCTGGGTATTCTCGATCAAATAAGAGATGTTTTCTTTTCTTATCATAAAATGCCCGGTATCCTTCTTCTGCTTTTTGAATATAGCCCTCTGATATATCATATCCCAGTTCTTTTATTGTTCGAAGTGCAATGGCTAACATCCCCTGATTAACGGCTAATCGATCTGTTTTTGGCGTATAATCTATAACATCCACCTGGCTTAATGAAAAATGGGATTCACAAATTCCATCCCGGTTTTCATCAAATTCATTGAGTACGAAATCAACGGCTTTTTTGATTTTCTCTTCAGGCAGCAGATAATTAAATCTGCGTTTATTCATCAGTGCCCAAATCAACCATTCAATAGTAGCTTCGTTGTCTTTGGCTTCGATAGAACCCATATAAGGTGTTATGATAGTGCCGATTACACCCTTAGAGGTTTGAGTGTTGCCCCAGGCTTCCCATATATCGAGATTCAGCTTTTCATTATAGGTCGAGACAATTGAAAAGAAGGAATCCCGATTATACATGTCTGGAGAATAATTCATATTAGGCACATTGAAAGGTGAAAAATCATCTGCTGAAGTTATCCATGTAAGCATATTTAAATTGCCATAAAGCATCTTTTCAATAAGAGAGCCTTTAAAACCTTTACCTTCTGCTAGGCGCGTTTGGGCAGAGATCATAAAATCGTGATGAGATTCCCAGGGCTCGATAAAAATATAAGTCGTTTTGGCAATGGTTTTTCCTTGTGAAAGAATGTTATAGGGTTCGATTTTCGGTGTGTTTTCTACAATTTTCAAGTCTTTGATTTGTAGGTCTCCAATACTATCTTTTAATGTGCCTAAAAAAAGCGAGATGCTATCCTGTTCAATATAAGGGATAAAAATGCTTCCCTCGAAGGGGGTCCACTTATCCTTATCGGGAAGAAAAGTATCCATATATTTAATGCCATGCTCCAATTCGATCGTTTTTTTGCCATCTTTTATTCTGAAAAGTTTAAGAGCTAATGGTAGTTCTCCTTTGCATAAGAAAGAAATAGTGTAAGTTTTCTGATCAGAAAAGGGTGCAATAAATTCGATCCCATTTTTAATTTCGATTTGGTCAGCACGTTGAAAGTCCTGAGGCAAAGCAAGAAGAGTGTCGGTACCAGTATCCAGATTATATAATTCTCCAAAAGTTTGGCGGATATAGTGCATATTATGTATGCGTTCATTGGCTGTTGCGGTACTAAATAAAGCAGGATCAGGTAATTTTCGCATTCCTACGAAGCCGTGTCCGCGCCCATTAAAACGTCTGCGGGTAGTTCGAGTATATTGATTTTTATAACCAGCATCTGTTAAAAAGCCTACCAATGTATGATCTGTTGTAACAAAGCCCGCGGCCGGATAAATCTCATGAATCAGACCACCGGGAAAGTTATCATATTCGAAACTGGTATATTTTAGGGGAATTGTCGCTGGCTTGGCTGTTTCTTTTAAAATGTAATAGGCATTAGGCATAGAAGACTGAAGCAGTTCAATCTGTTTTTTAATTACATTGTTGTTAATAATTTCATACGTCACCTTTACCGACAAGTTAGCATCTAGTTCTTTGATATATTGATCGCCTGTCAGGCTTATTCTTTGTTCATCTCTTTGCCATTTGTTTCCTTTCCAGGTTGGTATTTCTGCGGTGACGCTAAAATCGAAATTAGAAAGTTGGAGTGAAAACTCTTCAGAGTTGGTAACTCTTAGAATAGAATCCTGGTAGATGTCGACATGAAAACCATCTTGTTCATTACCTGCAACTTTAAGAATAAGCTTCTGGGCATAGACATGCGAGAAGCCGAAACAGGCCAAGAAGAAGAAAACCAAAAAGAGGATCCAGGCTAAAAATATAATCAGTAGGGAAGAGCTAAGGGGTAAATGTTTCTGTTCCATAGGTATAGAATTTACATTTTCAACTGTGTTTACAATCAATTGGTACAGTAAAGTTAGTTGGAACGTAAGGTTAACCTATGTACTATTATTACAATCTAATGTACAATTGTGCCGTATTGGTGGCTAATTCGATATTCGTTTGGTGTACACTGATAACGTTTTTTGAATTCCCGAAAAAAATAGGATTGATTATTAAACCCAGTTTGATAAAATATTTCAGAGACAGTCAATTGCGTTGATTCAAGTAAATACGCCGCTTGTTTTAAGCGGATATGTTTTACGAATTCACCAGGTGTCATATTTGTAATTGTTTTCAATTTTCTATAAAGCTGCATTTTACTTACTCCCAATGCGTCCTCTAGTATTACAGCATTTAAATCTGAAGCATCCATGTTCTCATGTATAACATGAATCAACCTCTCTAGAAAGTTTTTGTCTCCTTCCATGATAGTTGCTTTAGCCAAATCAACGCTTGTATTACTCGCAAATAAAGAATTGAGGTTTTGTTTATAGTCAAAAAGTTTTCGGATTCTGACTAGTAGATGATTCGTATGAAATGGTTTAGCGATATAAGCATCTGCGCCTGATTCATAACCTTCTGTTCGATGTTCAATGCTGCCTTTTGCCGATAAGATTATAAATGCAATATGACAAGTGGATGGGGTGTTTTTTATAATTGAACAAAGTTCAAGGCCATCCATATCGGGCATCATAATGTCACTAATTATCATATCGGGAATAACCTTTTTTATTATTTCCAATGCCTCATTTCCATTTGTAGCTTCGTAGATAATGTAATGCGCCTTTAATATATTTTTCAACAAATCACGGATTTCTGCCTCATCTTCTACTAAAAGAATCTTTTGTCGTTTATCTCCTTCTAAACTTTCTAAAATGGCTTGTTTGTTATTTTCAACTACCGAAACAGGAGTTGATGAATGAAGAGAAACCATTGAATGATAAAGCTGTGGAGCATCCTTCGTCATTGAGCGTGTGTTCCTTGAAAGATCTTTATCAATTTTGTTTTTAGGAATGGTTAAGGGGATGAAAACTTCAAATGTGACTATTTTTTGTTCATTACTTACGTTGATTTTTCCCTTCAGCAAATGCACCAATTCTTTCGTAAAGGCCAGGCCAAATCCCGTTCCAAACACTCCATTGATCATCCCGGTATAATAGCGGTCAAATAGTTTCTTTTTTTGTTCATCTGAAAGTTCACACCCTGAATTGGAAACTATAATTTGCAATTCGTTCTTATTTGTATTTTTAGTCAATACAAATTGAATCGTTTCTCCATCGTCAGAGTACTTAAAGGCATTCGACAGTAAGTTGAACATTATTTTTTCCAATTTGTCTCTGTCTACATAAGCTATTATATCTGGTTGAATAGTAATAATGTAATTTATATCGTGTTGTAAACTTAATGGCATAAATAGATTCGTTAATGAATTTAAGGCATGAGAAATATTTATTAACGAATATTGGTTTTTTAGGAAACCTGCATCAGCCTTTCGAAATTCTAATAGTTGTTCAACTAGATATGTCAGTCTCGCAGCATGTTTTTGAATAATTGAAAGCTGTGTAGTACCCATAATAAGGGTTAATGGAGTTTGCAGCTCATGGGTAATGTTTGTGAAAAACTGCTCCATTACCAGTTGATTTTTAATTCTTAATTTGTCTTTTCGATATTTATATAATCCGTATCCAAAGGTTGCAATGATAAGAAAGTAGAAAAATAGGACAGGAGTAGTCAACCAGAAATATTGTTTTACTTTTATTTGGAAGGCAGTGGCATCTCTGGTCCAATTTCCTTCTCCATTGGACCACCGCAAAAGCAATTTGTAATCACCAGGGGGCAAATTTTGATAAGTTATTCTTCCATTTGTGCCGCCATAATTCCAGTCACTATCATATCCTTCCAGGAAGTACTCATACTCACATTTTTCGGCATTCAAAAAGTTAATGACTTTGCAATCGAGTTCAAAAAAGCCTTTATTTCTTGGAAGGGTAAAAGAACGATTTGCTGTTTCATTAGGAGTTAAAACAGTAAAGTTATGCTCGTTCTCATTTTCTCCGCCTAAAACGATGGCTGATATCAGTAAATTAGTGTTTACTGTATTATTCTGGATAGCGTTTGGCTGGAAAAAATTCACACCGTAAATATTTCCAAAAAAGAGATAACCATTTTTATCTTTCCATACAGCACCGTCATTAAATTCATTGCTCTTCAAACCATCAGATTCTTTATAATGTGAAATTTCTAAACGTTCTGGGTTAATTCGCGCTAATCCTTTATTCGTGCTTACCCAAATATTGCCTTCAGCATCTCCTTCTATTGCATGAATGGTATTATTAGGTAAACCGTTCGCAGTTGTCAACTTTTGAAAGGTAGGTCGCTGTTTTAGTGCATCTTTTTGTCGAATCCAGTTAAGGCCGTAGCTTGTACCTACCCATATTCGATCTTTATTGTCTCTATAAAGAGATAAAATATCGTTATGGGAAAGACTTCCTTCATAAGAAAAGGCTTTGAACGTTTTAAACTCTTCAGTCTTTTTGTTAAATAGATTTAAGCCACCATAGCGACATGCTATCCATAGGTGGTCCGCATCTCCATTCTCTAAAGCATAGATAATATCATTTGCTGGTCCGCTATTGGCATTAGTATACGCATAGGTTATCAAAAAATCAATAGCTATAGTTCCGGCTGGAGTGCGATGAAGTTTAAGATGAATGAGACCGTAACCACTCGTTCCTAGCCATACTGATTGATCCGGATCCTGTTGGATTGCGTACACTGAACCAAATTCGGGGTAACGATCATGCCCCTGAATATCTTTCCATTTAAAAAATTTCTTATTGACGATATCGTATAAACCTATACCTATTCCATCGGTGCCAATATAGATCAGGTCTTCTGCCCCTTTCTTTAGTCCGTACACTGAGTTATTATCGAGGTATTTTGGTGCCGAAAAATATTGTTTATCTACGTTATTCAGATTTGCATATTTAAAATTTATAATTCGGATAATTCCTGCCCCCTTGGTTCCAATCCACAGATTTTGATTCTCATTCGAGAATGATCTTACGGGTTTATTGTAAGAGAATTTTTCATTTGAGGTACTAATAGTTCCAAATGGAGTAGTGTTGGGAGTTATTTTTAAAATACCATTGCCATCGGTTCCTGCCCATAATATATTTTCACTTCCTTCTTCCCAAGAGGTGATTCTCATATGCTGCATTTCTTGAGCTTGTGACTGCAAGAAAATAGAAGTTTGAAAATTTTTACTATAAACACCGTAGCCCTGGCTTGCCCATGCCAAAATATAATGGTCACCATAAAAAGTCATTGCTTTAATTAAAGGGACTTTTAATCCTGTTGATCTTTCTTTTAATGATTTGACCTCATAAACCTTTCCATCAATCGTTTGAAATACAATGTGCTTATTCAAATAAAAAAAATCATGGATTTTTTGTTCTTTTTTTATAGTGTACGAAGGTTTAAATAACGTTTTGTTATGTGAATACAATATTAAATTGCCTTCTTTCGTTAAGACCCATAAATCATTTTGTTCGTCAAACAAAATTTTATTAGTCCAGTTCTCCGTTTGTTGGTAGCATATTTGAAATAAATCTTTTGTAGCATTATAATAAGCGAGTCCCTGTTTTTGTATTAAACAAAATACTGATCCGGCTGTATCTACAGTTAATTGATATTCTTGTTCACTAATCTTACTCTTTTCATCTTGCTCATAAAAATAATTGGAAAATTTACCAGATGTTTTATTGTATTTGGAAATGCCGCCTATCGTACTGATCCAGTTATTATTGTTTTTATCTTCTATAACTTGCTGAATAACGTTATTTCCTATGCTTTTGTAATCAGTATCTTTATTGTAATTGAAAACATGAAAGACACTTCCGTCATAAAGATTCAACCCATCCCAGGTAGAAATCCATATCAGCTTGTCTTTATCTTGAAATATGGAATTGATTGCACTGTTAGATAATCCATTGCTGCTGTCAAACTGTTGTAATGAAAATTGCTCAGGAAGGGGTTGGGCATTTATACCTAAAGTGAAAAAGGACCATACAAATAAGAGGATAACTAGTTTCATCTTAGTAACTGGTTTCTTTAAGTACTATTGGGACTTAAATTTACTGAATTTTATTTACATAACCAGTTAAGACACATTGTTTTAATAATATAATTATTTAATCAATATTTGTAAAGTTAGATATATGGAGTAGGTGTAATGGCTGTTAGTCTGCTTTCCGTTAAACCAGCGTTATTTAGTTGATATTTATGGTTTGGCACGTGCATATTGATTAACCCAGTTAAGATCAACATGTAATTCTTGTGCAAAATTTAATGGAAGATAGGGATCTCGTAAGAATTCGCGAGCAAATAGGATTAAATCTGCTTTGTTATCAGTGAGAATTTGTTCAGCCTGTCGAGCGTTTGTAATTAATCCTACTGCTCCGGTTAATATACCGGTTCTCTTTTTTATTTCTTCAGCAAATGGAACCTGATAACCAGGAGAAAGAGGGATTTTAGCTTTTGGGACATTCCCTCCTGAAGAGCAGTCGATTAAATCTATATTTTTCGCTTTCAGAATGCTACTTAGCTTCACGCTGTCTTCAATATCCCAACCTCCTTCAACCCATTCCGTTGCTGAAATTCTGACAAATAAGGCATTGTCTGGTGGCCAAATCTCCTGTATAGATGCTATTATATCTAAAAGCAATTTAATACGGTTTTCAAATGAACCACCATACTCATCCGTCCGCTTGTTTGAAAGTGGAGATAAAAATTGATGTAGTAGATAGCCATGAGCAGCATGAATTTCTATTATTTTAAATCCTGCCTTTAATGCACGTAAGGCTGCATCTCTAAAATCAGAAAGTACTTTCTCAATTCCTTGTTTATCAAGTTGTAATGGTATGCGTTCTCCATTTTCAAAAGGGATACCGCTGGGTGCAACAGTTTGCCATCCTCCTTCTTCCAACGGCACCTGCTTCCGGTTTTTCCAGGGAGCAAATGTGCTTGCTTTACGTCCTGCATGAGCTAATTGGATTCCCGCCACTGCTCCATGTTGATGGATAAAATGGGTTATTTTTTTTAATTCATGAATGTGCTCATCTTTCCAGATTCCTAAATCTTCCGGTGAAATTCTGCCTTCCGGACTTACAGCAGTAGCTTCGGTGAAAACAAGACCAGCTCCGCCTACAGCACGGCTCCCTAAGTGTACGAGATGCCAATCGTTTGCAAATCCATCTTGAGAAGAATATTGGCACATAGGGGAAACAACTATTCTGTTTTTGAAGATTATATCTTTGATTGTTAAAGGACTGAATAATTTTAACATAGTAAGAAGTTATAAACAAAAATAATCAATTAATACGATACATAACGCAATGTATATACCTTGTTCATTTTCATAATCTGGAAAGGGTAGAAGGTGAGTTAATTTAAATTCATAACTTACTTATTGTTTATTGTTATTAGTTTTGAAAATAACTTATACTATGAATCATGCGTATCAATTTCAAACCTTTTCCCAATTTAGAGTCCGAACGCCTGTACTTAAGGCAAGTTGCAGAATCAGATGTTCAGGAAGTTTTTGTGTTGAGGTCTGATACAGAAACGATGAAATTCATACCTCGTCCGTTGGCTACAACCCGACAGTATGCTATTGAGCATATCAATAAAGTCAATACTGGTATCGAAAAAAATGAATCAATAAATTGGGCTATCACGCTCAAGGGGCAGGATAAGCTTATTGGGCTAATTGGTTTTGTAAGGATCCAGCCTAAAAATTTCAGGGCGGAAGTAGGGTATATCTTGCATCCTGATTTTAGAAAAAAAGGAGTAATGAGTGAAGCATTGAAAGCTGTTTTAGATTATGGATTCGACGTTCTGAAATTCAATTCGGTCATTGCCGTTATTGATCCATCCAACATTGCTTCAGAACAATTATTGCTTAGCCAACAGTTTGTGAAAGAGGCGCATTTAAAAGAAAATATCTATTTTAACGGGAGTTTTTTAGATACTGTAATCTATTCTTTATTGAAGAAAAATTATGGAAATCAGTGATAGATTATTTAAAACAGCTGTGTATGAACAGTGTTTTAACGCTATCCAAAGCAGGATAGCAAATGCGGAGTTTGCATTACGGCAAGCCCGCGAGGCAAGTCAGGATGATACAAAAAGCAGTGCTGGGGATAAGTATGAAACGACCAGGGAGATGATGCAACAGGATATAGACCGAAATAACGCACAGCTTTATGAAGCGAAAAAGGTTGCTTTCCAATTAGAGCAATGTAAAGAGGTAGAAAGGCAGGATCAGGTAAAAGCCGGCTCGATCGTAAAGACATCGAAGGCTTTGTTATATGTTGCAGTGAGTATAGGACAGATTCAGGTAGCCGAACATACTGTATTTGCTATTTCTCCCGCTTCACCAATCGGACAAGTTCTATTAGGTAAATATTTAGGTGATACCTTTAGTTTTAACGGCATCACCCAAAATATAGAAGAAATATATTAACAGAAAAAAACACCGGGAAATTAGCTTCCTAGTGCTTTTTCTGTTTTAATTAGTTTATTGTAAACCTCTTGCTTTTAACAAAGGTTCAATTTTAGGATCGTTTCCTCTCCATGCTTTGTACATTTCTTCTAAATTCAAGGTGTTTCCGCGGGAAAGAATCATATCTCTGAAACGTTGGCCGTTTTTTCTGGATAAACCACCATTTTCTTCAAACCAGTTATAAGCATCGTGATCCAGCATCTCGGTCCATAAGTAAGAATAGTACCCGGCTGCATAACCGCTATTAAAAATATGGGAGAAATAAGTTGAACGATAGCGTGGAGGAACAGCATGTACTACATCCAGTTTTGTTTTGTTCAAAGCTTCCTTTTCAAATTGATTGGCATCTTTTATTTTTATGTCAGCAGCAATGGTATGCCATTGCATATCTAAATTAGCAGCTGCTAAATTTTCTGTCAATGCATATCCCTGGTTAAAGGTTCCAGCTTTTTTAATCTTATCTATTAAAGTTTGAGGAAATTGTTCACAGGATATATAGTGTTTCGCATAATTTTTTAAAACATCCGGATATAAAGCCCAGTTTTCATTGAACTGTGAAGGGAACTCTACAAAGTCACGGGCCACGGAAGTCCCTGATAGGCTTGGATACATCTGGTCCGCGAAGAAACCATGCAGCGCGTGTCCAAACTCATGAAACATGGTAATAACATCATCAAATGATAACAAAGCAGGTTCTCCTT
>Ga0160445_100882_pt1 | contig 10585 bp, 7 predicted proteins | sample HID1972M_E1MG_FD_108215 | JGI IMG/M metagenome (GOLD analysis project Ga0160445, IMG submission 108215) | Enriched pill bug-associated microbial communities from UW Madison campus, WI, USA - HID1972M_E1 MG | ecosystem: Host-associated > Arthropoda: Insects > Digestive system > Unclassified ... | reverse complement strand
GGGAGATTTTCGGAGGCACGGTTACGGAGAAGGGCTACAAGCAGCTCGACAGCCACATCGGCGCCATCTACGGCGACGCCATCACAATCGACCGTTGCAGGGAGATCTGCGAGAAGCTTGCGGCCAAAGGGTTCGCGTCGACCAACATGGTCTACGGCATCGGCTCGTTTACGTACCAGTATAATACGCGGGATACGTTCGGCTTCGCGCTGAAGTCGACGTTTACGGTGGTAAACGGCGAGGAGAGACTTATTTTCAAAGATCCAAAAACGGACAGCAACAAGATGAAAAAGTCGCAAACGGGGCTTGTACGCGTCATCGAAAAAGAAGGCGTCATAACCTATGTGGATAACCTCAGCAGAGAGAAGTACGAGGCTTTCCCGGAGGTCGATCTGCTGGAGGATGTATTCGTGGACGGGAAGCTGGTGCGGGAGCATACGCTTGGCGATATCCGGGGCAGGCTGCTAGCGCAACTGCAATAGGTCGCAACTGACATGGCAAGGGCGCCGCTTGGCAAAATATTCTGCATGAAAGATTGATTGGCTCCTATTTCGTGTATACTACATGGTATATGACTTATCTATCAACCGGCCGTATGCGCAGTTAGCGACCTGCTAGTCTGGCGAGAAGCGGCGGTTCACGAGGGGAAGACCATCCATGGTGGAACGCGAGCAGGAACTGCTTGATTTTATGAGAGAGACGGCTTACAAGCCGATGACGTACCAAGAGCTGGAGGCGCACTTCGGCATAGAGGGAGCGGCGGAATTCAAGGAATTCCTGAAGCTGCTCAACAAATTGGAGGAAGAGGGCAAGGTGCTCCGGACGCGTACCGAGCGTTACGGGGTGCCGGAGCGGATGAACCTGCTTCGAGGCAAGATTCAGGCTCATGCCAAGGGCTTTGCTTTCCTGATCGCGGACGAGAAGGATCATCCCGACGTATACATTCACGCCAATGATCTGAAAAGCGCCATGAACGGAGACATCGTCCTCGTCCGCATTACGGCAAAAAGCGAGGGCGGCGGCCGCATGGAAGGCGAGGTTGCTCGCATCGTGCAGCGTGCTGTCACGCAGGTCGTGGGCACGTTCGAGAACCACGAGGTATATGCCTTCGTTATCCCGGACGACAAACGGATTAACCGGGATATTTTTATCGCGAAGGGTGAATTCAAGGGCGCGGTCACGGGACAGAAGGTCGTCGTACGCATCATCTCGTATCCGGAAGGGCGCTCGGCGGCTGAGGGCGAGATCGTCGAAATTTTGGGACACAAAAACGATCCCGGCGTCGACATCTTGTCGATCATTCGCAAGCACCAGTTGCCGGAAGGTTTTCCGGATGATGTAATGGCGGAGGCCGAAGCGGCTCCGGATAAGATTACCGAGGAAGAAATCCGCGATCAGGGGCGCAGGGACCTGCGCGACGAAGTCATCGTCACGATCGACGGCGAAGATGCCAAGGATCTTGACGACGCCGTACATGTAAAGGTGCTGGAGAACGGCAACTACCTGCTGGGCGTCCATATTGCCGATGTCGGTTACTATGTGCGGGAGAAGTCTGCGCTGGATCAGGAAGCGTTCCGCAGAGGCACCAGCGTGTACCTCGTGGACCGCGTGATTCCGATGCTGCCGCATAGGCTGTCCAATGGCATCTGCTCGTTGAACCCGCAGGTAGACCGGCTGACGTTGTCTTGCCACATGGAATTTGACGCGAAGACGTTGAAGCGCGTGAGCCACGATGTGTTTACGAGCGTCATTAGGACGACGGAGCGGATGACGTATGCCAATGTACGACGATTGCTGACGGCAACCGAAGAGGAGCCGGAAACAGAGCTGAAAGAGCGTTATGCCGGATTGCTCGACATGTTCGCTCTTATGGAACAGCTTGCGATGCGGCTGCGGTCCAAGCGCATGAAGCGCGGCGCGATCGATTTCGACTTCGTGGAGTCGAAGGTTCTCGTGGACGAGAACGGCAAGGCAATCGACATCGTCAAGCGCGAACGCTCCGTTGCGGAGCAAATCATCGAGGAGTTCATGCTCGTCGCGAACGAGACGGTGTCGGAGCATTTCCACTGGCTGCGCGTGCCGTTCCTGTACCGGATCCACGAGGATCCCGACCAGGATAAGCTGATGACGTTCATGCAGTTCGCGGCGAACTTCGGTTACGTCGTCAAGGGCGGCAAGGGCAACTCCGTCCATCCGCGCGCCTTGCAGACGCTGCTCGAGGAGATTCAGGGAACGAAGGAAGCGACGGTTATCTCGACGATGATGCTGCGCTCCATGAAGCAGGCGAAATACGATCCTGAGAGTCTGGGCCACTTCGGTCTGGCCGCGGAGTTTTATTCGCACTTTACGTCGCCGATCCGACGTTATCCCGATCTGGTCATCCATCGCATCATTCGCGAGGTGTTGGAAGGCGGCGGGGCGCTGACAGAAGCGCGGCATGAGGCGCTGACGGCACGTATGCCGGATATCGCGCAGCATTCCTCGGAGCGGGAACGTCTCGCCGTAGATGCGGAGAGGGACACGGACCGGCTGAAAAAGTGCGAGTACATGCTGGATAAGGTCGGCGAGGAGTTCGACGGCATTATCAGCAGCGTGACGAGCTTCGGCATGTTCATCGAGCTGGAGAACACGGTAGAGGGTCTGATCAGGCTGAGCGATATGTCTGACGACTACTACCACTTCCACGAGCTTCATATGGTACTGATCGGCGAACGCACTTCCCGAGTATACCGAATCGGAGATGAAGTGAAGATCCGCGTGTCGCGCGTGGATATGGATGAGTACAATATCGACTTCGAGCTCGTCGACATGAAACCTCGGGGGAGCTACAAAGGCGTAGCCGACGCTGGCTTCGGCGCAGGAGGCGGACGTGGGGGCAAACGCGGCGGCTTCGCCAAGCGAAGCGATGATGGGCGCGGTGGCGGACGCGGTGCCGGCGGCGGCCGCGGCGAGAGCGGGCGCGGAGGCGCTGGCCGAGGAGCAGGGAATGGCGGACGCGGCGGTGCTGTAGGCGGTCGAGGCCGTGGTGGCAATGCAGCAGGCGGACGTGGCACGGGAGGAGCGGCGCAGGGCGGAAGAGGCCGTGATGCAGGTGCTGGTTCGGGGGCATGGCAGAACGCACAAGGCAGAGGACGCGATGGTGGCGCTTCGAACGGTGCCGGAGCGGGGCAGGAAGCGCGCGGCAAACGCGGGCGTGGCGGTGCCGGTTTCAGTTCGGATCAAGGCGGATCGGGCGGAGCCAATCCTTGGGTGAACGGCGGCGGCGCTTTTGACGCGGAGAACCGTTGGGTGGAATACCGCGAAGGCGAGGACGGAGCGGGCACTCGCGAGGGTGCGGGCGGCGCTTCCGATGCGCGAGAGGGAGCTCATGAAGGACGCGGCTCGAGAGCCTCTAGAGAGCAGGGTGCCGAACGCGGCGGCATCAACTTGTCCGCTGGCGGCAAGAGCCGACAGGACATGTGGGGAATGCCGATTCCGTCGGGCGAACAGCCTGAGCGTCGCAGCGGCCGGGATGACGGAGGCGAAGGCGGGCATGGTGGCGACGACAACGGCTTCTTCTATAGCAACAGCCGCCAACGAGGCGGCGGCGGTGGCCGTGGCAAGCCGGGAGGCGGCAAGGGCAGAGCAGGCAACGGCCGCGGTCCGAGCGGCGGAGGCGGCGGAGGCGGCGGTCGTCGCAAGAATACGTCGACGAGCGGCATTTTCAACGCCGGGAAGGCTGGCGGGAATAGCGGTGAGGCTGCCCCGAGCGCTGGCAGTCCGGCAAAAAGGAAACGGAAGAAAAGCGGCGGCAACGCGACAGCTGCATTCGTTCGCAAAAATCGCAAATAGTCCTGAATAAGGTAAGGAAGCTGAGGATATAATAAGACGGTAATGCTCGGGATTACGGGCAATTACGCGGTGTTGGAGGGGCGTAGTGCCCGTGATGCCGGAGCGCGCTGTCGGCTGGATGAACTGGGAAAATATATTTAGACTTGTCGCTTGCTTTTTGGCGGCGGGTATTATAAACTAAAGGCAATCGAATCGATGATATGAACCTGAATTCACATATTGAAAAGGGTGTCATTAGAGTCATGAAACCCTTTCCAATGTGTGAATTTTTTGTTTAATAACGAAACAGGCGCATATTAATACACTTTTTGGAGGTAATTCCACATGCAACAAGGTACAGTTAAATGGTTCAACGCTGAGAAAGGTTTCGGCTTCATCGAAGTTGAAGGCGGAAACGACGTTTTCGTACACTTCTCCGCAATCGTTGGCGAAGGCTTCAAAACTCTTGAAGAAGGCCAACGCGTTGAGTTCAACGTAGTTGAAGGCAACCGCGGTCCTCAAGCTGAAAACGTAGTTAAGCTGTAATAGCTTAATTCCGATGAGACCGTCCTTGACCATCCGGTTGAGGGCGGTCTTTCTCGTTGTAGGGGGTTGATTCGTTTGCGTTTGTTGAAAGAACTTTCTAACGGACATCAGCAACACTATGAGCTTGATTTTCGATGATTTGCAATTCTAAGCGACACCAGCCACGCTATTTGGCCGAAAAGGGGCTTACGGAGGCTGGCGGGGCTGCAATAAGGTTTCCTATGTCCGTTACATTTTCGGAATGCCGATTTTTTGAAGAATAGTGTCGCTGATGTCCATTAGAGTTGTGTTTCGAATGCAGCAACACTAGGGCGTCATAGGTAGAAGATCTTTTAAGTCGAATGGTACTACGCAGTATCCTTGATTTCCCTATACAAAGTTGTTACAATGAAAAACACCAGCAAGCCTATGGCTGGAGATGCTGACCGAAAACGAGGTGAATGGCATGGGCGCTAAGAAAAACGACGGCAAGGTGCTTGCCCAGAACAAGAAGGCATCCCATGACTACTTCATCGAGGAGACTTTCGAAGCTGGCATGGTGCTGATGGGCACGGAGATCAAGTCGCTCCGGAACGGCAGGGCGAATATCGGAGATGCTTTCGCGACGATTCGCGACGGCGAGATGTTCATCCACAATATGCATATTAGTCCGTTCGAGCAAGGCAATATGCATAATCCGACTGATCCTACTCGGGCTCGCAAGCTGCTGCTGCACAAGGAGCAGATTCACAAGCTGCTGGGTTTGGTCAAACGCGACGGTTACGCGATCGTGCCGCTCAAGATCTACGTTCGAAACGGTTATGCCAAGCTGCTAATCGGTTTGGGCAAAGGCAAGAAGCAGTTCGACAAACGCGACACCGCAGCCAAACGCGATGCGCAGCGTGACATACAGCGTGCGCTTAGGGAGAAGCAGAAGGTGGCTCGTTAAGTCGAAGAAAAGCTTTACATGGTTGTTAAGACCAGCGTTGCCAGCAACAATTCCGAGCATTCTGTATGGATGCGTGGTATACTAAGTTTGTAGCAACGAGCAAGACTGGCAAGTTGCAAGACATGAAGTTCTGGATGAACGACTCGTAGTAGTCGCCTCATCGTTAATCCTGGAGTCCCAGTGATCTGTGCTAATCGTTGGCTGTTTAGTTATTCGCTTGATGCGAAGTGGCTGACAGGGTGACGTTTATGCCGCATCGGGGGCGTTTATGGATTCGACGGGGATTGGACGAGCGCGAGCCAGCGGGTAGCAGGGAGTCGTCTGCTTCATCAACGCTAAAGCCTATTAAACGGCAAACAACAAACAAACTACGCTGTAGCAGCTTAATAACCTGCACACGTGCTCTCGCTCTGTATCGCCCATGTACCGGGATGAGGGCCCAACTTTAGTGGGATACGCTGTCACATCTCCGCCTGGGGTGTGCTGAAGAAGACAATCAGGCTGACCTGAACGGAAGCTGGTTACGAAGCGTCTGCTCAGGTGACATCAAATTCGTGACTACACCCGTAGAAAGCCGTGTGGCGTGATCTTCGGACAGGGGTTCAAATCCCCTCGCCTCCACCAAACTATGAAAAACCCGACCTCGAGAGGTCGGGTTTTTGCATTTCAAGAATAATAAATGCTATATTTTTAATCTGCAGATATGAGCGTCTAAAAAGCAAAGCAGCAGCTTTTTTATGGTGTAGAATGCCTTGGCAATAGGATGTTACAAAGTCGTATTGGGAAGATATTCGTGACTTTATCGTGACTTTATAGGCTATTTGCCAACTTAACTAAATGAAGTAGGCTGGGGGTGTTTATATGCGATGGCACGAAGTGCAGGAGCGTTTTCCCAATGAATGGGTTGTACTCGAGGCGACATCGGCTTATTCAAAGGAAGGTCAACGCTTTATTGAAGAAATGACTGTGATCGATTCCTTTGATGACTCGATGAAGGCTTTAAAGAAGTATAGTGAGCTGCATAAAAATGAGCCTCATCGCGAATACTGTTTCTTCCATACATCGCGTCCTGAAGTAGTGGCAAGAGAACGCTATGTTGGAGTAAGAGGGCTAAGATGAAGATAACAGAATGCTACGGTCTTCCGTTTGTTACTATAGCTATTGAGTTCCGAGGACAAAGATTGAAATCGGACAACGTAATTATAGACACAGGATCAGCCAATTGTAGAGACGATCAGAGGTGTGGGCGGTGTAGAGTACGTTTATACCAAAATTATTAATTCCATTGAATTTGGAGAAACAGTCACCAAAGATTTTCAAGTTGAGATTGGAAGCATGCAATACGGGTTGGAAATGAACGGCATAATAGGTTTCAACCTTTTGAAACTAGTTGGCGCAAAAATTGATGTTGATGCAATGGAAGTAATAGTGGTTTAACCAGCGGATAGCAGGGAGTCGTCTACTTTATCAATGATAAAGCCGCGTTGCAGGGGCATCCCTGGGTGACATCAAAACTGCAGCTACACCCGTAGAAAGCCGTGTGGCGTGATCTTCGGACAGGGGTTCAAATCCCCTCGCCCCCACCAAACCATGAACACCATCCGCATGAGGATGGTGTTTTTGTTTTGCCCAAAATTGTCCGACCGTGAGTTTTCATTGCACATCATTTTCATCTTCCTAAGGATCAAAAACATGCAGAAAGGGGCGGAAACGCAAAATCAGAACTTGACGGACAAACGAGGACTAGGCAAACAGGAAGGGGCTGCTATAAGATAAAACATACCAGTCAAAAGAGAACCTTTAATGACGAAGGGAGAAAGGGGTTATCAGCTATGTTCAGATCGACATCTTGGCGCATATTTGTGATCAGCGGCATTTTCTTCGCAATTACGATTATTCCGTTTTCGTTGTTCCTGGCTAACCGATTTTCTCACTTCGCTTACACTCAGGTTGGAACGTTCAATCAAGACCGCATCGATGAAATGGCAGAGCGGACGGAGTTTATGCTGGCCAAGCTGAAATGGTACAGCCTGAACATGTACGAAGATCATACCGTTCAGAGCTGGTTATATGCCTCCGCCGAAAATCTGCTGCAAAATGCCGGTACGATGCGGGTTTTAACGAAATATTTATCTAATGAGCCTTTTATTGAATCCGCTTACTTATTTAACATGCGCAAACGTGAGGTCATCGACTCCAAAGTTGGACTGCTCCCGTTCGAGGAATTCGCCGATCGGTCGATGCTGCAGCGGATCGAACGTAATCCAGGGTCCTTCCTCCGCTACTTCGACCACCAAATAGGAAGAAACTCATATTTGGCGCTTCAGCTTCCTTCGACTCCCGTGCAAAAAAATCGCGACGGGTATCTTGTCGTCCTGTTCAACAAGAAGGAGCTGCAAAAGCATTTGATATCGGGCGGCGGAAGGGCGGATGCGCTGTTCTCCATTGTGGATGATCAGGGCAGGCTGATCCTGGGGGAATCGGATGAGCGGCTCGAGAAGAGCATCAGCAGCATCTGGACGGGATTGGAGCGGGGATCATTCGAGCTAAACCGTGCCGGAGGGGAAGCGTTCGTTAATTATGCCCGTCTCGAATCGTTGGGATGGAATATTGTCTCCATCACGGAAATGAAGCAATTCCGGGAAAAGGCCGATGCGTTCAAAACCGTCATTATCAACTACTCATTGCTGCTGCTTGCGGTGCTTCTCCTTATCGCCTATTGGAATTCACGCCGTTTCGTCGGACCTTTCCGGCGGCTAGCGGATCAGCTGCAGCGTAAGCTGGGGGTGAAGGGGGAGAACGATTATGGCGTCATTGAAAAGGGCGTCGTCATGCTTCGCGATCATTATCCGCTGATCAAGACCGAATATTTGCGGCAGTGGCTGCTGCAGGGCCGGCTGACCGACAGCGCCAGAGCGGCGATTGCCCGCGAATCCGGCCTGCTCGACTACGAATGGCTTCGGCTGGCCGTCGTCAAAATTGATTCCTATTATGAACTGTCCGAACAGTATGATTTTGTTTCGCGCAAGCTGCTCAAGTATGCAATCGGCAATATCGCGGAGGAGCTGCTGGGCCGGCCGGAACGGCCGATAGAGGTGGTCGATTTCGGCTCGGACCATCTCGTTCTGATCGTTGGCGCGGCCAGTTCCTCGCCTGACGCCAATTTGACAAAAGAGCTGAAGGAACTGCGCCGGCAAGTTGCCAGCTACGTCAAATTGAACGTCACGATCGCGGAAAGTGAAGCCCGCCGCGTGCACGATGATTTGCGCAAAGTATACGACGATATAAATGAACTGACTTTGTTCAAGTTTGTCAGCGGCGATGACAAAATTTACATCGAACAGGACTTTGAGCGCTATGCCGATCTGCAGGCTCCGATTGAGGAGGATGTGCATGAAAATCTGATCCAGACGATTCGCAGCGGCAAAGAGGAGAAGGCGCTGGCGATGCTGGATGAGTTGTTCGTACGCTTGCAGACAATGAAATATACCGAGTGCCAATTCCAACTGAAGCTGCTTCTGTTTGCGATCGTCAAATCGTTCAGCAAAATGACGTCCGTTCAGAGTGTTGAAGGAATCGAACATCACTTGAGGCAGTTCGCCACACTTGCCGATGTCTGCGAATGGCTAAAGGAAGAGACCGGCCGGATCATCCAGTTGCTAAGCGACCGAAAGGGCTTCAACCGCAAGGAAAAGCAGATCGAGGAAATTATCGAGTACATCCGTTACCATATTCACGACCCGATGCTGTCGGTGGACGAAATTGCAGATCATATCGCGTTGTCGGCCAAATACGTTCGGCACCTGTTCCACGAACAATATGGTTTGACGCTGTCGAATTTCATTCTGAATGAGCGGATCGGCAAGGTGAAGGAGCTGCTGGAACAGACGACGATGCAGGTTGCCGACATTGCAGTAGAGTCCGGTTTTCAGACGAAGAGCCATTTTTTCACCGCTTTTAAGAAAGCGACAGGCATGACACCGAGCCAATACCGCGAGAGTAAGACGGAGGAACGAAACGAGTGGTCGCGCTATATGGCTGAGAACTCGGCGAAATAGCAGGCGATTGCGAACTCGCCAGGTTAATAACAACCGGCCGAATCCTCGCAAATCGGCTGGCGGAGAACCGAATCCGGCCAATGAGAACTAGGCAAGTATTTGCTGCGAATGCTACGATGACAGCGTTCGAAACCTGCAAGTGAAACAAGACAAGAAAGGAGGAACGCTTTTTGGAGCGAAAAAGAAAGTTTGGCAGGACGTTCGTAAGTGAACTGTCGCGGAACAGATATTTGTATCTGCTGGCACTGCCCGGTATCGCGTTTTTGGTTGTATTTGCGTATACGCCAATGCTTGGGCACCTGCTCGCCTTCCAAAATTACCGGCTGTCGGACGGAATATGGGGGAGCGAATGGGTCGGTTTTAAAAACTTCGAGTTTTTCTTCAATGGGAAAGATTGGCTGCGCGTGACACTGAATACCGTTTTCCTAAATGCGCTGTTTCTCGTATCTGGCCTCGGCAGCGCGGTCGTGCTGGCCATCTTTCTGAATGAAGTCCGGAACAGGCTGTTCCAGCGAATCGCACAATCGTTTATTTTTTTACCTTACTTTATTTCATGGCTTGTCGTCAGCATGATGGCGCTAACGCTGTTTGGCACATCGGAGGGGCTCATGAACCGCGCGCTTGCTGTCCTTGACTTTGAAGGCGTGGACTGGTATTTGACGCCTGGCGTCTGGCCGTACATCTTAACGGTAATTAGCGCCTGGAAGATCGCCGGATACAATTCCATTATTTTTTTGGCGGTCATTACAGGCATCTCCGCGGAATATTACGAAAGCGCGAGAATCGAAGGCGCGAGCCGAATGCAGCAGATGTTTTACATTACGCTGCCGCTCATGCGGCCAATCGTGATGGTATTGGCGCTGCTTGGTGTCGGTCGTATTTTCTACGGCGATTTCGGCATGATTTACGCGATCATCGGAGATAACGGCGTACTGTTTCCAACAACAGATGTCATCGACTCGTATGCGTACCGCGCACTGCGGCAGCTGGGCAATTTCAGCATGTCCTCCGCCGTCATCGTATACCAATCCTGCATGGGTCTTGTTACGATTCTGATCTTCAATGCGATTGCGCGCAAGGTGGACGCGGATTCAAGACTATTCTAAATTCTAAAATGGTTCGGCGAAGCGGGAGGAGACTTGGCCAAGCAGCCTTTTTCGCCGGATGGTTTAAGGTGTGATCGATGTGAGAGAACGGTTGTTTCTAGTTTTTATGTACGCGGTACTATGTGCGTTTGCGCTGT
>Ga0160445_100880_pt1 | contig 10604 bp, 6 predicted proteins | sample HID1972M_E1MG_FD_108215 | JGI IMG/M metagenome (GOLD analysis project Ga0160445, IMG submission 108215) | Enriched pill bug-associated microbial communities from UW Madison campus, WI, USA - HID1972M_E1 MG | ecosystem: Host-associated > Arthropoda: Insects > Digestive system > Unclassified ... | reverse complement strand
TGCGATCATGAAGAAACAAACGTTGTTTTCCTTTTATGTCACACTCTTCGCTTGGGCAGGCGTTATCTTGATTACATACTGGTTGATGCGTCGGATTACAATTCCGCTAACGAAGCTAACAAGATTAATGCGGCGTGCGGGTAGGGAAGAGTATGTGCTTATGGATGAGGTGTCATCTCGGGACGAGGTAGCTTTGTTATGCCAAGGTTATAATCAAATGGTCAACCTTACGCGTGAGCTGATCGAGAAAAATTATAAGTCGGAACTTCTGAAGCACGAGGCGGAGCTAAGGTCGATACAGATGTATGTTAATCCGCATTTCCTGTACAATACGTTGGCTTATATTAATGTTCTGTCCGCCACTCCCGAAGGTGTACGCCATATTCCAGATGTGAACCAGCGCCTTACAAATATTTTGCGATTTTCAATTTCGACTGGGGACAACACGGTGCCGCTGGTCAAAGAAATGTCCATCGTAGAGATGTATCTGCAAATTCATAAATATCGCTACAAGGACCGGTTGGCTTACGAAATTCAACTGTCACCGGGATTTCATTCGATTAGTATTCCGAAGCTTCTGTTGCAGCCGCTGGTAGAGAATGCCATTATTCACGGGGTTGACCGTTGTGCGGAAGGTGGCAAGATCCGAATCATAGTCGACGAGGATAATTTCGATTTGGTTATTACAATCGAAAATTCAATTGAAGATAAAGAAACCCAGAATACTGTAAAAAGTAATCCAATCCCAAATCGGCCGGGGGAGAGCAAGCGGGGCTTCGGTTCGGGATTAAAAAATGTGAACGATCGCATCAAATATCAATATGGCGCTTCATACGGCGCAGTCATAGCTCTAAACGACAACTATGCAACGGTAACCGTTCGACTGCCGATTGTCATTGAAGGAGACGAGTAACGAACATGCGTATCATTATTGCGGATGATGAACAGGAACTTCTAGATTTTATTGCTAATATGCCGCAATGGGCGGAGGTCGGTTATGAAATTGTCGGCAAGGCGGCTAATGGAGCCGAAGCGCTGAAATTAATCGATCGGCTGCGTCCCGATTTAGTTGTAGCGGATATTCGCATGCCCGTGATGGATGGACTCGAATTGGCTGCACATATCCGACAAGATTGGCCGGGGATGCCCGTAATCTTTCTTACGGCCCATGATGAGTTTGAATATGCACAACAAGCTGTGAAGCTCGGTATTATGGACTTTATTACAAAGCCCTTTCATCCCCAGGCGTTGGTCGACAGTGTCAAGCTGCTTCGGCCTTCGGCTCGTCACGAGAGCGCCTGGGTGTGGCAGGATGAGTTTTTTGCTTTCTTTTACAGCAAGTCCAATTCGGATGAGGTCAAACAGGCTTGGCTAGCGCAGCGTGAGTTTGTCGACCGCTCCTATATTCTACTTTATGCAGAGGCAGATGCTGCTGTGCCTACTGATGGATTTCGCAGCTCCCGACTAGGTTTGAAGAGGAGAATCGAGATGGAAATTGAGCGAAGCCAGTACACATATTGGACCGCACTGTCCGCATCCGGCATCTATTTTTTATTATTCGAGGCTATTGAGGCTGACGGAGAATCCAGTTCTGAGACGGGACGAGAGATCGGGCTGGCGCGGAACATCATATCCGAGCTTCAAGTCGGTGGCGCGGAAAGCGTATCAATCGGGATTAGCGCAAAAATGAGGTCTTATTTGCAGCTGCCTGTGGCAATCGGTCAAATCAACCGCTGTATGGAGTACCGTATGCTGCTGGGAAAAGGCTCGATTATTGCATATGAGGCGTTGGACCGTATGTTTCTTGAACAAAAAGAACGTCGTCAAATAGCGAGACAAGAGTTTGGTGCATTGATCAGTGCCGGTCAGTGGGAGCAAGCTAACCATTATTTGCGAGACTATTATAAGCGGATGTTGCTTGATGGCTTCAATAAAACCGATATTCAAAGTTCGAATATACAAATATTAGAGATTTTGGAGGCTGAGCTGAAACAATATGGTATCGAACCCACCTCAGCAGATTTTGTACAGCGGCGTGAGAATTTGCTTAGTTGCACCATATTGACGGAGATGATGCAACTGCTTGGCAGTTACCTGCAAGAAGCCGAATCGCTGATTCGAGCGAAACAAGAGGATTATACTTCAAGCCTGACTATGGATGTCATGCGGCTGATTCGAAATCATTATGCGGAGGACCTGACTTTGCAAATGATTGCAGAGAAAATTAACGTCAATTATTCCTATCTTAGCCGATCAATAAAAAAAGAGACGGATCGTAACTTTCGGGATCTGCTTAGAGAAATACGCCTGGAAGAGGCTCGCAAAAAGTTGATTCATTCGGATCTCAGAGCCTATGAGGTCGCTTACGCAGTCGGTTTTAAGGATCCGCAGCATTTCAGTGAGGCTTTCAAGCAACAGTACGGCAAGGGGCCGTCGGCATATCGAGAAGATATTCGTAAGGGAAGGAGTGGAGAAGGTGTTTAGAGGCGGCCCGAAATGGCTCGTCAAAAGAGCCTTGGTGATGATACTGTCGGTCGGGATGCTGGCTGCAACGGCTTGCGGTGACGCTCGAGAAGTGGAGGAAGGCAGTAACATTGAGGCATTTACAATTAGGGTGGGTGCGTGGTTTATTGACGACCGTGAATTTATGAAGCAATTTCAAGCTAATACGGAGCAAGCATACAAGAAGCTGTACCCTCAAGCCACCATTCAATGGGAAATTACGCTCGGAAACGCTTATTTTGGCAAGCTGGAAACCCAGTTGGCTTCTAACTCGGCTCCGGATGTAATTTTCCATCAGCAAGTCGTTTCCATGATCGAAGCCGGGTATTTATCGGATCTTAGCAGCGAGCCATGGGCCTTTCGGTTTATTCCGCAGATCCAGCAATTTTTGACATACAATTCCGATAAGGATGAATTTAAGATTTATGACGGCAAGGTGTATGCTGCATCCATGGGTGTAGGCATAAGAGGTTATTGGTACAACAAAACGTTGTTCGAGCAGCTGGGATTGAAGGCGCCGAAAAATATGCAAGAGTTGCTGGAGATTTGTGCACGACTCAAAAAAGACGGCTATTTGCCTCTCGCCGCTGGACACAAAGACCGTTGGTCGCTGGTTATGCATTTTGAAACACTGCTGCAATCGGTCGGATACGGTGCGGATCTGAGTTATGGGGTAGGGCTGACTGAAGGACGAAACCGATTAGATGGGGACGAGGTTGCAAGCACTATGCAATTTTTCGAGACGCTATACGAACGGGAATATCTGAATCGAAATGCGCTTAGCATCGATTGGATGCAATCGTTGGAGCTCTTTACATCGCAGCAGGCAGCCATGATTATGCAGGGACCGTGGCTGCCTGGTACGGTGGAAAGCAAAATATCCTCTGATGCCGAACGTTTTGAGCTGGGATTTTTCCCGATATCGGACGAGAACGGGTACTATGATCTTGAATTTGTAAGTGACCAGTACGTTTCGGTTAATGCTGCATCCAAGTTGCAGGAGGAGTCAAAGGCGCTCATAGGGGCGATGCTCAGCGACGATGCTTATCTTCCTTTTGCACGGGAGAATGGATTGCTTCCCGCCATTGAGGGATTACGACCGAGCTTTGGCAACCCGGTTATGGAAGAAGTGTTCCGATATGCCGAGCAGGCGGAAACGAACCAGCGCTGGACATCATTTATAAGTACAGAATCCCATAACTTGTTACTGGAAGAGGCTCAAAATATATTGATGGGTGTCCCCTTTGAACGTGTGAATCTAGTTCCAGCTCAGAAAAAATTGGAAGAAAAGCTTGCCGTGCTCAAGCAGTTGAAGCAATAATCGGCCCTATATTGAGCTTGATGTCATTCTTGCAAATTTTCGATATTGTCCAGGCGTCATCCCTGTCTTGCTTTTGAAGAGATTATAGAAATGATTGGCATCCTCGAAGCCGATCCGGTTCATCGTATCTTTCACAGTTAGTGAGGATTCTTTGAGCAGCTTCATACTCGTCTGAATCCGATAATCTTGTATATAGCTCTTAAAAGGGGTTTCGAAATGCCGTTGGAATAATCTGGAGAGCTGACGTTCACTCCGATTGGTCTTTCTTGCAATTTCTTTTAAGGATACCGTAGACAGTGGCAGGGCCTGAATCGTTTCGAGAATTTGCAGCTTTACTGGATGTATATCTAGCTTAGGGGGCCATTCAGACTGCTGGAGTTTCCCCGTATCGGTCGTCAAGCATAACTTAGAGAGAAGATCGGCCACTCTCCCGATTATAAGAGTCTGGAATAAGGGAGGCTTCTGCTGAACGAGCGTTCTCATATGTTCGGTTAGCAAACGGAATTCGGATCGCGCATCGATGATTTTAAGCCATGGAGTTCTTTCCCGCTCAGTCGTATCCGGCTTACCCAACAACCAAGAAATCAACTCTCTTATCTCCGAATCTGGGAATATACGAGATAGTTCAAGCAGCCATTCGGGCCGGAGAATAACATTTCTCACATGCAGGTTGCTTGTGGTTGAGGGGCTTGCATTCGGCCGAAAGACATGTGTGATTCCAACGGGGATAATATAGATATCCCCTTGCTTCGCGGTGACTGCAGTTCCGTTGATATATTGTGTTCCATGACCGCTTAATACACAAATCATCTCCGGGAAATCATGCGTATGCTCAAGAAGCCAGTAATTCTCATAGACATCCATGACAGTCAGAAATTCATAATCAGCCAAAACTTCATTAGTCGGATAATGTTTCCTCGTTCGATTAGGGATCATTGATATACTCACCCCTTAAATTTGTCATTTATTCCGGATATGTGTCCTGTTTCCCATTATAAAAAATCCTTTTGTCCATTATACAATGATGTTGCGATGCCGAGTAACTATCGAATCTATTAACTGCAGGCAAAAGGAGGGAAATATATGAAGAAGTATGATGTAGCTGCATATGTTTGGCCATCTTATACGGGGGATGAACCCAGAACCAGAATGTTCTGGCCGGAAGGATATGGCGAATGGCAGTCGGTAAAAAATGCGGTAAAGAAGTTTCCTGAACATAATTGGCCGCGGAAGCCGCTTTGGGGATATGTCAATGAAGCCGATCCCTATGTAATGGAGATGCAAATTAATGCGGCTGCCGACCATGGGGTTAATGTATTTATCTATGATTGGTATTGGTACGACAAGAGGCCGTTTCTGGAGCAGTGTCTGAATAACGGATACCTGAAAGCAAGCAATAACGATAGAGTGAAATTTTACCTCATGTGGGCAAATCACAATGTCCCGAACATATGGGATATTCGGATCTCGGATGTGGAGGATGATAATATCATTTGGAATGCCGCGGTGGATCGGCAGGAATTCGAAAAAATTGCAGACAGGTTGATAGAGAAGTACTTCAAGCATCCGTCTTACTATACGCAGGATGGGAAACCCGTATTTATGATTTACGACCTTGCCATTCTAATGGAGGGGTTGGGGGGAGCAGATGCAACTAAAGCTGCATTTGCGTGGTTTCGAGAGCGTGCGGTGCAAGCGGGTTTACCGGGACTTCACTTGCAATTGACCCTGTGGGGCGAGCGGGATTTCAATCTGAGCGGGGTTGATGGGGGGAAATCGGCTACGACGAGCGAGATCGTGAAGTTTCTCGAATTCGATAGCTTGTCCCATTATCAATTCATTCATTTTGTCGATATCGATAGAGACTACAATGAGATTATGGAGGATGTTCTCGGCGAATGGAAACGTATTGACGAAACCTTTGACATTCCCTATTATCCGCACATTTCTATCGGTTGGGACAACAATCCAAGATTCCAAGAATTCCGTCCGGGCATCGTGAAGAACAACACACCGGAAAATGTGAGAAGAGCGTTCCAAAAAGCCAAAGAATATGCTGATGCGCATCCAGATCAGTATCCACTGATCGTAATTAACAGTTGGAACGAATGGACGGAAACCAGTTATTTGCAACCGGATGACCTGCATGGGTATGGTTATCTCGATGCGGTCAAAGATGTGTTTAAGAAGTAGACGCTACGGCGATCTATCATGACTCACTACTAGAGACAAAGCGAATTAAAGAAAACCTTGATCGTATAGGTTTGAATGGCCCTGACGAATTGCAGTCAGGGTTTTTTGCGTTTTGGAGACTATGTTCCCTAGGTCGAAAGTAAAGCTAACCCCCTAATAAAGTAAAACGGAGCCATTCGAGCGCGAATGTGTGAATGATAAGCTTGTTGATGAGAGTAAGGAATGCTTGACGAAAAAGGGGTGTTGAAGTGGCGGCTGTAACATTCGAGCATGTCTATAAATACTACGGAAAAGAAGAACGCCCTTCTGTCAACGATTTTCACTTGAACGTGGAGGATGGAGAGTTTCTTGTGCTGGTAGGGCCATCGGGCTGCGGCAAAACGACCACTCTGCGTATGTTGGCGGGGTTAGAGGATATATCACAGGGAGATATCTATATTGGAGATAAATACATCAATTACGTATCTCCCAAAAACCGTGATATCGCTATGGTATTCCAAAATTATGCCTTATATCCTAATTTGACTGTATTTGAAAATATGGCGCTCGGCCTCAAGCTGCGAAAGGTAGCGAAGTATGAAGTTGAAATGCGAGTACAGCGGGCCGCTAAAATATTGGAAATCTCTCATTTGCTGCTTAAGCGCCCAAATCAGCTTTCCGGCGGTCAAAAACAGCGGGTTGCGCTTGGCCGCGCAATCGTTAGAGAACCGCAGGTTTTCTTGATGGATGAACCGTTGTCCAATCTGGATGCCAAGCTTAGGGCCCAGACGCGGGCGGAGCTCATTAAGCTGCACAGCCAACTGCAAACAACCTTTGTTTATGTTACACATGACCAGACAGAGGCTATGACGATGGGGACTCGTATTGTGGTGATGAAGGACGGCTGCATTCAACAGGTGGCAACGCCGCAAACGCTTTATGACAAACCTGCGAACCAGTTTGTGGCCAGCTTTATCGGCAGTCCGCAAATGAATTTCATCCATGGGGGGATCGTTCGAAGAGATGAAGTGTTGTATTTCGAAACGAGGCGGCTGCGTCTTGCAATTCCGCCCGGAATGGAGCAAGCACTGAATAATAGCGAGCGAATGATGCGCACGGCGGTACTGGGTGTCCGCCCGGAACACGTTGCAGCAAAATCTACTGACCATCAAGATCTAGAAGAGTGGAAGGTTAACGGTAAAGCCGAAATTGTCGAGCTCATGGGCTCCGACACCTACGTTTATCTCAATATCGGCAGCGAGCAGTTATTGGTTTGCAGAATGGAAGCGCACGCAAAAATTACGAGCGGTGATGAGATAGAAGTGATGATCCTGATGAATAAAGCCCATTTATTTCATCCCGATGATGGGCAGGCCATCCGGATGGGGGATGATTCATAATGTCCGTGTTCCGGACGGGATCGGCAAGGAAGCCTGGCGTTACGATAGTGCTCTTCATCGCGGTCGCCGCCATTTTTTTATTGTTCCGTTCGCTGTCTTCCGATGTTGGCAGTTATACGGTGATCGATGCTGAGGAGCTGGCGATTGGCGGCAGCTTTATGGAAGAGCAAGAAGGCGAGCTTCTCTATTATCAGGATGTTGTGCGAGGGTACCAGGCGTTGGAGGCTAGACCCGTGAAAGAGGCTTCGTCAATCTCTATTCCCGCAGTGAGTTATATTGCGGCTTCTCCAGATGCCGAGCTGGCACAGATCGCTCAAACTTCTTCAGACCCGCCTGTGCTTCATTGGAATAATGATTCAGGATGGGTGGAGTGGGAGTTCGAGGTGGGCGAAACGGGATTATACACCCTGGAGCTGGATTACGAGCCGCTTCCTGGAAGCTTCTCCTCCGTCGTGCGAGGGTTTAAGATTGACGGCCAACAGCCTTTCCGGGAGGCAGGGGCTATTATACTGGATCGATATTGGAAGGATGGTCAATTCCCATATACCCGCAATGCCTTGGGCAATGAGATGCGGCCCGTGCAGAAGGAGCTGGAGGGGCTGCGAACAATAGCAGCAGCCAGCTTCAGAACTTCTTCCGAACCGCTGCAATGGTATTTGGAGCAAGGGCGGCATACGATTCGCATGACGGAAGGGCGTGAGCCGGTTGCGCTGGGTGAGCTTCGACTGACAGCCCCGAAGGTTGTTCCTTCTTATGAGGAATACAGAGTTTTGCATGGCGGAGCAACCTTAACTCGACAACAAGAAGATTGGTCCCGCATTTACGAGGCGGAGCAAGCAGCAGCCAAGTCCAAGCCCGGCATACAGTCGGTCTCGCTGCGGGAGCCCAATGTAACGCCAGACCCCAAGGGGAGAATTGTATACAATGCTATCGGCGGGGATCGCTGGAAGGAAGCAGGGGATTGGCTGGAATGGGATATCGAGGTGCCAGAGGATGGTCACTATGAGCTTGCGATTCAATATTTGCAAACATGGCGGGGAGAGGTTTCGGCTTACCGGACAATCTCGATTGACGGCGAGGTGCCCTTCCGTGAAATGTATGCTTATGAATTGCCTTCGAATAGGCGTCTTAGCCCACTGACGGTCCAAGACAAAGATGGCATGCCGTTTCTTTTTTATTTGACCAAAGGCAACCATGTACTGCGAATGACAGCTGATGCAGCTCCGGTTGAACCGGCGGCTTTGGCGCTAAGACAAACACTGAAAGAGATGAGCGAGTTGGACCGCAAGCTCCGGACTCTGACAGGCAACTTTGGTTTTGGTCGGGATACGCCTAATACGGATCAGAACCGGACATGGGACATCGTCAAGTATTATCCGCCCATTCACGAAGATTTGAAAAAGATGATCGAACGGTTGGAGAAAACGGCGGCCTACTTGAACGGGTTGTATCAGACGGAGACAGATACAGCTTCTGCTATTCGTGTTGCAGTGGATACGCTTAAGTATTATGACAATCACGTTGAAGATATCCCTAATCGTCTTACAGAGCTGACAGTAGCTCAGAACAGCCTGGCAACTTGGTTGAATCAGTTGGACGGCCAGATGGTATTACTCGATCGAATCGAGGTGCGGTTGCCTGGTCAAGAGACGATGCTTCCAGAGGCTGGGGCATTAGAATTTGTCTGGTACTCAGCCGTGGATTTTGCCCGAACCTTCTTTATGTCGTATAGCGATAAATCAACGAATAAAGAAGAAGCGATTACCGTATGGGTACATCGCGGTCGCGATTATGTCGACGTATTGAACCAGATGATTCAACAATATTTCACCCCAGAGACGGGGATTACGGTTAACGTCAACCTTATGCCGAACCCCAATGCGCTTATATTGAGCAATGCTGCCGGGGATCAGCCCGACGTTGTGCTCGGTGTTTCAGGAGAAATGCCGGTTGATTATGCGATGCGTGATGCAGTAGCGGATTTATCGCAATTTCCAGGTTATGAAGAGGTAGAAGAGCGTTTTCAGCCGGGTGTTATGCGAAGCTACCAATACAATGGCGGCACGTATGGGCTTCCGGAAATTCAGAACTTTAGCGCGTTGTATTATCGTACGGATGTGTTGGACAGTCTTGGACTTACTCCTCCTGACACATGGGAGGATGTTTACAGAATGCTGCCGACATTACAGGAACAGGGGATGGCGTTTTATTTTCCGCCCAAAGACTTTAGCGTTTTCTTCCTGCAGAATAAGGCGCCTTTTTATTCGTCGGAAGGTAATACTTCAATGCTGGGAGAGAAGGCTGCGCTGGATGCTTTCACGGAATGGACGGAGCTGTTCGACAAATATTTGTTTCCCATGGATGTGCCTTCGTTAATCGAGCATTTCCGTAAAGGCAGCGTGCCGATTGGTATTGCGGACTTCTCATTCTACGTCATGTTGAATGTGGCTGCTCCTGATATTGCAGGGAACTGGAAGATGCTACCTATACCTGGAATGTCTGGCGAAGGTGGAGAAACGGAGCGTTGGGCGCAGCAGTCGACGGCAGGAGCGATGATTATGAAGCAAAGCGAAAAGCAGGAAGAGGCATGGGCATTTCTGGATTGGTGGACTTCAGCTAATATTCAGCTGAGATATGGTGAAGACGTGGAGTCGCTGTACGGTCTGGAATATCGATGGAATTCTGCCAACGTAGAAGCGATCTTAAACATGCCATGGCCACAGGAGGAACTGAGCGTACTAAGAGAGCAGTTCCGCTGGGCTAATAATATTCCGATTGTGCCTGGTCATTACTTCTTGCCTCGTGTGATGGACTTTGCATGGAATGATCGGATATTGAGAGGCATTCCTGCCAAAGAAGCGCTGGAGGATGGCGATAATAGTCTGAAGCGAGAAATTAGAAGGAAGCTGGATGACTTCGGCTTGCCTATAGACATTGATCTGCAGGTGCCGGATGATCCCGACCCTGTGGTGAGGGAAGGAAGGGATAGCCGATGAAAACAGTTGATGTTCCAGTCCCTCCCTCCACTTCCCATCGTAAAGCCGGTGCGGATTGGAAGCTCAGATTGCGTAAATTTGTACGGGAGATGTGGAGAGATCGGGCGGCCTATCTGTTTTTAGTTCCCTTCCTGCTGAGTTTTATAATCTTTATCTTTATCCCTGTAATATTGGCGGCATTGCTCAGCGTGACCTCCTTTAATGGCTTCACAT
>Ga0160445_100879_pt1 | contig 10605 bp, 10 predicted proteins | sample HID1972M_E1MG_FD_108215 | JGI IMG/M metagenome (GOLD analysis project Ga0160445, IMG submission 108215) | Enriched pill bug-associated microbial communities from UW Madison campus, WI, USA - HID1972M_E1 MG | ecosystem: Host-associated > Arthropoda: Insects > Digestive system > Unclassified ... | reverse complement strand
CTCCAGGCCGTGTGATTCTAGGGGTAATGATTTAAAGAAGGGAGAAGCTGCCGCCATGGGATGAATAGCTGAACAAACATCGTGTATAAAGCCCGGCAGGGTAAGTTCTGCTGAACGCATTCCCCCTCCAATTACATCTTTTCCCTCTATCAGTAAAACGGATAAGCCAGCCTGCTGCAGTGTTATAGCAGCAGCCAAACCATTGGGGCCTGAACCAACCACAACTGCATGAAAATCTTTCTTCATTGTTTTAACCATCCGTATCTATATCCATTCAAATTTAACGATTCAATATCCATTATTCCCGAAAGTACAAATGCTTATTTTCTTTTCCAGAGTAGGAGTTAAAATAGTTTAGGTCAAGATTATATAAAGAAGAACTAAACTAAGATCAAACAAGAACTAAACTCGCATTAAGCAGGGGCAATATGACTGTTTTGCCCCTGCTTGGTCCCTGTTTGGCTCCTGTTTGGTCCCTGCTTAAGTAAATCGAAATATGAGCGATTCTTTACGATTATACCCCTTTATTAAAATATTTAATGAAATAAAAGGGATATTAAAAATGAATATTGAAGGTAGTGATTGGTTATTTTACTTTAACGAAGCGGATTCCGCAAGCTTCAATGCACGATGACGGATAGGAAGGACTCATGGTTAGCACACCATTTTCAATATTATATTTATATTCTTGTTTGCGATCTTCATCGATAGAGAATTGGATGGTAATGTCGTCTTTTAGCATGTAGCTTTTATATTCGGTAAAGAAGTTTCCAGCTAAATCGCCATTTTCTTTAAATTCTACGTAATCGTAGGGTTTCTTTTTAGCAACGGTTGTCCATTTTCCATTACCATCACCAGGATCGGCTAAGGTTTCAGAGAGTTTCCATTTTCCTGTTAATGTGTTATCGTTTGGTTGTAAGCTGTCTTTATCGCAAGCAGCAACAAAGAAGACAAGAACAAGAAGTAATAATTGTATAGATTTTTTCATGGTTTTTAGCTTTCTGATTTAATCTATTACTCCATTTTATAATAGAATGCTACAGCAAAGAAAGATATTTTAGGCAGTTTTGAAGAAATTTAAGCAATAAAATCATCCAGATACTTTTGAAACTCAAGGATATTCTTTTTGTAAAAGCTGGCTCTTTTGTAGATGTAAAAGATAAATATGCAAATTGCAGCTAGTATGGCAATTAAAATATCCTGGTGAAAGATATCCCAGAAACTGCCATTTCCGAGGTATTGAGAAGTAGCTCTTCCTATAATGAATAAAAAAACGAATATTGCATTGATAAAATAAATCTCTTGTCTTAGCGATCTGTTAAGATTTTTAATATGTTGGATCAATACGATTTTAAGCTCACCATCAGGTCTTTCTGTTTTGATTGAAATTACTTTAATCCAATAGAAGAATACTACGATAATGCAGATTGCTACAATAGTGATGAGCGAAAGTAAACCTCCAAAGGTTATTCTGAATACAGGACCTTCATCACCTAATAAAAAATGCAGGAAGGGGTTTATCAGAACGTTTAATAAAATTCCGATCAATAAGAACGTAATTATCCGTTCGTGTTTTTTCTTCATACCCTTTAGGGTACCGCTAGTTTTTTCTTTTAAAATTGATTGTAATTGTTCCATACTTTGCGTGTTTAATACAAGGTTTTCTGTAGACTCTTTTCTCCAGTTGTTTTTTAAATCTTCTAATTCCATTATCTACGATTTATTGTTTTTCTTAACTTTTCTTTGATTCGGTTAATCTTTACTCCTACATTGCTTTCTGTTAAGCCCATAATTTCGGCTATCTCTTTATAGCTTTTCTCATCAAGATAAAGCATTACAATTCCTTTATCCATTTTATTCAAACTTGCAATGGCGTTTTGCAGTTCTTCGTCGAATAAGATATCCAGTCTTTGCGAGGGATCGTTGGGTATTGAATGCTGTGCCAGCGACAGGCTCTGAAACAGAGGTCTTCTTTTGTTCTTCCTTAACCTTGTAATTGCCGTATTTAAACCTATCCGATACATCCAGGTACTAACTCTTGAATCTGAATTAAATGTTGGCCATGATTTCCATAGTTGGAAAAGTATGTCCTGAAACAGATCTTCAGCATCTTCGTTATCATCGCAATACATCCTGCATACCTTTATGATAATGCCTTGGTATTGACTAATAGATTTTAAAAATTCTTCTTCCAATGATTATTTTATACAGTTAGTCGCAGGTTTTCCTGAATCCTTACATTAAACACATGTTAAATATTTTTATACTATTGTAGTAGGTAATACATAAATTTACGATCTTAGGTCATCCACCTATAAATTAAAAATAAATAAACCCATATGAAAATAAAATTATTGACTGTACTCTGCTTTTTATTGATAAATAGCGGAATGTTAAACGCTCAGGTGAAAGATCAGAAGATGGGCGAATTAATTGATGAACAATTTAAGTTTGCTGATCAGCAATATAAGGTATTGGTTAAAAATGTACCAGCAGATGTAATGCCTAAAACCTATAATGCAACGACAGGGAAGGTAGAAACCAGCAATACTGCTTGGTGGTGCAGTGGTTTTTTTCCGGGTTCTTTGCTTTACATTTATGAATATACCCAAGACGATGAAATACTAGCTGAGGCAAAAAGAAGACTTACTATTCTTGAAAAAGAAAAGAATAATAAAGGTACGCATGACCTGGGTTTTATGATGTATTGTAGCTTTGGTAATGCATACAGGCTTCTTCATGATCCGGCATATAAAGATATTATTGAAGCTTCTGCTGCTTCTCTTTCAACACGTTATCATCCGGCGGCAAAGGTAATCCAGTCGTGGAATTCAAGTGACAGGTGGGTTGGACCAGTAATCATCGACAATATGATGAACTTAGAACTGCTAAGCTGGGTGAGCGATCATGGTGGGGATAAAAAGTATAAAGAGATTGCTGTTAATCATGCTAACTCTACTCTGAAGAATCATTACAGACCAGATTTTAGCGCTTATCATGTTCTTGATTATAATATGGAAACAGGAGAGGTGTTGAAGAAAGTGAACTGGCAAGGATATGCAGATGAATCTGCCTGGAGCCGTGGACAAGCATGGGGATTGTATGGTTTTACCATGATGTATCGCTTTACAAAGGACAAACAATATTTGGATCAGGCAATACACATTGCTAATTTTATGTTAAACGATCCCAATATGCCTGCTGATATGATTCCTTATTGGGATTACGATGCTCCAGGAATTCCAAATACTTATCGCGATGCTTCTGCAGGTGCGATTATGGCTTCTGCCTTATTGGAGTTAGCTCAATATTCGAATAAAGCAGAAAGTAAAAAGTATTTGGATGCTTCTGAAAAAGCTATCAGAACCTTGGCTTCCGATACCTATCGGTCAAAACTTGGAGAAAATGGTGGATTTCTGTTAAAACATGGCGTAGGATTTTTAGGGCAGAATTCAGAAGTTGATGTTCCGCTTACCTATGGCGATTATTATTTCTTAGAGGCACTGCATCGTTATAAGAACTGGTATTTATAGTCTCTGTTAATTTATTACAATCGATTAAAATTAAGACCATGCAAGAACATTTTGAAAAACGATATGCATTTAGTCCGGGCGAAACCAAATCAATGGCTACGGAAGATTTGCGAAAGAACTTTTTAATTAGTAAAATATTTGAGGCAGATCATATACAACTTACTTTAACTCATTATGATCGTTATATAGCCGGTGGTGCTATGCCTGTAAGTGAAGCTTTGCAGCTCTCCAATCCGGATTATTTAAAGGCTTCTTATTTTCTGGAAAGAAGGGAGATGGGAATTATTAATGTAGGGGGGAGAGGTACTGTAATGGTAGATGGAACTACTTATGAGCTTCAATTTAAAGAAGCACTTTATATTGGCAGGGGATCAAAAGAAGTTAGTTTCTCTTCAGCTGATAAAAATAATCCGGCGAAGTTTTATATTAATTCAGCACCTGCTCATCATGCTTATCCTACTAAAAAGGTATCAACAAAGGACGCTGAAGTTGTTGAAGTGGGGAGTTTGGAAACTGCCAATCATCGTGTAATTAACAAATTGCTGGTTAATAGCGTGCTTCCTACTTGTCAGCTTCAAATGGGGATGACAGAATTAAAGAGTGGAAGTGTCTGGAATACTATGCCTGTACACACGCATGACCGTAGAATGGAGGTTTATTTTTACTTTGAGGTGCCGGAAGGACAAAGTGTTTGCCATTTTATGGGTGAAACGCAGGAAACCCGGCATATCTGGATGCAGAATGAACAGGCAGTAATTTCTCCTGAATGGTCGATACATGCAGGCGCGGGAACTAGCAATTACACTTTTATCTGGGGAATGGCAGGGGAGAATTTGGATTATGGTGATATGGACCATTGTGCTATTAATGACATTAAATAATTAGAAAGCATAAAATGAAAAAGATGTTAATTCTTTTATCGTTGCTTTTTGGAACGGTGCTAATGGTTTCTGCACAAACAAATGCTGCAGAGGTTAGCATAACTATTAGTAATTCGTTGGATATTGAGAGAACGGATGAACTTGTGGCGATTAGCTGGACTTCAATCCTGTCAAAATATCCATCTATTGATACAGTGAATTTAAAAGTTTTGAATGCTTCAACCAATCAGGAAGTTCCTTTTCAATTAGAACATTTGGGTCAGAGGGCTATTCAGAATTTATTGCTGCAGGTGAGTGTAGCAGCTAAGGCAAGTATTAAACTTTCTGTAGTGACAGGTAAGCCTCGGCCAATAGTTAATAAAACCTATGGTCGGTATGTCCCTGAGCGTTATGATGATTTTGCCTGGGAGAATGATAAGGTTGCTTATCGGATGTATGGAAAGGCCTTGGAAACCAGGTCTGATAATGCTTTTGGAATTGATGTGTGGGTTAAAAGAAGCAATAAATTAGTTATTAATGATTGGTATAGAACAGCTGATTATCATAAGGACCATGGCGAAGGGATGGATTATTACAGGGTAGGATTAACGTTGGGTGCTGGTGATATTGCACCTTACATAATGGATTCTGTTTATTATTCTAAAAATTATCATAACTGGAAAGTGCTTGATAATGGTCCGTTGCGTACAAGTTTTCAACTAGGTTATGACGCATGGGATGTAGCAGGAAAATCTGTAACGGTAGTAAAAACTATATCGCTTGATGCAGGTTCTCGCTTTAATAAAATAAAGGCTGTTTATAGCTATAATGATGAGGGAGATTTACCTGTAGTGATCGGGATTGTAAAGAGAAATGAACCCGGTGTTATGATGATGGATGAACAGCAGGGAATAATGGGTTATTGGGAACCAGAACATGGTGCAGATGGTATTACGGGCGTAGCTACGATTTACCCATCTGAATCTGTAAAGATGAATATAGATAAAGTACATTTACTAACACATGCTTCTGTTAAGAGCAATGACCCATTGGTGTATTATAATGGTTCTGTATGGAGTAAAGCAAACGATGCTTCGACAGGTACTTCTGCTGAACAGTGGTTTACTTACCTGAATTTGTTTAATCAGAAACTAAAACAGCCGCTAAAAGTTACAATTCAATAAGTTATGTCAGTATTAAATTTATTTAATTTAGAGGGAAAAATAGCCTTAGTTACGGGTTGTAAAAGAGGAATTGGAAAGGCTATGGCTGAAGCTTTAGCAGAAGCCGGTGCTGATATTATTGGTGTTTCTGCTAGTTTGGAACTAAGCGACAGTGATGTTGAGTTATCCGTTAAAGCTATCGGTAGAAAATTCTATGCCTATCAGTGTGATTTTAGTGATCGGAATACACTTAAACAGTTTATTGAACAGGTGAAAAAAGATCATCCGGTTATTGATATTCTTATCAATAATGCCGGTACGATATTAAGAACACCGATTGCCGAACATTCAGATGAATATTGGGATGAGGTGATTGCGGTAAATCAAGACGCTCCGTTTATTCTTACGAGAGAGATTGGTAAGGAAATGATTAAGCGTGGAAGTGGTAAAGTGATTTTTACTGCCTCGCTGCTTACCTTCCAGGGAGGAATTATGGTACCTGGCTATGCAGCCAGCAAAGGTGCAATAGGTCAGCTAACCAAGGCTTTTGCAAATGAATGGGCTGCGATGGGTGTCAATGTAAATGCAATTGCACCGGGTTATATAGCCACTGATAATACTGCTGCTTTGCAAGAAGATGAGAATCGTAGTCGTTCAATTTTGGAGCGTATTCCTGCTGGTCGCTGGGGTAATCCGGAAGATTTTAAGGGGCCGGTGGTTTTCCTGGCTTCGGCAGCTTCAAATTACATGCACGGTACCTTGATGACGGTTGATGGTGGATGGATGGGTAGGTGACCGACAAGAACCTGTTATTTACCGACTAAATAGTGCAGTATAACGATTAAGTATTTATATATTAGATAGATGAGATTATGTTTGGTAATCAATTATACCGATATGTTCTCAGATTTTACTCCTATAAAATATATTTTAAAGGCGATAGAGATAATAATTTTGTATCTGGCTTTGCTTTTCTCAGGTACGGGAAATGCCCATGCTCAAAATGAGAGTATTGTTACTCAGAATAGAAATACCGTTGAAAAGATAGATCGCTATTTGAAGACTAAGAAATATATTTCTTGTATTGACGAGATTACCTTACTTTTTAAGAATTCTCAGGCTTAATATTGCGTCTCTGTAATTAATAATTGTATTTTTACGATGACTAATTCAATTTAAGAGATTATCTATTATGACCGACCTTTTATTAAACCGCAGACAAGTATTAAAAACATTGGGTTTAACTGCTGGCGCTTCGCTATTACAATTACCTCTTTCTGCAAAACAAACTTCAAAACAAGCTAACTCAAGTTTCAAATACGCGCTCAATATGAGTACCATTCGGGGACAGAAGCTTGGTTTTGTTAAAGAACTGGAAGTTGCATCAAAAGCAGGCTTTAGTTCGGTTGAAATATGGATAGAGACTTTCCAGACTTATTTGAAAGAAGGGGGATCGGTAAAGGAAGCTAAAAGGATTATTGATGATTTAGGTCTTGAAATAGAGAATGCAATTGGTTTTGCCAGATGGATTGTTGACGATGAGGCTATGCGTAATGCAGGGTTAAAGCAGCTACGAGAAGAAATGGAGCAATTAGCTGGAATTGGCTGTAAGCGAATTGCAGCTCCTCCTTCAGGTGCTAATAGCGCTAATGCTGCATTACTTGATTTGAATGTTATCACTGAAAGATATATTAAAATTCTTGAAATGGGTGAGCAAACTGGTGTGAAGCCGTTGCTTGAGATGTGGGGTGCATCACCGAATTTGAAGAAAATTAGTCAGATACTCTATGTGGTTGCAGAAAGCGGACATAAGGATGCTCGTGCTTTACTAGATATTTTCCATATCTATAAGGGAGGTTCAAGTTTTGATAGCTTACAATTTGTAGGTAAACCAGCGATTGATATTTTCCATGTTAATGATTATCCATCAAACATTCTTCCTGCTAAAATATCTGAGCCTGATCGTATTTATACAGGGGATGGTATTGCTCCGATTCGTCAGGCTTTGCAGGCTATCAAAGATTCTAATAAGCAAATAATTATTTCACTGGAGGTTTTCAATCAAAGTTATTATCAGCAAGACGCATTATTAGTTGCCCAAACTGGTTTAGCTAAGATGAAAGCAGTTGCTGAAGGAATATAAAAATTAGTTTAGCTCTGTCGAACCGGAACTTTATGTGCTGATAACAATCCATTAAAAGGCACAAAGAATTTTCTTATATGCTCTTCTTCATTGGTATCTAGCCAAGCATCTCGTTGATCTGGTGGGATAATTAAAGGCATTCGCTTTTTTTCGCCTTGCATTTCTGTTAGGAGATCATTTGCTGGAGTAGTAAGGATAGAAAAGATATTTATTGTTTCCCCGGTTTCTGTATTAAGCCATGGTGCATAAACTATACCTATGGAAAAGATTCTTTTTTCAGGTAAATAAACGTAATAGTTTTCAGATTTTTGTTGATCCTCTACCTGATAAGGTTCATAAAATCCATCAGCCCACAAAAGTCCTCGATATTTAGTGATATAATGTTTATAGGTGTCCTTTTTAAAAATGGTTTCTGATTTAATATTGTATGTGTTTTCTTCCTTAGCTTTTTCTGTTAATGGTAATAGTTTCCATTGTGCAGCTTCTACCGTTCGATGATTATCGTTCGTTGTTACAGGTAGGAATGGTTGTGTATGTGCTGAAACATGATAGAATTGAATGCCATTATAGTTGATTTTATACTCTGGAAGTTCTTTGATTAACTTTGTTAAGCCTGGTGTTGAAATATCGTAACACATAGATTATTGTTTATTTTACTCGTTAGTTCTTGTTTCTACTATATTAACCAATAAACGAATAGAATAGTTTATGTAATATTTGCGTACATATACTGTTCGTTTTCGTACAGCTATTCAATTGTCATTAATTTAAGTATATAATAATCAATATTTTATAGATATGGCATGCATTAAGCGTAGAAATGTATAATTATCATATCCATGATTAAAAATTATTTTAAAACAGCTTTGCGTAGCTTTTGGAAGAATAAATCATTCTCTGCGCTGAATATCGTGGGTCTTACTATCGGTATGGCCGGCGCTTTATTGATATTCACCTGGATTCAAAATGAGTTAAGTTACGATCAGTTTCACACTAATAAAGATACTCTTTATAAAGTTTGGAATCGATCTGTACCATCAGGAAATAATACTATCGGAAGCTGGGATATAACTACTGCAGCGATAGGTCCGGCTTTGCAACAGCAGTTTCCGGAAGTAAAAGCGTTCACACGGGTTTATTGGCCTACTGATCGTTTATTTAACTATGGTGATAAGGGAATTACAGCAACGGGTCTTGATGTGGATAAGCCATTTTTAACTATGTTCAGTTTTCCATTGTTGCACGGTGATTTAAATCATGCATTGGATGATGTTAAAGGCATTGTGTTAACACAAATGCTGGCTAAAAAGATATTCGGCAGTGCTGACCCGATGGATAAGATGGTTAAGATTAATAATAAGGATACTTATAAAGTAACTGGTATAATGCAAGACCTGCCAAATAATACACAGTTCGACTTCGAATACCTCGTATCCCTTTCAGGAAGGGAGCAGACAAAAATAGATGAAGCATTGTGGAATACCAACAGCTATAATACGTATATACAATTAAAGGAAGGTGTTAATGCTGAACAGTTTGATAAAAAGATAGAAAATATTATACTTCAACATGATCCAGCCACTGGTGAGCAGATATTTTTGCATCCGATCAATAAATGGCGGCTATATTCTAATTTTGAGAATGGAAAGATTGCAGGTGGCCGCATTGAGACTGTACGTTTGATGTTCTTTATCGCCTGTATTATTTTATTGATCGCTTGCATTAACTTTATGAACATGAGTACTGCGCGTAGTGAAAAGCGTGCGAAAGAAGTTGGTGTGCGAAAAGTGATCGGTGCTAATCGATCGGCACTTATCGGACAGTTTTTAACAGAGTCTTTATTAGTCACAGCTATTGCCGGAGTATTTGCTTTGATGGTTGTACAATTTTTCCTGCCTGCATTTAACCAGCTTACCGACAAAAGACTTTTTATTGATTATGCAAACCCTGTGTTATGGTTCAGCTTTATAGGGTTTATCATTATAACCGGATTGATGGCAGGTAGTTATCCTGCTTTCTTTTTATCTGCCTTTAAACCGATAAAAGTTCTTAAAGGAACATTTAAATCGCCGGATGCATTTTTGGCCCCACGTAAGCTTCTGGTCGTAATTCAGTTTTCTGTAGCCATTATTTTAATTGTATCTACACTCATTATTTATAAACAGGTAGAATATGTACAGGCGCGCGATAATGGTTATGAGCGGAATAATTTGGTAGAACATTCAATTAATGGGGACATTGATAAAAATTATGAACTGATTAAAAATGAGTTAATTAATAGCGGTGCTGTAACATCGGTATCTAAAACTAGCTTATCAATTACTATTGATGGCAGTCAAACTAGCGGACTTGAATGGGGTGATATGGATCAATCTCATAAATACATTACCTTCAGTCAGTTTGCTACTACAGGTGATTTTGTTAAAACCATGGGATTAACGTTGCTGGAAGGGCGTGATATTAATCTTGCTGAATATGCTTCTGATAGTACTGCTGTTGTTATTAACGAAACAGCAGCTAAGATACTTGGTTTTAAAAATCCTATTGGTGAAAATATCTTGTATGGTGGAAAGCCCATTACCATCGTAGGTGTTATTAAGGATTTTATTATAGGCTCTCCATATCAACCTGTTGGGCCGATATTGGTTTTCGGGTCAAAAACCTGGTGGTATAACACGATTAATTTCAGGCTTAATGCTAATAACTCTGTAGCGAAGGACTTGGAAACTGCTGAGCGTATTTTCAAGAAATACAATTCAGCTTATCCTTTCCAGTATAAGTTTGTAGATGAAGGTTATAATGAAAAGTTCAAGGATGAAGTTCGGACCGGTACTCTTGCCGCTGTATTTGCAGGCTTAACTATTATCATTTCATGCTTAGGGTTGTTCGGCTTGGCAGCTTATATG
>Ga0160445_100878_pt1 | contig 10639 bp, 7 predicted proteins | sample HID1972M_E1MG_FD_108215 | JGI IMG/M metagenome (GOLD analysis project Ga0160445, IMG submission 108215) | Enriched pill bug-associated microbial communities from UW Madison campus, WI, USA - HID1972M_E1 MG | ecosystem: Host-associated > Arthropoda: Insects > Digestive system > Unclassified ... | reverse complement strand
TTGACAGCATATTCGACAAATACGATATCACAGCCACGGTCGAGGATGTCTCTGCGAGCACGGAAACAGCCCAAGTCACTTCCCGTCGCGCCGATTGCGGCATTTACGACTGTGAAACGTACCTCCGGGTAGCTTTCTGTCAGCCAGGACAACACCTTCTCCGGCCAATTATGTCCCGGGGCGGCTTCCGTTATGGAGCCTCCGAGGAAACCGATAGTCGCCGCTCCCTGCCTCAGCTTCCGCTTAAGCTTCGCAAGCGGTGTGCGATGCCTCCATACGCGGTCATTCATCCGATCCACGCCTCCTCGGCCTCTACTCCTTGAGCGTTCTCGGTCTCAATCGCTTTAATGTCCAATCCTGTTCCCGGCAGCAAATCCTTTACATTATTATCGCAAATGACGATATTCGCAGCGGATTGTATATGAATAAGCGGGTAATGCGGATTAAGGAATTGGTTATCCTTGATGGAAATTCCCGTTATCGGCTGACCCCAATCCGCAGCCTGAACTCCTGCTGGAGTTCCAGCGGCAATATGAATGGACGCCATGACGTTCACTTCATCTCCTTTGAACGTATTATTCACGATTGAAAGATTCCTCGTAAGCGGCCCTTCCTCCCAATCAGGTTCATGCTGAACGGCAACTCCCCAGCCTTCCGCGTTCGTGAATGTATTACCCTCTATTGTCCCGTCCAGACTACGGACGAGAATACCTCGTCCCCGGTGTCTGCCGAAATGATTGCCCCTCACGACAAATCCTCTGCCGCATGCAGACAAATTGTAGACATGATCGGAATCGTGCAAACCATTACCCGCGAGAGCGTTAGAAATCTCTCGATCCAGCTTAATCTCCAAGGTTTCATCCGGCAGTTTGGCGGCATGCAGCACCTGTGCCTCGGCTCGGATCTGTCCTAATTGCGGACTATAGATTTGCAGCGTGTCTCCTGCAAGTGCTTCGAACAAGCCACCTCGCACATGCAGAATATCCGGGGACAATACCCGGCAAATCATTCCTGCACGTACGTGAATATTTATCGCATCATCGGCCATGCCGGAGAACGAACAATTTTGGATGATCAGATTGCCCCGTGTATTCAAATTGTGAATTCCATCACCGTTGGCGGACAGCAGCCGATTCGAGCCCGGAAGCACTTCGACACGCAAGCCGTCGATTACCACATTATTGTTCTGACCCCAAATAGTTGCGAGCGCCGGACCAGCGTATACAGTAACGTCACGCAAAGCAGCCTGATTCGTGCGCCAGAAAATGATTGCACTTTCGTAATGCCTTCTCGCCATATGGACATACCGATCCCCAGGCCGCATGCCTGAGGCTTGGAGCATCTCTGGATTGGAAACCTTCACGCGCCATTCGGAATCCCCTGATTTCTCCCAGGTTAGATCCAATAAAGGATGCGGACCGTAACGCGGCTCTGGTCCGCCTGCTCCTCGAACGACCAAGCCCCAACGCGCTTCCACTTCTTTGAAATAGCTTTCGTCCAACTGTCGATAAGAATCATCAATTCGAAACGTAAACCAACCTTCGGCTGGTCTTGCTTCTGCTACTGTACCCTGTGTATAAGGCAGCGGATCGTAATCAACAGCGAGCGCTTGGATTAATACATCATCACAGTCCACCACCTCTATGCCGCTCGCCAGCGGATTCCCCGCGACAATAACTGTATCACTGCCTTCACCTTTCAGTACGAGCTTGCGAGCGCCGACGATACGGACTGCCGCTTCATTATTTTGACCGCCTTCCACGCGATAACGTCCACGTTCAAATCTAACCTCCGCATCTTTTCCTGATGAGATCGCGGCTGCGATTGCGGCGCGTATGGCAGGGCCCGCGTCGGAGACGCCGTCTGCCTTCGCACCGAAATCCTTAACATAAAAGAACTGCTTCGCGTTACCGGAATCTCCTTTATCACCAGGTAAATACGTTATAAACTCCCCATTGCTCATTCCTTCACGCTCCCCATCACAATTCCTTTCACGAAATACTTTTGCAGAAACGGATACAGGCACATGATCGGCAGCGCAGACAGAAAAATCTGTGCCGCCTTAAGGGTACGGTCGGATACCGCCATCAGCGATTCCAGCTCTTCCTTCGTGGCTCCTGCGAGTGCGCTTGCATCAAAACTAATAACCTTGGTTTGCAAATAAGTCTGCAGTGGATAATGCTCCGGCCGCTTCATTAGAATTAGTCCGTCAAACCAAGAATTCCAATGGTTGACACAGGCAAACAAGACTAGTGTCGCCAGTGCTGGCTTAGACAACGGAACCATGATCCGCCACAGAATCGTCCAATGACCCGCTCCGTCCATATGAGCGGATTCCTGCAGCTCCTTCGGCAGCTGGCGGAAGAAATTCAGCAGCAGTATACAGTTGAATACCGGCACTGCCGACGGTAGGACAAGCGCCCATATCGAGTCCATCAAATTCAATTGGCGAATCGTTACATACCAAGGAATCAGACCTCCATGAAACAATATCGTTATGAACAAAAACCATGCATACAAGGTACGAAAACGAAATTCTCGAACTTCCTTCGACAACGGATACGCTACAAGAATGGTAAGAAACATATTGATTGCAACGCCTATAATAACACGCTGGATGGATACCCCGTAGGAAGAGAGCAGCAGTTTGTCTTTGAATGCAAATACATAAGATTCAATCGTAAAATGAACGGGCCACAGCTTTACGCTTCCGGCAGCTGCATAGGCGCTTTCACTGAGGGATACGGACAAAACATTTATTAATGGCGCCACGCAAATGAAAGCAAAAAATGCAAGCAGCAAGTAATTAATAAGCTGGAACACAGTTCTTCCAGTGCTCGCTCGAACCATTCGGTTCAACTTCCTCTCTCTAGAAAATACGGTAATTCGCGAATCGAAACGCGCAAATATAGGATATGACGATAAACACGGTTGATACTACGGATTTAAATAAGCCGACTGCGGTTGCGACACCGTATTGGGCGTCAATAAGTCCTAGCCGGTACACTAAAGTATCCAAAATATCACCTGTCCGATAAACAACCGGACTGTACAGATTAAATACTTGATCGAAGCCTGCGTTCAGCACATTGCCTAGGCTAAGCGTCATCATCAGTACAATAATCGGTGTCATTCCAGGAAGAGTAATATGCCAAATCTGACGCCAGCGATTAGCCCCATCGCAGATCGCCGCCTCGTACAGGACCGGATTTATCGACGTAATTGCCGCTAAATAAATAATCGTGCCAAATCCAAATTCTTTCCATATATCCGAAACAGCTAGCACGTATGGAAACAACTTTTCATTGCCGAGGAAAAAGACAGGCTCTGCTCCGAACCAGCCGATTAAGCTGTTCACAAGCCCGCCTGACGGAGATAAAATATCGGTCAGCACCCCGCCAAGAATAACCCAAGACAAAAAATGAGGCAGGTAAATAAGCGTCTGTACCGCTCGTTTAAATTTTGTGTGAATGACTTCGTTCAGCAAGAGCGCGAATACGATCGGAACGATAAGACCGCCAACCATTTTCATGCAAGCGATATAAACCGTGTTCCAAATAACTTGACTTATTCCCGGCATCTTGATCATGTATTCGAAATTATCCCAGCCTACGAACGGAGATCCGAAAAAGCCTTTACTCGGGTTAAATCGTTCGAATGCAATCGCGAGTCCCGCGTAAGGAATATAGCTGAACAGTATGATAAGAAGGACAGCCGGAAGCATCATTAGATGCATGGGCCACTCGCGCATCAAACCTTTGCCGAAATTGTGCTTTTTCATCACCAACATCCGTTTCCATGCCGGGACGGACTAACATCCGCCCCTGCTTCGTTAGCTTATTTTGACATAGCCCAATCATTAACTTCCTTCGTAATATCCGCACCGCCGAGCGAATCCCAATCCTGCACGAATTTATCGAACTCTTCGATCGGACGTACGCCCATTATGAATTTGGTGTAATTCTCCAAGATTAGCTTTTCTAAGGTGGACTGCTTCGCCGTCATCGTTGGAGTAGGCGCTCCATAAAATACAGGCTCTACGATTTGCTTATTCTCCAAGTAGCTATTTACGACGCTATACGCACCGATCGGCCCCGACCACATCCAGCCTGCCCATACTTCCGTTTTGACGCCGGCTGCTTTGCCTTCCCCATCCGTACCGTTATACCCGTTCTCCAATAAATCGATATCTGCTTGATTGCCTTGGTTCCAGGCGCTTAGCACATTGGTATCGCGAGCCTTGCCATATTCGACGAAACCTCTATGGATTAAAATATTTTGCTGCGGGTGGAACACGAAAATAGGTGAATATTTGTATTCGCTATGCGATGCATCCGGATATTGCGGACCATTATGGAATCTCGCATCAAACTCCGGACTGAGCGGATTTTGCTTCAATAAGAAGTAATTCAGTATTTTGACCGCAGCTTCGGGATTAACTGCCCCTTTCTTTACGACAAAGAAATTGGATACACCCAGCAGATTTTCGGCTGTAATCGTACCGTCCACTGTCGGAATCGGATAAGGCCGCCAATCTGCTGCCGGATTTTTTTGCACGGCGCTCGGCAGCGGAGTGAAGACGTTCCAGTGCAGTCCATAGAACATCCCGATCTTCTCTGAAACAACAGACTCACCAACTTTGCCGACATCTTTAACGGCAAAATCTTTTTCGATATACCCTGCTTTATACATTTCCGCCAGCTTGCCCAAGGCCGTTTTTGCCTCTGGCTGAACATATCCCATGATAAGGTTGCCATCACTGCCTTTATTCCATAGCAGATTGCCCGGAGAACCAGTAAGCGCATGATAGCCATTGAAAAAGCCGTTAAGTACGAATTCGCCGCCGAACAATCCTTTTTCCAGCGCTAGTCCATAAGTATCCTTCTGGCCGTTCTGGTCAGGGTCGTTCTCCGTGAAAGCTTTGGCGACATTGATAAGCTCCTCCATCGTGGTTGGGACAGCTAAACCCAAATGATCGAGCCAGTCTTTGCGAATCCATAAAATCGGCGCGGAATCCGCTGCCCCGTTCATCTGTGGAAGCGCCATCAGCTTGCCGTCGAACGTGGCCTGCTTAAGTCCAATTCCTCCATCAGACGTCATGATTTGATCCGTAAGCTCGGACTTGTATTGAGCGTATACTTCGGTCAAGTCCGCAACCATATCATTATCGACCAATTGCTTGAGCTGTACGGCGTTCACCATCATGATATCTGGAAGATCGTCGGACGCGATCATTACATTCAGCTTTTGATCATACTGATTGTCCGGTACAAGCCATTCTACCTTAAGCTTTATGCCAAGCTCCTTCTCGAAGCCCTGTGTCCATAAGTTATTGTCAATAGACTCGCCTTCCGGAAAATTCATGGAGCCATCATCTAGCGACTTGACCGTGGTTACCTCGATCATCGGATCGAATTTGCCAAGCGGGTCCGCTTTCTCTACTGGTTTCTCGGACGCATGCGTCGTATCTGCACCAGAGCTTGCAGATGGACTCTCAGTTCCGGAATCCCCTTCGTTTGGCTTATTGTCGCTGCTGCATGCCGATATCGTTAGCATTATTACTGCTAGTATGATACCTGCTGCCTTTTTCCAATTTACATTTTTCAACTTCAGTCCCCCAAATCTTTTAGTTTGAAGCTAGTTAATCCGTGATCGTAAGCACTAGCTCCTTGCTCAGAATCTTAAACGAAAGCGTTTCCTTTTGAAAACGCATAACTTTTTTACCCGCTTATAGTTTATTGACTTTTGTTCAAATGATCGCGGTATTCCTGGGGGCTCACACCAACGTTTTTTTTGAAAATTTTCGTGAAATAAGGAGCGTACTCGTAACCTGCCAGTCTGGCGATTTCGTATACCTTGTAGTCCGAGTCGCGCAGCAGCTCCATCGCTTTATTCAAGCGCGCCTCTTGGATAAAGACGTTCAGATTGACCCCTGTCACCTGCTTGAACAGCCTCGACAAATAAGAAGGATTCAATCGGCTTACTTCCGCAAGGCGAACGAGCGACAAATCCTTGTCAAGATTAGCCAGCAAATAATCTTGCACGTGGGAAATGGCAGTATGGGCATGACTGTTCTGCGCGTTCTGCCGCCATTCGAAAAGCAGTGGAGCAATATGGCGAAACGCCTCAGCCGCCTGATTTACAGATGCAGACGGATCTAGTATGACTTGCGGGACGAACCCATTCACTTCATTAAAACGCTGCTCCATTTGCCATGTATGGATATGGGAAAGAAGCAGCAAAGACAGCGGGTAATAAATACCGAGAGCTGCATGAACCATCTTGCGGTCTATAGCGATTTCTGCGCTGTACAGAAGCTCCTTCAGCAGCTCGAGAAATTCCTCCCTGCGACCCGATTCAAGAAAATTCGCGAGCAAATCCATCCTTTTCATTTGCCGCATAGCTAAGTCAAGCGTTTCGTTCTCAATGGCGATGGAGGTGTTCGGCTTCGGGTAAGGATATTCCACAATACTTCCTCCGCCTCCGATTGCCGGCAAGCTGCCGCTTCCTGCTCTAAGGATCGCAAAACGATCAGCCACTTGTTCCCAAGGTGCGGATTGACCATCGATAATAAAATGAACCGTAAAGCCGAACGTAGCCTCACACATCTCTAAAACGAGCTCGAGCATGCCTTTAAGCTGCGGCACGATTCCTTGACCGATGTCCGAACCTTTTATTTCCAAACGATCTTCTTGCGCACTTTCTACTCTCACGTTCTCCATCGGCTGAACAAACCAAACGAGCAAATTGTCTTCCATCGTAAGGAAAACTGACTTGTATTCATTTCCGATATACCGCTCAAAGGCCATCTTGACCCGAATTGTACTTTCTGCTCGATTCGTATTTTCCAGCCTGCCGATAATCAAAAACACTTCGCTTTCCGCATCCAGCAAAAGCGCCAGCTGTCGAAATAAATAGTTTCGCTGCTCTGTTGTGTGACGCTCTCCACGCAATAGCCCCGTAAATAGATCCTTTTGCAAAATCGGGAGCGCCATCTTCATTTGGCGATTTGCTGTAGCAATCAAGTCCTCGGATTTACGAGCTTCGTCAATTTCTGCTATTGCAACGCGAACAAGCTCCAATATTTTATCGTAACCTTCCGTTTTCAATAAATAGCGAACGCCATTATGTTTAATAGCTTGATACACATAATCGAATTCATTGTAGCCGGTCAGCAAAATAACCTTACAATACGGCCACCGTTTCCGAATGACTTCGAGCAGCTGCAGTCCGCTCATCGACGGCATGCGGATATCCGATATAACGATATCCATCTTCGTCCGCTGCAGCCACTCCAAAGCTTCGTCTCCGGAAAACGCCTTGTAAACATCCAGCTCCAAACCGGATCCGAGCAGCATAAACTCATACATTCCATTCACGATAAAAGGCTCGTCATCAACGATCAGCAATCTTTTCATTTTCAATTTGCCCCCTGCTCTCGTACGAAAATGTTAACTCTGAGCCCACCCTTATCGCCAACCTCGAAACTAAGACCGCTTTCCTCTCCGAATTTGAGCCTTAATCTTCGATGTATATTCACAATCGCCGTAATTTCACTGACGTCGTCCCTTCCAGGAGTGAGCAACCTGTTCAGCTCATGCACTCTTGCTTCCGATATGGACGGCCCATTGTCCTCTACAATAATTACGAATCCGTCATTCTCCTTCTCGAATCGGACAACAAGCCAACCTCCGCTCTTCATATCGGATATTCCGTGCTCGAATGCATTCTCGATAACCGGCTGCAAAATTAATCGCGGCACTAGCTTATCCCGGCAGCTTGGAGGGATATGTCCAAATTCGACTTCAATGCGATTGTAGAATCGCAAGCTTTGAATATCGCAATAAGTTCGAGCGTGATCGACTTCAATATGCAGCGGAACATCTTCTGCGGCGTTCCGAGTAATGTATTTAAGGTACGAACCAAGCTGGTGTGTAAACAGTTTGACATTATCATAATCCTCGCTCATGGCCATGTTATACAGTACAAAGTAGGTGTTGTAGAGAAAATGCGGATTAATCTGCGATTGAAGCTGTCTGAGCTCGGCCTGCTGAGTTAATATTTGCTGCTTGTATACTTGATCGATCAATTGATTAAGATTTTTCATCATCCCGTTAAATCGCTGAAACAGGAACCCGAATTCATCTGTACGCCGGTGAGTGATCTCTACATTCAAATTCCCCATCTCCATTTGTCTGAGCACCCTTATCAGCTTAAGCATCGGTTGCTGGATAAACTTAAAGGCGGATAGCATGTACAAAGCGATAACCAGTACGGCAGACAACGAGAAAAATAAAAACAAGGTTTTGAATTGTTCCGCCTTCTCCGTCAGCGCCTCCATTGGAACATATTGGACTAATGCCGTATTAAGATAGTCCGATTTCATATAAACCGCAAAATATTGCAGCTTATCGTTTTCTAGTACGATGGTTCCGCTGGGAGCTTCTTTCAGCCGCGAGATTAAGACATTTTTGAGACTGCTTGCAAACTCAATATCCACTGCATCGCTCAAGATCATCTTATTGTCAGGCAGCAGCAAAACCGCGCCGCTATCCCTGCGGGTTTCCAATTGTCCAAGCGCAGCACGGATTCGCTCTATTGAAAGCTTCACTGTCAACAGATGAACCTTTTTCTCAATCCTGTAATTTATGTCCAGGGGAAGCAATGCGCGTAAATAAATGTCTCCCTTGTAAAGAAGGAGTTGGGATTTAGAATTTGATTTTGCACTATTAAAGTAGTGCAGCGGTTCCTGTTCAAGCGGGCCACGTCCATCATTGGAGGTGACGATCATATCCGCCGACGGAATGTGCGCGGTCACGTTACTCACATATATATTGCTGTTTTGCAGCACAAGCAGCCGTTGTTGCAAATTGTTGATCGATTGGTAAGTGTCGTAATCCGACAATTTGGAAATCAAATTTGCGAGGTCTGTAAGGTTGCTGTCATATAGAGTATTAAAAAGGAGGGAGTTGACACGCTGTATTTCCGTGTCGAGATTGCTGGAGTAAAAACTTAGCTGAGACTTCATCGTGCCTTCCAGTTCTTCCTTAACGCTGTTAATGCCCCAATTGTAGATAAGAAAAGCAACAAGATATATAGGCGAGACAATTAAAAGGAAGGTAACGATAAGCCGGGTAAAAATCGATTTCCTCCAAATAATGAAAGCGCTTTTCATTTTCGGGACTCCCTTTGCTGCACACAGATGTATGCTTACTTTTTTTCCATTATAGCGAAAGTACCCTGGATAATCTCTTATATTTTATTGACACCATGATAATTGATTTACGTTTCATATCTTGCATGGAATATAAAAAGAGCCGCAAAAGTAAGCGACTCTCTTTTTATGGATAATCTTTAATTATATGGGTAACTCACTTGCAGACTTCTCGTAATTCGAATCGCTTGCTGCCGAGCTTAACCCCCCGCTTTATTTTTTGTCGGCAAAGCTGCCCGTCGTAATGTTTTGATCCGAGAAGTTCTCGACGCTCTCGCCCTTTTGGTAGAAGTAAGGCACGTTCGCCTTGACGCCTTCCTGCGTGTAAAAGGGATCGTCCGGCTGCAGGGGGAGCTGAACCTTCATGCCCGTGCTCGCCGATTTGTAGATGCTCATGATGAGCTCGAGCGTACTGCGGCCGCTAGCTCCGTCTATCAATACCGGCGTTCCGGTCTCGATTGCGCCAAGCACGTTGTCAATCTGCGCGGTATGCCCCTCATAGGGGAGGTCCGGCAGCTTGTTATATAGATCCTGGATCTGCTCCTCCAGCTCCGCGTTCCGTTCGGGGAAGCCGTTCGGCCTCGATACCGACGCCGTTACCTTCCATGGCGCCGAGATCCGCGCGTTCTGCCCCTGGAATATAAATTGCTGTTCTTCGCCATGATGCACGACGGAGCTCGTAATCTGACCGAGCGATCCGTTCGGATACCGGAGCATCGCGATGGAGAGATCCTCCACCTCCGTATTGTCATGCGCGACGTTGCTCATAATGGCCTGAATCTCGCTTGGCTGCCCCAGCATCCACAACATGGCGTCCATATGATGCACCGCATGGTTCAGCGTAGGTCCGCCGCCTTCCTTCTCCCAAGTGCCGCGCCACCATAAGTCGTAATAGCAGTGACCCCGCCACCAGAACGAGTCGACCTGGGCATGAAGAATGTTTCCGGCCAAGCCGCTGTCCAGCACGCTTTTGAGCTTCATGACGGGATTTCTGAACCGGTTCTGTGCGATAACGGACAATACTTTTCCGCTCCGTTCGGCCGCCGCGATCATCACGTCGCATTCTTCGAGGGAAGCCGCCATCGGTTTCTCCACGATGACATGGCTGCCCGCGTTCAGGAAGTCGATCGTAACGGGGGCGTGCACGAACGGAGGCATGCATACGGATACCAGGTCGATCCCGTCCCCAAGCAGTTCCTTATAATCCTTTACGACTTTGGCATCCAAGCCGTATTGCTCCCGCTTCGCTTCCGCTTTCTCGGGATAAAGGTCGCACAAGGCGACGATCCGACAACGCTCCTTGAATTGCAGATATCCTTCGATATGAGCGGACGATATCGCTCCTGCGCCGATAATGGCTACTTTGATCATGGCTCTGTCCTCCTGGGAATTGATATCCTACGAGTATCTTAACGTAGCCGGACG
>Ga0160445_100877_pt1 | contig 10642 bp, 15 predicted proteins | sample HID1972M_E1MG_FD_108215 | JGI IMG/M metagenome (GOLD analysis project Ga0160445, IMG submission 108215) | Enriched pill bug-associated microbial communities from UW Madison campus, WI, USA - HID1972M_E1 MG | ecosystem: Host-associated > Arthropoda: Insects > Digestive system > Unclassified ... | reverse complement strand
TGCGGCGAGAAGCCCAACGAGAACCAAAGTAAGAACGAGCGATAATGCCTTTTTCATTTCAATACTCCTCCATCATAATCGGAATTTGTTAACGCTATGTGTTATAGCAATGAAGCCAACATTAAATTCAACTCTTCCGGCGTAATGGCAGCCGGATTATTATCCATTCGGCCTTTGGTGTACGCATGCGCGACGATCGTCTCGATATCCTGCTCCGCCACGCCGTAAGCCTTAAGGGAATCGGATAGTCCATAGGCGGCGTAAACGGATTTCAGAAATCGTTGCACGCCATCCGCATCTTCGGCTCCGAAAGCGCGAAGGAGCTTATCCGGTTCGATCAAAGTTGCATAATTATGTTTCAGAACGACGGCGAGCGACAGGCTGGCCGCGATGCCGTGATCGATGCCGTGAAGCAGCGTGAGCGGATAGGAGATCGAGTGGCATGCCGTCGTCTTGGTATTGCTGAACGCGAGGCCGGCCAGCACGCTTCCGAGCGACAGCTTCTCTCTACTGTCCAGATCGTTCGGATTCTCCTTAAGCTGAGGAAGCGCCTCGCGAATCCGCTCGATCGCCTGCAGCGCGTAAGCGCGGGAGATCGGATTGGAATGCACGGACCAGTACGCTTCGGTCGCATGGCACATCGCGTCCAGCGCGGTGGCCACGCTTAAGCGGAGCGGCATCGTTACGGTCAGCTCCGGCAAGATAAGCGCAGCATCCGCAAACAGTCTCTTGTCCGAGACCGAATATTTGCAGCCGCGTTCCTCGTCCCACACCGTCGCCCAGCATGTCACCTCGGAGCCCGTCCCGGACGTGGTCGGAATACCGATCCAAGGCGCGAGCGACGGCTTGTTTGCATACATCTCGTTCGTAATGTACTCCCTTACGTCCGCCGGGCTATGGATTTGCGCATGTTGCAGGGCCGAGAGCGCCTTCGCCGCATCCATGACGCTGCCGCCGCCGATCGCGATGATCATCTGATAGTCGAAGTCGCCTACGCTCTGAAGCAATTTATAAATATCCACGATATCCGGATTGTTGAGCGCGACTTCCAGCACTCTTGTATGCTTGCCTTCAAGAGCATCTATTAACGGCGCCAGCAATTCGTGACGATCCACGCCGCCGCCTCTGGTCAGAATCAATACCCGGCTGAAGAGCGAACCTTGTTTGCGTACTTGCTCCGCGCAAGCCTGCACGGATTCTTGACCGAAGTAGATCGCTACCGGGTTGTAAAAAGAGTTCATTACAATCCCCTCGCCAATCTATTGCGTTCCAGCGTTGCAATCTCCCCAGGCAGCTGCGAGATGGAGTCAATAATATAATCCGCTCCCGCCTTTTCGAACGTGCGCCTGACTTCATCCTTCCTTGCCTTCAGCTCGTCCTCGTCCATATCCTGCACTTCCGCCTGCGTCAAGCCCAGCTCGCTGCTGCCCATAATAATGCCAATCGTCCATACACCCGCATTTTTTCCTTCGTGGATGTCCGATACCGTGTCCCCAACCTTAACAACAGATTCCGGAGGAAATACGCCAAGCTCGTTCATGTTCTGAAAGATCATGTACGGATAGGGTCTTCCCGCCCTCACCTCGTCCGAGGCTACCATGTAGTCCGGCGAGTAGCCCTTTCGCCGCGCTTCCGGCACGATGACCTCCATCATCCCCTTCGTGTAGCCGGTCGTCGAACCGATTATCAGTCCGGCAGCCCGCAGCTTCTCGACTGCTTCCAGAGCCCCCGGGATAGGATCGGTATATTGTTTCAGCGACTCCATCAGCGTGCTTTCGAATCCGGCATATAAACGATCGACATCCTGGATCCCTGGCTCTTTGCCATGTCGCTCCGTCCACGCCTTCTTGACTCTATCCATTTTAAGGATCGTCTGAATATGATCCCGCTTGAGCATCCCCATCGGTTCTCTCGCTTCCCGATTCGTAATCGGTACTCCCTCTTGCTCGAATGCGTTCAGAAAAGCATGCATAGGAGCGAAGCAGCCGTAATCCACTACCGTTCCTGCCCAATCGAATATGACCGCTTTAATGCGTCCGCCGTTGTCCATTTATGTCTCCTCGTTTCGTTAGTCTTAGGTTCGTTTAACAATTTTGATTATAGAGCTCTCCTACGCTTACTTCAAGAGTTTTTGCGTTATTTTACGTATTTTTAACATTTCTATTGCGTTTTTATGCTGTTTTTACACTCCGAAAACAAAATAAAACAGCAAAAAGCCCTTTTCTCTTCATTCTGTGAGAAAAGGGCTTATAGATTTGACGGATCGTTTACGGAGTGCTAAAGCTCTATCGTGCGGAATCTCCCGGAGGTTTGCTCCCCTCGCCGGCCTTTGATTGTTGTTGCCGAAGCTTGACTAACTGCTCGTACCGCTCGCGGATATTCGGTATTGCCTCCTCGCGTAGCTTTTCGAGCCTCTCAGTTGACAGACGATTGAGTTCCTCTTTCTGCTCCGGGCTGACCTTGTACACTTTCGTCGTTATGATTTCGCCTGTTTCATACACCTTCGCTTTCTCCAGAGCCTGTTTCTCTTTGTCCCTGTTCGACACGTTCTCTCGCCTCCTGATTCGGTGAACGACCGCTTGATAACTAGGTCCTTCATCTTAGTCTTGTTTATATTTTTCTTTTAGGATACTTGAGCCGATTCCCCCAGCTATCATTAAAAACAAAGAACCGAAGTTCCAAAAAAATGATCCGCCATACAGTGTAATCTCGAGTGGCGTTACTTTGTTTAGGAAGAGGACAACGAGTTTGATTACCAACAGCGCTAAGCCCACTAAAACGAAGAAATCAAATAAAAACTTTATCTTCGGATGAGCTAATTGCTTACTTTCTTTTATCACCTTTTTTGTCAACTCTTCGTCACTCTTTAATAACTCATCGATAGTTACCCCAAACAGATCGCTTATTTTAATTATGATTTCAATGCCTGGGTAGTTCTGGCCATTCTCCCATTTCGAAACCGACTGTCTGCTTATAAACAGTTTCTCAGCAAGTTCTTCTTGAGACCAGCCTTTCTTATTTCTTTCCGTTTTTAACTTCTCTCCAAAGATCATAGCCGCAACTACCTTTCTGCAATTTATAAGCCTATATTGGATTAACCCCTTGCAGAAGTAAAGACCGCTTTGGTTGCGTGGCCCCGCAACCCCTAGTTGCATGTGATCTTACTGGGCTTGTTAAGGTTTTTTCACTGGATTCATTTCATGCTGTTTGCGTCTGACGCTGTAATAACGCATCGCGGCGGGTACGCCTTTTATTTCGAGAACTCCATCATAGGTCAGCTCCCTTAGCCGATATTCAAAATAAGAATCCCCGATATATTGCTCGCAATAACCAATCGCCTCTCCAATTAAACGCGCTGACTTCAGGAAGCCGTTATCTTTCACAGGTGGCTTAAGACCGTCCAGCTTCTCTAGCAGGTATTGATCAAAATATTCTGCTGACACCTCAAGAACGTCGTTGTCCTGCCAAATGCGCAGCGTTCCTGTTTGTTCCGTGAGCTTCTTCCATTCCCGTACCAGCCCCGCGATATCAGCAGTGCACAACTTACCTTTGCCCTCCAGTTGAATGATCGCTTTCTGTAGTTTGTCCGAAGGAATTTCTCCCGAATGCCTATACTCCATGTATGCATCTGGTCGGTTATAAAGCTCCTCACAAAATGCGCATGCGTCATTTACGGAAATGGCGTTTCTTTTGTTGCGAAGCAGATAAAGCGCGTGTCTCATTCCTGCCTGCTCGCATGTATTGCCACTGGTCCAAACGATGATTTCCGCCTGTTCCGGAATTTGTCCTATCTTTTCTAAGAGCTCATTGTATTCATTTTCGAATTCAGTGTAAGCTTCGAAAGCTTCCGTAATATTGTTGCGGAACCAATCGCCGCGTGCCATACGTCCTTCAGGTAAGTCCAGACCGTAGATCGGGCCAATCGCGTAATTTTCCCTTAACGATATCAGTTTGTGCGTTTCCGTGCAGCCTAGTCCTTTTAATGCCTGTTTCATGCTCCCCGCAAAGGAATCCCCGATAACGATATGGACATGGGTACAAGTCGGTACAGGCCTCCAGACCGCTCTTTTTTCCTGAAGCCCCATCAACTCGTCATACAGCTCAATCAGTTTGGAAGCCGCTGCTTCAAGCGTATCTTCCTGCTCCTTCATCAACTTGATTTCTGCCAAAATAAACTGCAGATAAGGCTTCAGTTCCTCTGCTCCCAAACGATCGGTTGCCTGTTTAATTGCAAAAATATCTTTCAATTTGATTTCACCGCTCCCCGTATTCGCTTTATCTTGATGTATATTTGTTTCTGCTATTTCTTTTATAAGCACTGGCTCCCTTGTTAACTTATCCATGTATCGTTGGCTTTGGTAACTTGCCATTTTCCGTTTAGGAACTCTACTTCGACCAATGTTCCAATCGCACCTTTTGCGGACTTGTATACGGAACCTTTGATGGTAACCTTATTTTCCATGATTTCGGTGCTCTCCACTCTAAGTAAAACGCCATCGATTGAACTAGCATCCTTAACTAGACCTTTCTCCTCCAATTGCTCCAAGTTGCTGTCCATTATGTCCACGTTATATTTACTAAAATGCTCTAATATCTGCTTTTTATCTTCATCAGATAAATCCGTTAAGTTGCTCATATCAATGGCGATATACTTCATGTCATCAATAAGTCCCTTCCAGAGCGGCAAGTAAGCGTCTAAAGCGAGTTCATAAATTTCTCCCATATCTCTTTCTGGATCGGAATCATCCGTTTCTCCCGATATATCTATACATTGACCTTCAGGACATCGCACTGTATTGAACGCTTTAACATATTTATCATTATAATTCACTACAATAATCTCTCTATCATCTTCGTCTTTAAACGCATATATCTTGCTACCTACCGCTAGAGCGTTACTATCTCCATCCTGTTTCACATAAGGTTGTTCAATAACGCCATCTTTGATCGAAATCAAATCAAAACTAGAGATATCCCTTTTAACTTGCCCGATCTCGCTTCCTACTTCATCATTCTCGACGATTGTATTGGTAATCCTATACGTCTGACCATTATCCCAATGAACGAAAGGATATGGCCAAGACGCTTGACTGCTGACTCCATCTTTAGACGGTGGGGCTTGATCAGACTTAACTGCGGTTGCCTGATCAACGTCTCTTGATTGACCGCAACCACTCAAAATCAAAAGAAATACTAATAAGTAAATTCCAATAGGATTCCATTTGATCATTCTGCACCTCCCAAACTGGTTTTGCTTTTAGAACGTACCAATGACAGTAAATGTTACACTATCCAGCCCGTTCAACAAACAACGGCAACCGATAGACCGGTCGCCGTTATGTTATGGTTCAGTCGTTCCTCGTTGGCGGAACACCTTGTATTTTTATTTCTCCAACTCATAACGTGTCGCGATAATACCCGACTTGAACGTTCGGCTGGACAGCAGCTTGAGCCTGGTTTTCTCGCCGCCGCCGTCGAATACCGATTTTCCGCCGCCGAGGACGACCGGACAAATTGTAAGCAGGAATTCGTCGATCAGGCCGAGCTCAAGCAGCGTCTTTGCCGCTCCCGGGCTGCCGAAGATAACGAGATTTTTGCCAGGCTGCTCCTTGAGCACCTTGATTTCCTCTGCGATATTATCCTTGATCAGCATCGTATTGTTCCATTCCACCTTGTCCATCGTGCCGGAAATGACGATCTTCTTAACATCCTGCAGCCAGTTGGCATGCTCCATATCGTGCTTCGACGCGTTCGGATTGTTCAGCATCGTGGGCCAATAGCTCTCCATCATGCGATACGTCGTGCGTCCGTAAACGGGAGCTCCGACTTCGGCCACGATCTCCTCGGCGTATTTCTCTAATTCCTCGTTGTACGGAATCCAATCGAGTCCCCCGTTCGAATCCGACGCATACCCGTCCAGCGACACATGCATAAACAATACGAGTTTTCTCATGTCCGTTTCTCCTCCGATTTTGAATTTACTTTGTTCGATTTATATGGCCGTTGGCCCGCGTTCCATCCTACTGTTTCGTTTATAATAAATCATTACGTTACGTAAGGTTCAAGTGGAAATCTTCATTTTCTTTATAGTAATTCTCTGACTGTTGTTTCTCTACAGATCATAGCCGGTACACTCCATTCCAGTCCACGTTACATGTTGACAATTTACATCCTTGATTTTATAATGAATAAAATTTCATTCATTAAAGGAGCAACCCAAATGCCCCGTACACCTGAACAATACGAGGCCATGCGCCTTGCAACTCGCACCAAAATCCAGACAGCGGCGATGCAGCTATTCGTTCGTCAAGGATACGGCTCCACCAATGTGCAGCATATTGCCGACCAGGCTGGCATTAGCACCGGTCTGCTGTACCGCCATTACAAAACAAAGGATCAGCTATTCGAGGAACTGGTGCAGTTCGCCATGGCCGGACTTGAGACGCTGATCGTCAAATTTCAGACCAGCGATGAGCCTGCTGAGGAACTGGCACGATTCGCAAACGAGGTATATCTCGATCTGTCTTCCGGCGATGACTTGGGACACCTCTTACTGCTGATGACGCAATCCTTCTTCTCCACGGAGACGGACGGGTGGAAAGCGGCTCTCAAGCAGATCCATACCGATCTGCTGCAAGCGACTGCCGAGCTCATCATCCAGGGGCAGCGACAAGGCAAGCTCCGAGAAGGGAACGCTTTTGAGATGGCGCAATATTTCTTTTCCTCCATTCAGGGACTTGCGATGATGAAGATGATGCTGGAGGAAAAATTTTCAATGCCGTCGAGATCGCTCTTGACCTTAGTATTCGAAAAGGAAGGTGAAACGTTGTGAAGCACTCAGGCGCATTTGAGGTTGTCCGGGCAGACCGCGCTGGAGGAGAGGTCAGACACCAGATGGCGGAAATTTTCGCCGACGGCTTCTCCCAGTGGCTCACGTATTTCTCTAGAGACCGGGATGTCATCGTAAACGCGTTCGCCCATATGTTCGTGCTGGATCAATTTTATGTGGCGCTCGCCGGCGATCGGGTGGCAGCCTTCGGCGCATGCACGGACTGTCGGAGCTTCTCCCTAGAACTTCAGAGCGCACCGCTCCGTCGGCACCTGGGCTGGTTCAAGGGCTCGATGGCTGCACTCATTCTGAAGAGGGAGTTCCAAAAGCCGTTTGTCGACCCGCCATCCGAAACGGGCTCGGTGGAATTCATCGGTACTGCCTTATCCTTCCGCGGCCAAGGAGCGGCTTCGGCGGTTATTCTACATATGCTGGATCATTTGCCGTACCGTAACTTTATTATCGAAGAGGTCGCCGATACCAATATCCCGGCCATTCGCTTGTATGAGAAGCTGGGGTTCACGGAGTACAAACGCAAGTCCCTATCCCCCAAGCAGGCCCGCAGATCTGGTATCAATCACATGGTCTCGCTGTGTTTGGAGAAGGCCTGAGCCACAACAAGCGCCGATAACATTTATAAGATTTGCGTATCCTTCAGATATCGTTACATTCACTAAGTATGGTTATTCATTAGTCAAGTTAATAATCTTATCAAAACAAAATGAATCTTTGTCATAGCCATTGCGCTCATAAAAAGCATGGGCATTGGTCCGCTTCATCCCGGTACATAGAATAATGCTGGATATTCTACTGTCCTTCGCATAATTTTCAGTGTATCGTAGCAGTTCAGTGCCTACCTTATGACGCTGAAACTCCTTATGAACAGCAAGGCCGGTTATATGCAGATAACCATTTTCGGACCCTACAGCTAATCCATGAACGATAGATATGAAACCAACAACATGATTCTCAAGTAACGCTACAAACGTTTTGTAATTGCCGGCTTTGATCATCTGTTCCATCGTAACGCGAAAGTTCTCATCCGTAACCGTATGCACTCCAAGTACATCGTTCCATAAAACAACAACTTCGCTATATTCATCTGCTGCAATTTCCCGTATTTTAATTTCCATGCCCTACCCCCGTTAACGTAATGAAGCTGCCGGTCAACACCGACAACTTCATTTCGTCGTTTATTTAACTATCGTTATCCGATAGCGTAAAATCCGCCTTATTAACCCTGGTTAGTTAATCGAATAACATCCAACAAGTTAATCTTTTGTTCTGTTCGTTCATGAATCAACCAGTCTTCTCGAACATGATCAACAAATAAAACGCCGTTTAAATGGTCGATCTCATGTTGGATGCATCGGGCTAGGTAACCTTCTCCTGTAAAAATAATGGACTCCCCTCGGCGGTTTAATGTTTTTACCATAACGGTAAGAGATCTTTTAACAATTCCGTAATAACCGGGAAAAGACAAACAAGCTTCGGAACCGTATTGTTCACCTTTCATTTCTAATATCTCAGGATTTATTAACTCGATAAGTCCATTTCCGCAATCCATGACAATCAATCTTTTCAGGACTCCTACTTGAGGTGCGGCAAGACCTGCACGTCCATCATCAGCATACAAGGTTTCAGCCATGTCATTAAGAAGTTTTATCGTTCTTTCATTGATCTCAGTCACTGGCTTAGCTATTTTGCGCAAAATCGGATCTCCAAAAGGCAGAATGCTCTTTACCGACATGTCTAACCCCCTTTCACTTTTTGAGGAGAAGTGTGTACCCACAAGTCATTGGGGGTGCATTCCAAAGCTGTGCAAAGTGCATCCATAGTCTCGGATTTCATTTGCCGTGGTTCGCTATTTAATAAACCGCTAATGGAAGCACCAGACAGGCTGTAATTCGCTTTTAGTTTCAACAGTCGCGCTAAAGCTACTCCAGTCCAAATCCCGCGATCGGCCATTACTTGCCGCAATGCCCATTCAAGCATCAAATGCCCCCTTAAGCACTGGTTAATTTTATTAGCTGCCACCTAATTAAATTACCATAAATAGGGTCTAATAAAAAGAGTACTGTAAACCTTCTTTTTCGTACGTTGGTGTAGTCTGGCCTTAAGTAAGTAAAACAAGCGATGGATCGCTTCCACCGCTTTACCTTCATATTCGTTAGCGTAATTCACAATCAGACAGACTTGTCTATAACGTTTTTCTGCTTAGAGTTCGATTTACTTATTTCGATCAGCCTGTATATTGCATCATCTAAATCTTTACTTTTTCTAAGCTGTCTATTCCACATAACCAAATTGAGAATCAAAAGGATGATGATTATGATCATAAGAAGTAAACTGAATATGAAAAAATCCCCAGTTGCCACATTACTCCCTCCTCACTTTGAGCTATCATTCCTTGATAGCTTAATCCTATTTTCTCAATAATTCATTGAAGAAAGGTAACTAATTATTTTGTCGTTTGTTAACTTCAATTGTAATAAACTCCGGTAAGTAGTCAGGTGTACATCCCTTTGATACCATTTCATCTTTGTAAAGGCCCGTTCTTTCACCAAGTTTAATACAACGTGCACGATTCTTTTCATCATAAACGCCTATCCAGCCTGCGGTGAAATTCATAGCCCATTGAACTTCCGGTTCTTCTTGCGTAATATTGGATTCTAATTTAGATATTAAGTCTTCGGTGTTATCAGGCGGTGCTTGTCCAGTCCACCTCAATCGCGCTTGATAATACCAAAAAACTCGTCTTTGTAGAGCAGAAGGGCTATTTTCCCATGACTCCATCAATGCAATTGTCTTCTTGTCTTTGGAGAGCTGATTTGCCATTAACCAATCCATTAAGTTATTTCTCTCATCAAAAGCGTGAGTCAGCATATCCTTATCAAGTTTATTTAGCACTTCTTGTGAAAGAAGTTTTTTATCCATAATTAAGATTGCTAATAATCTGGGCAAATACTCCTCGGTTGACCAAAGTTCCATGGCTAGTTCGTGATCTTTTTTAATGTCCTTTGCGATTTTTCTTAAGTCGCCTAGCATAGTTTTACTATTGATCTGAGATAAAACGTTTTCTGCTTTTGAAGAATGTTTTATTTCCGTACCTTTATTTTCATTCATTTTATACAACTCCTTTATTTAAAGCACTGTTTCATAATGTTGACCCTATCTGAACTCCCCATCATATTCCGTCAAGCAAAAGAGCCTACTCTGCTATCCAGTTGTCCTATCTACTTGCATACCATCAATAAATTGCCATCTGGGTCACGAAATGCAAACCAGTGTCCATTTTCAATACCAGTAACCAATTCTACTCCGTTGTCTTTCATGAATTGATAGGAGCTTTCAATGTCATCGGTTGCGAACATAAATGCAGGTGTCTGATAAGTAGGTGGTCCGTCTGGTTCTTTGCCTCCCCACATCGGCATCGTGTCCAAAATAAGTCCTGCACCTTGCATTGGTAGTGGGCACAGATGTCCACTCATTATTTCAGGTGTTTCCGAAATGCCGAAGATTTTGCAATACCAATCTCGTGCCCTTTCGATATCCCTAACTGGCATGAACGTCCCACAGATTCGGTTTTTAATTGGACTGGTTGATGTGCTCATAAAGCACCCCCCTTAGCAGATTATGGTAACCTATTCGATTTCATATGCGTTATTTCCTTTGTCAATTTACAAATATTAATCCCTCCCCGCCTAACCCCTGTAGAGTAAAGGGCTGGGACTGCCAGCCCCTCCTCATCAAACCGTACGTGCGGTTTTCCCGCATACGGCTTTCCGACGTTCTTCACCTTGCGCAGTACGT
>Ga0160445_100875_pt1 | contig 10662 bp, 13 predicted proteins | sample HID1972M_E1MG_FD_108215 | JGI IMG/M metagenome (GOLD analysis project Ga0160445, IMG submission 108215) | Enriched pill bug-associated microbial communities from UW Madison campus, WI, USA - HID1972M_E1 MG | ecosystem: Host-associated > Arthropoda: Insects > Digestive system > Unclassified ... | reverse complement strand
GACTTCTTCGCTCTTGTCGATCTTGTACGGCAGCGCCTTGATCGCTCGCACTTCCTGCACCGTCGGGCGGCGCAGAACGAGTTCGGTCAGGGGCTCGCCGTGAGCTTCGATCGCGACTTGAAGCTTCACGGCGCCGCTCATTGCCAGGTTCCTTTGATGCCTTCGAATTTCAGTTCGATAGCGGCGTCATCGCCTTTGGAGACTGGCTCTTCAACCAGATACGCACCGGCCAGCACGTAGACTTTGCCGTTGCTGAATTCGCAGGTGACGGTCATGTCGACGCCTTCGATCAGTTGCTTGAGCGGGAAGTCCGGGGTGTGCAGCGCGGTCACTTTGAACGACGCTGCCACGTCGGTTTCCTTGTAAAAACCCGGCACGATGGTTTCGCGTTTGGTGGACATCAGCGGGGCTTCGCAGCCGCCGTTGATCGTCAGTTGTGCGCCGTCGACTTTGACGTAGCAGGTGCCTGCAATCAGTTGACCCATGGTGTTACTCCCTTGAATAAAAAAGCCCACGCGAGGTGGGCTGAATGCTTGCCGTCAAACGCGCGGATCAAGCCGCGTCGTCGTACTGCAGACGGAATTGGTTGAGCAGTGCGAACACGCGCAGACCGTTGATGTAATCCGGCGGGAACAACACGTTCACGCGGCTAGGATCCTGCACGTCGCGCTCGACGATCAGGTGCTCGGCGAACAGCTCGGCGTTCTCCACGTGGCCTTCCAGTTCGAGTTTGGCGTACTGCGCAATCAGCTCTCCGCGAATGGTGCTCGGCGTGACGATTGGCTGGCCGGCGCCGAAGCGGGTGCCGTCGGAAGCCAGTTTGTGCCGACCGTACTTGCTGGTGATCACGCTTTGCAAACGACGGACGATGAACGCCGATTGGTGCATGGTTTCGCTGTCCAGATAGGAGTTGTCGGCCTGGCCGTAAGCGTTTTTCTGGTAAGTAGTAATCGAGCGCTGGATGCGCACGTAGCCGCCTTCGTAGTACGCGGTGGCGATGCCGTAGTTGAGCAGCGACTGACGCTCGGTCAGGGTGAAGCGCTCGCTCGCCGGTGCCGGATCAACGCCCGGCAGGCTGCCGCTTTGCGTCGGACGGCTGGCGTCGGCGGAGATGAATACGGCGGTGCGTGCAGCCAATGCAGCGGCTTGTACCCAGAACGGTTGCGGAACGCCCGGCTCCAGCGCCTGAATGGTCATGTGCTGGTCGTTGCGCGCCTGGCCGGCGGCAACCAGAGTGCCAACGGTGCCGCGCTTGGCGCTGTAGACGTGACCGAACAATTGCTTGGCCCACGACCAGCGACCGGTGCTGTCATCCATGACCGCTTGCCAGGTGTTGAGCGTCGACAGATCCGACCATGGTAGTGCGATGAATTCGAACGGTTCATCACCCAGTGCGGCGATCGCTTCAACCTGATCCGGCACACCGGCGCCGCCGGTCATGGCGGTGATTGCGGCGGTCAGACCGGCCGGAGTTTCTTCGCCGTTGCTCTTGCCCAGACGATTGAATTGCAGGCTGATGTCGTTGCCGCTGTCGCCCGTCCATTTGGCGTTCAGGGTGACCACACCTTCGGCAGCGGCAGCGCTCACCGGCAGATCGGCCGTGGCGTTGATTTTCTGTGCCAGCGCGGTGGCGGCCTGAGCGGCGGTAGCACCGTTGACCACGGTGGCTTGCACTCGCACACCGCCGACATACAGATTCAGCACGCCAGCCTGAGTGGCGGCGCCGGTCAGGGTCAGCACACCTTTGGCGACCGCACCTTCAGCGTTGTGCAGCGGCAAGCACCAGATCTCGCCGATCGGGTCAGCCTTGCGGAAGGTCTCGTACATCGCGGCGAGCATCGAGCCCTGACCGCCGATGCTTTTCGCCAGCGCAACGCTGGAGACCAACACCAGTTTCCCGACCTCGGTCGGCGCAATGTTGTCGTTGACCTGAGCGACGATCAAACGACGCAGGGTCGAGCTCGCGCTATTGGCGGCCGAATTGTCCATTTCGGCATAGAACAGCGGTACACGAATGTCCGCGGGGATGTTGCTGAATCCGATCGCCATTATTTGGCTCCCTTTTGTTTAGCGGTTGCGGTTTTGAGGGTGATATCGCCGTCGGCCAGACGTCGGCGCCACCAGGCGCTGTCCAGCACTTCACGGCCTTCCAGCGGCAGCAGATCGCCCGCCTCCGGGTCAGGTACGACGCGGCCGGCGGCCGGCAGTACGGTGATGCGATTGCTCATGGGGTTACGTCTCCAGAGAAAGTCATTTCCACGCGCCCATCGGGGCCCGGGCGTTTCAGATTGGGGTCGGCCGGGTCGATCGCATCGACCCGCACGGTGGCCCCGGTGAAGGACGACAAACCGTCCAGTTCGCGTTCGTGCCAACTCTCCGCAGGCTGACTCGGCAGATTGCGGCCGAGCTGGAACTCGGCAAAAAAACGCAACCGGTAAAACGCCCGGCTGCTGTTGATCGACAGCAGTTCACCGCCGTCGTAGACGATGGCGCTGTAGTCGGTATCGGGCTTGAAACCCACCAGCGCACGCCACAGTTCGGCGCGCAGGTCGTGCAACAGATCCAGCGCTTTTGTGGGGTCGCTGGCGTCGAGCGCCAGAACGATTTCAAAGCGGTCGCGGATCGGTTGGGTGGTGAGGTTTTGTGCGGTGCTGTTGCTGGCCAGATCGGCGAGCGGCAGCACGTGGGCCGAAGGTGTTGGCAGAGCGGAATTGCCCTGCAACAACGCCAGATCGACCCCCACCGAAATGTGATTGGCCAGGCTTGGGCATTGCGCACGCAATTGCGTGAGGATCGGGGTGATCTTCATGGGGGTGTTCCAAATTATGAAACTGACCACAGGTCACTGTAGGAGTGAGCCTGCTCGCGATTGCGGTGGATCAGTTAGATGAAGTTCGACTGTGGCACCGCTAGCGCGAGCAGGCTCACTCCTACAAGGGATTTGCGGCGTTTTCAGGTCAGTCTTAAGCAGCGACTTCAGGACTGAGCCGCTGTAGAAAATGCAGAATTACTGCGGATCACGCGGCGGTACTTCACAAACGCCAATCCGCTTCGCCGCCCAGCGTTCATAAAGTCCGATCGCCACATCGGCCCCGGCCATCGCAGTCAGGCAACCAAAAGCGCCAGCCGCCCAGATCGACATGCCAGCGGCATACAGCAGCATGATTGCCGAGACACCGCAGATCATGCAGGCGCCGGAGCGCAGGGCCAGGCGGCGCATCAGCGACCAGCCACGGGCGCCCTCTTTGTCAGCGCGCCACATTTCGCCGGACACCCCGCCCACCACGGCAAGGAGGATGACCAGCCAGATCGGCATGTCTGCCAATGCTTGTTGCTCGTTTGTCATGTCACGCCTCCTTGAGGATTTGATGAGTGATGTAAGTTGGGTTCAAACGGTTTCTCTTGAGGCAGGCATTCCAAAAAGCCCGGCGCTGCGGCCGGGCTTTTCAGTAATGCGCTCCTGAAGTGCAATCCTGAAATTCCTGCAATCAAAAAGGCGCAACAGGCCAGTTGATGGTTGGAAAGGTGTTCTGGTTTTTCACTTCGCCGACAGCGATAAAGTATTGCTTGAAGGCTACTAACGCTGCTTCATCTGTTGCTGTAGCGATACCCAGATCCGACTTGTATTGCAGGGGGTTGAACATCAGCCAGCGTGTTGCGTCGTTTAACCGAAGTTCTATGCGACCAGTAGTAATCAACTGCTGCTCTTGGATCGTAGTTTCGGCGAATTCATTTCCAGAAGGCCCCCACACCAGCTTCATTCCCGGTTGAACAGTGTCGTTACCGGTGACATCGCGCCATGAGGCACTTGGTTCACTTACCGGTACGGCTGGTGCCTCGCTATCAATGTCCACTACCTGCAGAACCACGGTGTAACCCATGGCAGTAATTGTGAGTGCATAACGATTCATTCAAATTTCCTTTTAGTTAGATCTTGAGCGAAATGACTTGCGTATGTTTTTGAGTACGGCGATACCGGCCAGACGATGTTTACCAGGCAGGCATTCCAAAAAGCCCGGCAGTCACCCGCCAGGCGTTTCAGTAATGCGCTCCTTCGCCTCCCTTCAATTCCCGTAACCAAGAAGGAAGCTGACTTTTCGGCGCTACTGGCGCGGTACGAGTCCATTCAGATTGTTTTTCCGACCGCGGTCCCTGCCCGCCGGATAACTGCTTCTGGTGCTTTACGCTGCACACCCGGGTCAGTTTGCCAACCCCTGAACCGTTGAAGCCCGGTTATCGCTTGCTGTTTTTGGCGAACTAAAGAGCTTGTCTTGCCAGCCGCTTTGTCGAGCGGCTTGGTGGCAAGAATATGCATGGATGCATATACAGTCAATGCATAAATGCATTTATTTATGCGCTAGAAATGCACAGATGCATGGGAAGCCGCGCGATTGAAGGCCTTGGTGGCTTTTTCGAGGCGAAAAAAAACCCGCCGAGGGGCGGGTTTTATCTGACGGTGATCTGCTTAACGGGCGTACATGCCCCACCAGAAGACGTGACCAATGATGACGATCTGCTCTTCCTGGATTTCCTGGAAGCTGTAGTCCTCGTCCGGATGTTCGTCGCGATTGAAGCTGCGCAAACGGATGCCGGTGGGCAGGCGATAGAGTTGCTTCACCCGCAATTGACCGTTGTGGTTGATTGCATAAAGGTCGCCATCGATGATGTCGCCGATGCCGCATTTGCCGGCGTTGACACCGACGGTGGCGCCGTCTCGCAGCACCGGCAACATACTGTTGCCGCGCACGGTCACGCATTTGGCCTGGTCGAATTGCACACCGTTATGGCGCAAGCTGCGCTTGCCGAAGCGCAGACTAGAGCGCTCGCTCTCTTCCACGATGAATCTTCCTGATCCAGCCGCCAATTCAACCTCGCGAAGAAACGGTACCGACACCTCGTCATCATCGACCGGTGTGTCGTCGTCCCACAGGCTTATGTCCTTGAGTTCCGCGTGCACATCGTTGTTGCGCGCGCCAGCGCTCGCCGGCGGCGCATCCGCGCGACCGCGCAACAAGTCGGTGCTCACGGCGAAGTACTCGGCGATCTTCGAGATATGTTTATCCGAGGGATCGACGATCTTCCCGCTGAGAATTCGCGAGAGAGTGGATTGCGGCACGCCGGTGCGACGGTGAAGCTCCGTGGGGGAGATCCCGTGCTGATCAAGCAGTGCTCTTAAGACGGTTGCTACGTTGCGTTTTTGCATAACGCGCATAGTGCTTGAAGTTTAACCTCAAGACAAATGCCGAATTGCATAAACGGCGCATAAAAAATGCATAAATCAAGATTTGACGCGTCGAGCCGCCGCGTTGGCGCGTTTGATCCGATCATTGCGCGCCTTTTTGTCGTAATCGTCTTTGGCGCCCATGATGCCACCGGCGGCGTGTACCCAATCGGTGGCGGTACAACCGGTGAGCATAATGGCCGAGGTAAAGATTGAAGCGAAGATCACTGCGTTTTTCATTTGAAGGTTTCCTGATGTCATTGACACATACATCGTTCACAACGGCGGCTGTCACTCATCCACAAGCCGCTGCAATTTTTCCTCGGCGCGTTCGAGCCTGGTTTCGTGCTTCTTGATGACTTTCACATCGCCGTACTGACGCGCTGCTTTCAGATGGTTTTGACGGCGCCGCACTTCGGCTTCGGCCTTGCGAATCGCTCTTGAATGATCATCCTCGGCAGAGGGCTCTCGGCAATAACGCTCGACATTGGCCAGCGCCTGCTCAAGTCCGGCCTGGCGATAAACGTTATCCGCCGCTTCTGCACGGTCTATTTGGCGAATAATTTCAGCGCGGCGCTCGGCGCAACTTTGTCGCGAGTCGGCGAATGAGTTTTCAATGATTAATACGCCGCTGACTGCGAGGGACAGACGGCAGAAAAGACTCAGTTTCATGAGGCATACCCCAAGTAACTTTTCTCGCCATAATGCCCACCGAAATAGCTGACGTGAGACCAGGCATCGCGACAATTCAAGTTTCTTTGTATCGCAGTTAATGCTGCCATGACCATGTCGCGACAACGTGCCTTGCACCTCGGAAAGTGTTCAACCATCCACGCCATCGGCACATAAACATGATCAAAACACAGCAATACCGGGATCCGTTCTGACAGTGTGGAAATACTCACCTCTTTTTCTTTCCCACCCACCGCCGCCGCAACAAACACAGTGCCTTGTCTGTTTATCGCAATTGATCGTTTCCAGACTGGAGCCTGAACGCCATATGCACTGCGCACACAAAACCAGAGCATGTATAAAACCCCTCAACACTCTAAACATCGTCACATTCTTCAAGGCAATAAAAACAGCCGAACTGCGCGGACTCTCCGGTGCCGTCGCAGAGGCTGTTGGCTTGAATCGCTTCCTTTGTAGGAGCTGCCGAAGGCTGCGATCTTTTGATCCTGATCTTCCTAAAGCAAGATCAACAGATCGCAGCCTTCGGCAGCTCCTACGGGGAATGACATTAACAATGTGGGGCTGTCGTGGCCTTACTGGCGTCTTACTCAGTCTTACTTAGTCGCGCCGGGGCCTTGCACCCCGGGGTCTTGCCTAGCGAGGGACGTGGCAGACACCATTGATCAGGTTGTTGATGTTGTAGTAGTACTCGGCATCGGAGAAATAATTGAACGTGACCATGCCGCCTTGAAAGCCTCGCTCCATAAACGGCAGTTCATCTCCAGCGGTATCTGCATCGAATTTCACAACTGAACGGGTTTTGAACAGAAACCTTGAAGTGTCCAGATGCGTCAGGGCAATGTCGAACTTTCGATCATAGGTATAGACTTTCCCCTCTGGCGTTTTCACTACGTAATACACATAGAGAGCGCCTTCCTTTGGATCAATCGTCATATCACCGACACCATGCCAGCGGACTTTGTGATCATGGGTATGAACGAAGTCAATAGAAGCAAAACACGGTGCACGTGGAATATCACGATTGATCACGTAGAAATACCTGACCACCAGCCCACCGAAAACCAACACAGAGGCTACTGCCATCAATGCGATTATTTTTTTCCAACGAGCTGGTAATTCACGCATATGGCCTCCCCTTTACTTTCAGGCTTGACGCACTTGATCAATAACTGGGAGAGCGGCTTTCTTACATAATAATTAATGTCGGATAACACAATGGGCGGTTCAAACTCGCCGAGGGCTTTTACAATCTCGTCCTTGGACATCTTTTCACTTTCTTCCACATACAACTGCGCATCACCGTCTTGCCAGATGAGTTTCCACTCTTCCAGGTCGGCTGGTTTTTTAAACATCAGGTAGGCGTAAAACAAAGGAAGCGCGATAGCCGGTACAACCAATGCAGGCAGCAGAAAACGCCAGTAGCGGCGCGGTGGCTTCGTCACCGAGATGACCGCCGGCGCTGCCGGTACGGACTCAGGCACCTCTGCGCTGATCAAACGGATCTCACACAACAGCACCACGCCCCGGCGCGGCAACGTCTTGAGACTGTCACGCGGCAAACCGACATCAGCAAAATGCGTGCGCAGCATGTGCAGCGTCTTGTAATAACTGCTGTCGGAAATCACCAGCCCGCGCTCACCCCAGACCCGCGAAATCAGCTGCTCCTTGTCCGTCACCCCGGCAATCAACGCCAGCAACAGATCACTCTCATTACTGCCCAGAATGACCGACTGCTGCGCCCGAGTGAGGGTCATTTTTTCTGCATCGTAGTAACAATCGCTCGATGACGATCCCGAGCCGATGCCTTCAGACTGTTCCACGCCGCTTCCTCAACTGACCTTCAACCCACCAACTCCAATGATTCGATAGCTTTTCGGCACTATAGGACACAATGCCAACCCGAGCGGCGGCGCGTTGCTGCATCCACCTCAAAAAAACTTCATACTCCGCCCACTGAATCAACTCAGGGGCCTGCACCTCTGCCCCGACACATTTTCTCGGTATAGCTAAACCTCTGATGAATAAAGCAATTTCAGATCTGTCCTCCCACACTCCGATGATGCAGCAATACTGGCGGCTGAAGAATCAGCACCCGGATCAGCTGATGTTCTACCGCATGGGCGACTTCTACGAGATCTTCTACGAAGACGCGAAGAAGGCTGCCAAGTTGCTCGACATCACCCTGACCGCGCGCGGGCAGTCGGCGGGGCAGGCGATTCCGATGTGTGGGATTCCTTACCACGCGGCGGAAGGTTATCTGGCGAAACTGGTCAAGCTCGGCGAATCCGTGGTGATTTGCGAGCAGGTCGGCGACCCGGCGACCAGCAAGGGTCCGGTTGATCGTCAGGTCGTGCGGATTCTCACGCCGGGTACGGTCAGCGACGAGGCGCTGCTCGATGAGCGCCGCGACAACCTGATCGCCGCGCTGTTGGGGGACGAGCGTCTGTTTGGTCTGGCCGTGCTGGACATCACCAGCGGCAACTTCAGCGTGCTGGAAATCAAGGGATGGGAAAACCTGCTGGCGGAACTAGAGCGGGTTAATCCGGTTGAGTTGTTGATCCCGGACGACTGGCCACGTGACCTGCCGGCGGAAAAACGCCGTGGCGTCAGTCGTCGTGCGCCGTGGGATTTTGAGCGTGATTCGGCGCTGAAAAGTCTCTGCCAACAGTTTTCCACTCAGGATCTGAAAGGCTTCGGTTGCGAGAATCTGACCCTGGCCATCGGCGCTGCCGGTTGCCTGCTGGCCTACGCCAAAGAAACCCAGCGCACCGCCCTGCCCCATTTGCGCAGCCTGCGTCACGAACGTCTCGATGACACCGTGGTGCTCGACGGCGCGAGCCGTCGCAACCTCGAGCTCGACACTAACCTGGCCGGTGGCCGCGACAACACGTTGCAATCGGTGGTCGATCGTTGCCAGACCGCGATGGGCAGCCGTCTGCTGACGCGTTGGTTGAACCGTCCGTTGCGCGACCTGACCGTGTTGCTGGCGCGCCAGACCTCGATCACTTGCCTGCTTGATCGCTACCGTTTCGAAAAGCTGCAGCCACAGCTCAAGGAAATTGGCGACATCGAGCGGATTCTTGCGCGAATCGGCCTGCGCAATGCCCGTCCTCGTGACCTGGCCCGCCTGCGCGACGCCCTCGGCGCCCTGCCTGAGCTGCAAGTGGCGATGACTGATCTGGAAGCGCCGCACCTGCAAGGTCTGGCGACCACCACCAGCACTTACCCGGAACTGGCGGCGCTGCTGGCCAAAGCCATCATCGACAACCCACCGGCGGTGATCCGTGACGGCGGCGTGTTGAAAACCGGTTACGACAGCGAACTCGACGAGCTGCAATCGCTGAGCGAAAACGCCGGCCAGTTCCTTATCGATCTGGAAGCCCGCGAGAAGGCCCGTACCGGCCTGAGCCACCTGAAAGTCGGCTACAACCGCATTCACGGCTACTTCATCGAATTGCCGAGCAAGCAGGCCGAGTCGGCGCCAGCGGATTACATTCGCCGGCAAACCCTGAAAGGCGCCGAGCGTTTCATCACGCCTGAGCTGAAAGAGTTTGAAGACAAGGCGCTGTCGGCCAAGAGCCGCGCCCTCGCCCGCGAGAAAATGCTCTACGAAGCGTTGCTGGAAGACTTGATCAGCCAATTGCCGCCGTTGCAGGACACCGCTGCGGCGCTGGCCGAGCTGGACGTGCTGAGCAACCTCGCCGAGCGTGCGCTGAACCTTGATCTGAACTGCCCGCGTTTCGTCAGCGAGCCGTGCATGCGCATTACTCAGGGTCGTCACCCGGTGGTCGAGCAAGTGCTGACCACGCCGTTCGTGGCCAACGATCTGAGCCTCGATGACAACACGCGCATGCTGGTGATCACCGGCCCGAACATGGGCGGTAAATCCACTTACATGCGCCAAACCGCTTTGATCGTGCTGTTGGCGCACATCGGCAGCTTTGTGCCGGCAGCCAGCTGCGAACTGTCGCTGGTCGACCGCATCTTCACCCGGATCGGTTCCAGCGATGACCTCGCCGGTGGCCGTTCGACCTTCATGGTCGAGATGAGCGAAACCGCCAACATTCTGCACAACGCTACCGAACGCAGTTTGGTGCTGATGGACGAAGTCGGTCGCGGCACCAGCACCTTCGACGGTCTGTCGCTGGCATGGGCGGCGGCCGAGCGTCTGGCGCATCTGCGCGCGTACACGCTGTTCGCCACTCACTACTTTGAACTGACCGTGCTGCCGGAAGCCGAGCCGTTGGTGGCGAACGTTCACCTCAATGCGACCGAGCACAACGAACGCATCGTCTTCCTGCACCACGTGCTGCCGGGGCCTGCCAGCCAGAGCTACGGCCTGGCGGTGGCGCAATTGGCCGGTGTGCCAAGCGAAGTGATCGTGCGGGCCCGCGAGCACCTGAGCCGACTGGAAGAAACCGCGTTGCCCCATGAAGCGCCGAAACCGGCGGCCAAGGGCAAACCGGCGACGCCGCAGCAAAGCGATATGTTTGCCAGCCTGCCGCACCCGGTTCTCGATGAGCTGGCTAAACTGGATCTGGACGACCTGACACCACGCCGTGCGCTCGAAATGCTCTATGCCCTGAAGAACCGGATATAAGCACTGAAGAAGCGGATATAACGCAAACGGCTTCAAGCTGTTAGAATCTCGCGCGGTTTGGGATGCTGCTGGCTAATAGCCTGGCCAGCAGGTATCGCTCCCGAACCTGGCGACCCCAACCGTGAAGGGGCAACGCTGCCGCCGCCTG
>Ga0160445_100874_pt1 | contig 10670 bp, 5 predicted proteins | sample HID1972M_E1MG_FD_108215 | JGI IMG/M metagenome (GOLD analysis project Ga0160445, IMG submission 108215) | Enriched pill bug-associated microbial communities from UW Madison campus, WI, USA - HID1972M_E1 MG | ecosystem: Host-associated > Arthropoda: Insects > Digestive system > Unclassified ... | reverse complement strand
TTGGCATTTCAACTCTATTATCATCGGTAATTGTTACCTTATCACCATCAGGTATATTATTCAATGTATAATATCCAAAATTATGTAATAAAGGACGTTGTTCTGCTGATAAAATTCCTTCTGCTTTTATCTCATGTATATATCCCTCTTTTAAACTATCTAAAACCAAACGAACGCGCATTTTATCTTCAGAAACGACAATTGCTTTAATGGTACGATCCGCTTGATTAATTGGAGGGCTTCCATAGGTACTATGATATTTATAAATAAAGTCTCCTATATTATAAGATGATGCATCGCGAGCTGACTCTTCATCAACTGGCAATGTAAATTCTATTTCAAAACCATCAGGTTGTGCCTTGATTGTTTTCATTTCAAACGGCATAATACCAGTCCATTCCAATTTCTGCAACCCAAATGGAGCGCTTCCTGTAGATCCCCAACCGCGAGACGTCATTCCAACAAACATAGCTCCATCTGGTCCCCAATTCATTCTTAATATACCTGATGAAAATCCTTCACGAAAAGGGAAAACAACTCCTTGATAAACACCTTTCACTTTTTCAAGAAATACACGCATAATTTTGCTGTGCCCTTGATCACCAACAAACAATTGATCCTCGAATGGACCCATTTTTCCTTCATTATCATAATTTAAAATCCCAGATGTTGAAATTCCCAATATTGTATGTGGAAACCATACAGCAGGTGTTTTAATTCCTTTGACAGTTTTAGCCACTTCAAACATAGGCTTCCCAGTATCCGGAATATCCGATGGTTTTAATGTTATATTCGACTCTGGCTCTCCAGACCATTTTAAACTACTTGGGTTCCCCATAAAATCTCCTTCAGCAACATGTGAAATATATCCTGACCCTACCCAATGACCTTGGTTTTCAGAATAAAATATATCTCCTGAACTATTTAATGCCATAGCTGCCGGCGACCTAAATCCAGCTGCAAAAGGTTTCATTTTAAAATCTGGAGAAAACTTAAGCATCCAGCCATGCCATTTTGAAAGACTTTCACTATTTCCATTCCAACCAAGATTTAGTGTTACCATCATATTACCCTCTTTATCTAACAACGGGCCATAGGCATATTCATGATAATTGCCTGTTTCAGACAAAGGCCATGAGTACATCGTTTCATACTGATCAGCTTTACCATCACCATCAGAATCTCTTAAACGAGTTAATTCAGAACGCTGTACAGCATATATATCGCCTTTAATATAATTTAAACCTAAAGGTTCATGTAAACCTTGAGCAAATAACCGATATGTCGGCTGCCTTCTATCCTTCATGGAAGGATTATCAATAATCCAGACTTCTCCACGACGTGTTGAAACTGCCAGTGAACCGCTAGGTAAAAATGTCATTCCACCCACCTCAAGAAGAAGCCCTTGAGGGATAGGCACTGTACTTAACCGATAAATATCATTTTCGGTATATATCTTAACAGTATCGTTAGCTGTGACATTACTTGTATTATTGTTCTGTCCAAAACTAATTGTTGAATATAAAATTCCTGCAATGACTGTTAAATATTTTATATGATTTATTTTCAGATTCATGTTAGATTAATTTACCAGATGATTGAATATTCCAATGAAGAAAGATTTTTACTAAATGCAACTACAAGCTCATCTGCATTCTGTGATTTTCTAATAACTGGTTTTAAACGCTCATTTACTTTGATATAATACGATTTTCCGTCTATGACATACAAACCTTTACCCAAAGACTCAATCGCCTTTCCGCTTGCTATTCTAAAGTATAGATTTTCCGGTGCATTAGTAACATTAACTTCCCTTTTCAAAGACTCTCCAGTGGCTACCATTGATATTTTATCATCAACATTAAATCCATTATACTCATAATGAAAAGTTACATTTTTGCTATTATCGAGTGAATAACCTTTATTATGAAAATCATCAAATGGAATTGAATCAGGCCATATAGAATTTGAATTACTTAATAAAGCAAAAGAAGGTGCAGAAGACAAAGTAGTAACAGCGCCAAGTGGTGTAGCTAATTGAGGTTCACCTCTAGATTCCCACATACCAGTTGCATCCACGAATCCTCCCCGCCAAAATTGTAAAATAGATCCTTGCTTTAAATCATATGAGTAATTAGTATGATTAGGATTTCCTACTGATAGTACATGCGTGCGTTTGCCATTGTCAAACAACAGATAACTCCGTAATACATATGGTTCTGCTTCAGCTTCTACTATAATAGGATTAACCACACGAAAGCGCCTTGCAGCAGCACCAGTCAATTGTTGAACAGGCTCTTCTTGAAAGCTTTTATAACTGATGTTTCTAAACGCTAAAACATGATTCTCATCAGCTTGAAAAATGAGAGGGCCTTTTGTACTTTCATTATTAAAAATTGCTCCATCCGAGGGACCTTCTAACGCAATACTTTGATGAATAAGCACTCCATTCAAATAAACCTCAGCAAAACTTGCTTTATCTACCTTCTTCCCTGAACTATCAAAGGTAGGGGATTTGAATTTCACCTTTAAATGTTGCCATAAACCAGGTGCTTTCCCAACATTACTAATAGGCTGCTCTGTATGAAAAGAAATACTATTCTCTGCTTTATTAACATCTATAACCCCAATCTTAGATAGAGGATTTTGAGTTTCCGGCCAACTATCAGATAATTGAATTTTATAACGTCCCATTATATATACAGCAGAATTGCTCCCCTTCGTTGTTAAAAAATCAAAATCAACTTCAACATCTCCCTCCAATTGTACTTTAGAAACTAAATCAGTTGCGCCTTTTGCTGGTGTATTCACAACAATACCACTTCCACTAACGAACTTTGCAGTTGATTTATTAAAATCTGTAGTTAAATCAGATGCAATCAACCAATTTTCACCCGGTTTTTCGAATGCATCAAGATTCGAAATGGGAATGGTATTTTGGGAGAATACATAATGTGAACATAATATGCCCCCAAGTAATAACAAGATAACTTTCTTCATAAAACCATAATTTTAAAATTCTTTTAATTTAAAAAAATAAAACTACATAAGATCTTTATTATAATAAAGATCTTATGTAGTTATTCTACTAATTATAACCTGGGTTTTGGATTAATTGAGGTGATGCACCTAATACATTTTGTCCAATCGGCATAATATTAGTATGATTATCAGCATCTGGTTTTTTGTCCCACCAAGTTCCAGTAGAGAATTTATTCCATCTAACTAAATCAGTTCTTCTACGTGCTTCAGCCAAAAATTCACGCCCCCATTCATCCAAAAGTTCACTTTCAGTTAAACTAGCTCCACTTTCATCATACAAACTTGATGAACCTGCTGGATAATATCTAGCGCGTACTGTATTAAGAAGTTTGGCAGCTCCGCCTTTATCACCAGCTCTAAATTTAACTTCAGCCAATGAATAATAAATTTCTGCTAAACGGATCTCAGCATAATCTGATTCTAAACTATTCGGATCAGTTGAAGGATATAAGGGATACTTAACAATGTATATTCCTGAATTTTGATCTGCATAGGTCATATCAGATTGCTTATCAGGATTCACTTCACCCGGACCATAACTTACCAGAGTTCCATCTACACTTCTATTAAAAATACCAACTTGATCCCTTAAATAAAGTTCATATCCATTATCACTTTTAATCCGTTGTCCAGTTGTAGGATTATTTAAATAACCATAAAGAAACATCCCTTCTCTCTTACTTCCACCTAAGTTTTTGTATAATTTTAAGCGTACATCATCAGGGTAACGTTGAAACTTAACAAACAATTTCCCTAGTTCAAAAGGATATTCATTTCCATCAACATCTCTTCCAGGTTGAAGAGAAAACTTTGGATTACCAGATCCAATAGAAGTTACACCAAAATAAGGAGCAGCCTGGAATGGAATAGACCACCAATACATATTATTGCCATAATGATAACGAGCATATGCAAGTCTTGAAGGAAAGGCAAATATAGTTTCAGACGAATTTTGATTATTATAATCAAAAGGGGCATCCCAACGATCTTCTATAGCATATGAGCCATATTTACCCTCAATAATCTCTTGCGCAACAATTGCACATTCATTAAACTTCGCGGTTCCGGTCCATGCTTCTGCATTCAGATATAAACGAACTAAAAGAGACATTGCTCCAGCCTGTGTCCAACGGCCTTCATAATTAGACACTTCACCCTTCTTTGGTAAATCTAATACCGCCTCTTTTAACTCCTTCTCAATAAATGAAAAAGTTTCTTGAGGAGTAGATTGTAAGGGTTTAGGATCAGCACCAGCATATTGAGTACTGATTACAATATTCCTATAAAAATCGAACAATCTTAAATGATACCAAGCTCTAAAAACTCTTAATTCAGCAATAAAACGCTTAGCTTCCGTTTCAGTAACTCCAAACTTAGCAAGATCCAATGATTGTAAATCCTCAATGGAATTATTTGCTTGTGCAATACCAGCATAGGAATTGTTCCACATACTATTGGCAAATCCATCTTGAGAAGTCCAGGTATGGTAGTGGAGACGGTAATAATATTGTCCATCTACCCAATGTCCTTGTCTATTTGGTGTCATTTGCTCATCAGAAGCATCTGATTGCACTGTATACCAAGGATCTGCAATCGTAGAATGTGCATGATCGTAAGTCCGTAAAGTAGCTCGAATTACATCTTCTTTACTCTTAAAATAATTATTTTTTAGAATTGTCCCGTAGGGTTCTTCATCCAGTTTGGTACAGCCAGAATACATAACTGCACATATTCCTATTATGAATACAGAAAAGAATTTATATTTTTTCATTTTGATTAGCATTAATAATTAAAAAGTAACTTGTAAGCCCATTAAAAACTGGGTCGTGGAAGGATAATATCGTTGATTATTAACGATCCCGGGGTTTTGACCATTGATAGGATACAAATCTGGATCTATACCTTGAAATTTAGTAAATGTTAATAAGTTTCTTGTAGAAGCATAAAGTCTAACAGAGTTAACCTTTTTAAAGTCAAAAGTATACCCTAATGTTACCACATCCAATTTCAAGAAATCGCCTTTTTCAAGGAAATAATCAACTAATAACTTTTCTCCTTTAATATGTGCATTCCTCGTATATGCTTCAGGTAGAACATTTGCATTTTGAGCTGCAGCTTGTAAAGCATAGTAAAACTCATGAACATTAAAAATATCGTATCCAAAATTCCCTCTAAGTGAGGCGCTTGCATCCCATTTTTTATATCTAACAGCGTGTGTCATACCTGCGACAAATTTTGGTTGACCATTACCCACGAAATCTTTATCATCTTGCTTTGCAGCTGAACCTGGTACAACATCACCAGCTTTATTATAAATCATAATATTCCCGTCATCATCAACTCCTGCATATTTCCAGAAATAGAACATCCCTAGTCTTTTTCCTTCTTGTAAACGCTGAGTGTTTCCTGGTGTACCTGGTGCAGGCATACTCATTTGATCTACAAAGCTCTGACCTTGATACAGATCATTAGAGAATGATTTAAATACAGAATTTAACGTTGCACCATTAAAAGAGACATTATAACTAAAATCTTCTCTATCAATAACATTAGCCGTCAACTCTATTTCAAGGCCATTACTTGTCATTTCTCCCACATTTGCCGTTGTTGTTGTTACAATATTAGGAGGCATAGGAGCATTATAGCTTCCTAATAAATCCACGGCTCTTCTGCTATAATAATTAAAACTACCACCTAATTTATTTTGGAATAATGAAAAATCAAGGCCAATATTCCAGTTTTTAAGTTTTTCCCACTTTAAATCAGGATTAACATTGTTCGAAGGACCCCAAACCTGAATATAGCTACCTTCGTACATATATTGACTGAATCCTTGATAACGTGCTAAAGAAGCATAATTTCCAAGAGCTTCTTGATTACCCGTTTCTCCATAATCACCACGTAATTTAAGATCGCTTAACCAGGAAACATCACTTAAAAATGGTTCAGAACTCAAACGCCATCCTACCGAAACTCCAGGAAAATATCCCCACTTATTATTTTCTCCAAACCTAGACGAACCATCACGAGTAAGAGAAGCTGTCATCATATACTTATCTAAGTAAGAATAATTTACCCTTGCTCGAAATGAGATTAATTTATTATCACTTTTATTGGTGCCAAAACCATTTCTACCTGCAACAAGGTTATAAGTCCCATTATCTAAATTATTATAACTTAATGCGTCGGAAGAAAAGTCTCTATTATTAGCGTTTAAACCCGAATTAACAAAATACTGATAAGAATATACACCTAAAAATCTGAAAGAATGTTTATTTAAATTCAGTGAATAATTTGCTAACCATTCAAAACTATACTGATCTCTTTTTGAATACTCTCTACTTGCAGTTCCTTTATTTCCATTCTTTATTTGAGTAGTCATCGTTGATGGGCTAAATTCAAATTGGAAATCATCACTAGAAACTTGAGCTAATTGCACTTGAGTATTAAAATTAGGAAAAGGATTAAGTTTAAACGTTCCATTCCAATCAAGCGATTTACTTTCTCTTCCCACTTCTTGTAATTTTAATTGCTCTACCGGGTTATATTCAACAAATCCGCCGGGTTCATAATAAGCTGAAGGATTATCCGGATTCATGACTGGCATTGTTGGATTTAAATTTAGAGCTTGTGTAAAGGCGTCTCTATTCGCATCATTCCTCTTAACAAATCTTGGTGCTACATTCAGAATTATATCATATAAACCAGTTTTTGAAGTATGATTAATATTTAAGCGGGCACCATATTGTTGTCTGTCTGAACGAATATCCAGTCCTTTCGAATCTTGATAATCAACAGTTCCACGGTAAGTTGTTCTATTACTTCCACCTGATATAGATATTGTATGCTTATGCGTAGATGCAAAATCATTTGTTATTTCATCTAACCAATTAGTATCATAACCATAATCTGTACCTCGGCCTATTTCTCTCCACTCAGTAGAGGTCAATGGCTTTAATGTCATCGTTGGCACATCAATACTAGCAAAACCGTTATAAGACAAAGTAGGTTCGCCTCCTACGCCACGTTTGGTAGTAATTAGAATAACACCATTACTAGCTCGTGTACCATAAATAGCCGAAGCAGCACCATCCTTTAATATATCAATAGATGCTATATCATTTTCATTCACACTCAGCAAATTACCTCCCGGTACTCCATCTATTACAATTAAAGGGCCTGTAGCAGCGTCAGCGGTTGAACGTGTCGTAGCACCGCGAAGTTGAATTCCAGCAGTTGAATTAGGATCAGAAGCACCAGTATTTTGAATAGTCAAACCAGCAACCTTACCCTGTAGTTTCATTAAAGGATCATTTGAACCTACAGTTGCTAGATCATCGCCAGATACATGTGATATGGAACTAGTAACCTCCTTTTTATCCATAGTTCCATATCCAACAACTACAACTTCAGACAAAGCTTGGACATCTGGTTGTAGTATAACTTTTAAGGTATTATTACTTCCAACAGTTACATCTTGTTTAATGAAGCTAATATACGTAAATTCGAGAACGCTATTTTGATTAGGTACAGGAATCGTAAAGCGTCCATCTAGATCAGTTGCAACTCCTTGTGAAGTTCCTTTAAGTTTTACACTTACACCTATAAGTGGTAAACCTTCAGGATCTACCACAGTTCCTGAAACCTGAGTTTGAGAAAATGCGGAAGGCAACATAAATATCGTCAGCATGACGAAAACAGAAAATTTCAAGAAAATTTCTCGATAATGATTAAGACAGAATCTTAACCTATTAGATTTCTCTAATACATTTTGTAAAATCTGATTCATAGTAATTAGGTTTATTTATAATTTAATTAAAGTGTATTCTTACATATAGTACTACTTTTACTAACTAAATATGCAAACGTTGGCAATTAACAACCAATTGCATTAGCAAAGAAATATTAGATCAATAATATTTATGCCAACGTTCGCATAATATTGGTAAAAATATAAACAATTTTCAACTATCCAAAAAAAAGCCAATATTTTTCATCAAATAAATGTAAACTCAGGAAGATGCATAATTTCTCCTCCTTTCATTGCAGACTCATGCGCTAAAATTCCTACACAAGTAATATTAGCTGCCTCAACTGCATTAGGATAAGGTTGACGATCATTCGATAATGAACTTATGAACTCATGAACCAAATGAGGATGAGAACCGCCATGACCTGAACCCTGAATGAAAGAAAGATGCTGGTGTTCTTCCGAGTCATATACAAACTCAGTTGTAAATTGCTGAATTTCTGTAGGTAATAAATGAGCATAGTCTTTAAGCTTAACTCTTTCTGGGCTTTCTCCTGTATGAATAACACTATCTTCATGCTCAATAAGTGTCCATTCAAAAGATTTTTTAGAACCATACACATCAAAACTTTCACGATATTGACGTGCTGTATTAAACAATGAACGTGTTACTTCAGCAGACAGGTCTGAGTCCTTTAGCTTAATATGACAAGTTTCAATTGCAAATGGAGAACCGTACTTTGGTATTAGATCTTCATCAATCCTACCAGAGCCAAAACAAGAAACATATTCAGCAGAAGCTTTTGGAAGTGCCAAAACCGGGCTAACACAATGGGTAGCATAATGCATAGGTGGCAAACCTTCCCAGTAACCTGGCCATCCAGCCATTTCCTGCTGATGCGATCCGCGCAGAAATTGAATCTTACCTAGTTCTCCATTCTCATATAATTCTTTTACAAACAAAAATTCACGGCTATAAACCACAGTTTCCATCATCATATACGTGAGACCCGTTTCATTTACAGCATCCACAATCCGCTTGCAATCCTCAACACTGGTAGCCATAGGAACAGTGCAGGCAACATGTTTTCCTGCACGCAATGCAGCTATCGACTGTTCTGCATGATTTTGAATTGGGGTATTGATATGAACCGCATCGACGTGAGGGTCCTTTAATAACTCATCAAAATCAGTGTAGCGCTTTTCAATTCCAAACGCATTACCAATTTCTTCCAATTTATCTGCATTCCTCTGACAGATAGCATACATATTCGCATCTGGATGTTTTTGATAAATCGGAATAAATTCTGCTCCAAATCCCAATCCTACAATTGCTATATTTATTGGTTTCCTACTCATTTAAATTCTATTTTACTTTTAAAATCGCAACCTAATCATCAAAGTTATTCCTCTCGGGACCACTTTTTTAAAAACTCCAAACCTTCCTGAGCAAAACCATCCTGGCTGGGTACCAAAGGTCGCCACATACAAACAGCTCCTGCCAACTCTTTATTATCAGGAGTAAAACTTTCAATAGAAACGGTTCTATTATAATTAATTGCTGTTAAGCCACGTTTATAAGCTCCCCAATTAGTTTCACCTGTTCCAGGTGTACCTCTATAATTCTCTGATACTTGTAAGTGAACAAGCTTATCTCCAACGGAAATAATAGCTTTTTCAATATCTCGTTCCTCAATATTCATATGAAATCCATCTAATATAACCTTAGCTGAAGGATGATCGATATCCTTAATCAGTTTCAATACATCTTCAGCAGTATTTATAAGGTCTGATTCAAAGCGATTAAGAGGTTCAATAGCTAGCTCTACACCGAAATCCTCTGCCATTACACATGCTTTTCTGATGTTAATCACAGCACGATCCCATTCAATGCGTTTCTGGTCAGGAGATACCAACCGTGCTTTTCCCACCGAAGAGTACATGGGACCTGAAACAGATTCAGATCCCAATGAACTTGCTATTTTCACACAAGCATGAATATAATCAAAACAAGTGTGATGATAAACAGGGTCATCATTTGTAAAATCCCTGCTTGGACCAAATGCCCCACAAATCATCGCTTTTAAATCATTCTCTAAGAGAGCCTCATTTACTTTCTTTACATCAATTAAAGAAGGGTCTTCAACTGGTATTTCAACAAAATCATATCCCATTCGTTTTATTTTGGGAAAAAGAGATAATGTATCAGAATTAAATGGCGATGTCCAAAGCCATGTACTAACACCAAACTTAACATCCAAGCCCATAAATTAATTTCCTTTTATTAAAAATCTATTTAACCACTTTCATAACTCCTTGCATCATTCTCCAATGTCCTGGAAATGTACATACAAAAGGATAATCTCCGACCTGTGATGGAGCGGTAAATTCTAAGGTAGTACTTTCGTCTGGATCTAACAATTTTGAAGCATACAATACTTCAGGAATTCGAGGGACATATGCTAAAAAAGCTGCATTTGGATTAAGTGCCATCTCATCTGCCGCTGCACCTACTTTATCTATTGTACCGGGCTTGATAATAATTAAATTGTGTTGCATTTGATCTGGGTTTGCAATCCGGATACGAATCTTCTGACCCGCTTTAACTGTTACCAGCTTCTTACTGAAAGCCATTGCATTTGGAACAACATCGATTTGCAATATTGTCACATCCTGCGCAGATGTATTCACAGGCTTAGCTACTTCAGCAACAACTGCCTTAGCAGCACCTGGCTTTCTTAATTCAATCGTTGCATCTTCCATACTTCCAGTAAATCTGAATGTACCTTCATAATCACCAATTTTATCATTAGTAGGCTCTTGAAGATCCTGAGAAGATCGCAAATTCAGATCCAATGCTTTGGTAAATAATGCAGGA